>Ga0136643_10013656_pt1 | contig 12168 bp, 12 predicted proteins | sample TergutLab28metaG_FD_96883 | JGI IMG/M metagenome (GOLD analysis project Ga0136643, IMG submission 96883) | Labiotermes labralis P1 segment gut microbial communities from Petit-Saut dam, French Guiana - Lab288 P1 (version 3) (version 3) | ecosystem: Host-associated > Arthropoda: Insects >...
ATGAAGGCACTGACTGTGAAGATGGAGACTGAGTGGTAGAAGTAGATAGAATCTGACATGCTTTGTGTATTAAATGTACGAAATTAATAGGAAAATATTTTTTCTTAGCAGAAGTTTGATTTTTGGGGGGTTGTGTTAGATTTGGATAAATACATTTTCCCTTGTCAAAGGTGTTGTTTTGGTGGGGGCTGTCTGAGATTAGAGTCGTCTCGCATTCGGGTAAATATGGTATTGTCATCCGTGGACTCTACGGCTCTACCCTACTATACTTTTCCATATTATATCATAAACAGAACGAGTTTCAGGAAAAAGTTATTGAACATAAAATGTGTGTTTGTGTGTTGATTTTCTCTACAACTTTTGTCTGAAACATTTTTCATTCTAAGAAGAAATGAGTGAGATATTAGCATTCAGGTACATAGTTCTTCATGTAAACTACTTGTTACTCTTCTCAGACGTCATAAAACTTAAATTTTCTTTGCAGATTTTTTAAAAATTCTCAAATATCAAATTTCACGAAAATCCATCCAGTCAGAGATGAGTTCTGCACAGTCAGACATGATGAAGCTAATAGCTGTTTTTTGCAATTCTGCAAACACGTCTATAAAGGTCATTTTTGGGGCTTTTTACAATGTGTACTAACACAGGAGTGTTCCAAAATTTTTGAGAGATGTGGTGCCTCTACTACAGGGCTATTGAATTGGTTCAAATACAAGCTTATATAATAGGAAAGAAGGAAAGGAAGTTGTGGGAATTGCAACCAGTGACAGCCACAGAAGGGAGAAAAGTGGATATGACTTACATTGAAACAATGGGAATTGCAAGTTCCAAGAATGGCCTCAAAAAACCACTCTGTATCTGTGACTGACCAACTTTCCTGCAACCACACTGCTTCACCACAACCACTTAAGTATCCAACTGAACAGATTCAGACACCCTGAAGTTAGTTGCTGTACATTCCTCCAAAATATCAAACATATTTTTAATACACAGTGTGAAAACAGCCAAACAAGAAGGACAATCAGCTTAACAACCACCACCATCAATACCCGTAAACTTATATATATATAAAATGAAGAATATCAGCTTACGTGAAGTCACTCTTGTCATGGTACTCCAAGATGTAATTGATAATTGGTGAATTCCCATCAGATTCTGGAGCCTTCCAATGCAGCGTAACAGTGTTATCTGTGATTTCAATTACTTCCGGCACACCAGGTTCAGATGGGACTTCTGTAATGTCAGTGGCAAATAATACAAAATTAACTATCTCATTACTTTGAGTTTGAGAACATGAATGCTGCAGTTTATGTACAAACAGTATTTTCTAGTTAAATGTAACATTTCCAAAAATCCTTGCATAAAAATGAGGAATCTAATATCTAAAATGACAGTAATTTTCATTGTGAGGTTTTAAACAAGTCAATGTAATTTGATATAGATTCTACATAGAACATGATGGGATAACAAATAAGAAGCACATAAAGCAATTACAAGAATATTTAACATATGTCTTTTATGACACCAAGTAGTGAACCGAAATGTAGACTATTATATTACAATTTAAATTTACAAGGAACAGTGTCATGTCATAATGGAGAGAGAAATTTATTTGGAAGTGAAGCTATTTATGCACATAAATGCAGACCCAAACATAAATATAGTGAAATATGAACTAAAGTGATGTGGTAAATTATTTTCTGGGCCAGAAAGTACTGTATCAATTAAATTGGTGCTCTAATGTTATTACTTTTTATATTAAAACAATTTATGTCATGTTCAAACCTCAAATATTGTACTGGACCTAGTAACTAAAATTACTGTACACTTTTAGATTTCTTAAGCAAATATGACTATTTCCATATCTATATGGATTTTGTAATCCTGTATGGATCCACACAATAAAAATAAATGATATGATATGATATATGATACAATATGACAGATGTGCATTACAGGACTAGAAGAAACCGTGTCATTCCAAATTTCTCCAGAAAATCAACATTTCTTGACTGAACTTCTGTTTATAAAGTGAACCATTCAGAAGATGGACAGAATGATGGCAGTCTTTAGCAAGGACCAGCACAGTACATGATACGAGTGTGTCATGGAGAAAAACCTTGCATTTGATGTTCCTCCTAGATGTTTTGGCCAGGCTGGGCCATCAAAAGGGAGAACATGTACAATATAAAGTAGATTTTAAGAGCTGCTGCCTAAAGTCAGCTGACCTACTGGGTATAACTGTGCATTAATGCATGACCACAAATTACTTAAAATGTGATGATTTTGGCATATATTTTTGCACAATTATGCTCTCTCCCAGGTGAACTCAGTTAAGCCAACAGTTTTTAATGCAAAACTCAAGCAATTTCTCTTCTGTATCCTACACATTCTCCCTGATGAAGGCCAAGCCTCTTCAAAGCAGGTTGGAGGATTATTAAACTCGTGTTTTTTCTCTGTAACACTATGTACACTCTGTTGGTCTTGACTCTAGACCTATATAACAGTGCATGGGGAATGGCACACCAATGTAAGAGACAGATGCCACATCTTAACTAGATGTAATCACATGTTCACAGAATTCTCTATTTTATCATAAAACCTGCACAAGCAGCAGCTGCTTGTGACACCCCTACATCCTCACTACAAACCCATCATATAGACACGGACTAATAACCAGACACCCCACAATTCTACCTTTTTCATATAGTGTGTGAATGCCATGACAGGCACGGTCCATTTAAAACAGAACATAGGGTGCTGGCCATCAAAACATTACTATGAGAATAGTCAATTTATAAGTACCTTTTAAATACTGTACAGATATTGAACAACAGAAAATCATTACTGTTCACACAGTACAATGTCTTGTATGTTGAGAATGTGGAAACATACCCATTAGTATGAGCGTGAGCTCTGCCGATGCTTCTCCACAGTTGTTTGAAAGTTTTATTCTGCATTTACCAACATCCTCCTCTTCCACTTTTCTGATTGTTAAACTTGCTGTTGTCTCAGTTAATGTCTGAGTTACCTGGAATTGAAAACATGTATAATGTGTAATTTTGTTACAACAAAAACGAAATTCCAAATTTGGAAGCTTTCAAATCACTGTTTCTTTAACAGAAAAAAATCACACAATCAGCAACCACTAGAACTGCTGCAGTTACAATTTACTTAAACACATGGTAATCTGAATCAACTGATGCAGTTACATTTCATTTTGTACACATACTAATAAGCACAAATTCTTTATCTTGCTAAGAAGAGAATAATTTCTTACAGAACTTTGCAACATATTACAGTTTTTATAACAATGTTACACGAACAAGCATTGTTTCATGCACCCATCTTTGAAAATCTTAAACATAACAAAGTTTTTACCCGTTTGGACTTCTTCACAAGTTTTCCATTGATAAACCACTCATCATTTGGCTTAGGCACAGATGTATATTGCACTTCAATGGTTACATCTTCACCCTTCTTGACCTTATATTCTTTCTGAAGAACGTCCATATTTATTTTGGGTGCAGTTTCAATAACTAAAAGCAAACAGAACAAAAACTTGTTGTGGTGTTGCTCCGGTTACTCACAAGTCACAATTTACAGCAACAACAATTACTACATTAGACCACAAAATGTATGACAAATTATGTCATCCATGCCAGGCAATGGAGCTATGTGTTCTGTTCTGTACGGCTAACGCCACACAGCCACATTCTTAACCTCAGTGTTAGATGAAGGTAAGAGCTCAGCATCATGGCTTGGCTCCTTAGGAGGCTGGGTGAACCACAGGCATGGTCTGGATGTATTGGAGAAGAGACATATCTCTTGCTCCTGCCAGGAATCGAAACCCAGACCATCCAGTTAATAATGCATTCACTATACCAAGTGAGTTAAATATATAAACAATGCAAAGTATGTGTTTGTACATCAAGCTGATGTGTTACTGGAGATTTCAGTATGTGGCAAGTTACTGCTGCAGTATGTGACAACTTACTTTCAAGTTTCAGTTTTGAGCTCGTCTTCACATTAACAGCTACACACGTGTAGTCAGTCTGATCCTCAAGCACAGTCTTCTTTATCACTAGTCTTCGTATTGTGCCTTCAGAAGTAATAATGTGCCTTTCAGATTCCTTCAGTGGTTTTCCTTTCCTGTACAATAAAAACACACACTGATTAACAGTAATTTCCCATGAATCTCCAATACAACTTTAAAATTTTAATTAATTACTCTATGATGACAATATATCCCATTTTTATTTGTACTGATTATTCATCACTTACATAAAGTTTAGTTCTGTCAGTTATCAAATGCACTTTTACTTACTTCAACCATTTCACCTCAACATTTGGTCTCGACAGTTCAACAGTAAAGGTTGCATCTGTGTTCAGTGGTATTAGGGTCACATCTGGTAATCTTGTGATGAAATCTACCACAGGCTCTGCAAACATACAATAAAACCATTTATGTTCCCATTCCCACAAAGGCATGTTACCTATAATATACCTGGTCTTACAAGATTTCAAGTTCTCGCCCCAGTGCTGTTGAAGACTCAAGTCTTCTGGGACATGACACTGTCACTGACCCTTCAAAATGAGGTGAACTACTCACCAGCAACACAGCATCGTATCACACAAGATTGGAATCATCATTTTCAGCTCTGCATGTCCTACGGTACTACACTGGCTCCTGTGTACAGGACTTACAAATACCACTGTCACTCTCAGTCAATAACTGTAACTTGTCATCAGATGAAGTGTGATGATAAGTTGTAGCTGCAGACTAATCTCCAAATATTCCTACCTTCTAAGAACCCCACAAATATTCAATCTATGCATTATCACATACATCCCCTTATTTGTTATCCTGTGACATATTTAGCCAGCAGTAGACACGTCAAGGGCACAACCAGACTGTTTATACAGTGTGGAAGTTATCCCAAGATGACAATTCATGTAAACAAAAGTTGTGCAATAAAATGCACTGGTTACAAGCAACCTGATTAACATAACTGACTGACAAATTATAAATCAATCACTGATGCAACAGGGAGAAAAACTGAGAATATGTAGATTTCAGTTTTCTTTCTTTCTTTCTTTCTTTCTTATGTTTCATTGTCTCTTGGCTGTAATATTTTAATGGTGCAGGTGTAAGTACGAGTGTTACTTTTGGTGGCATCTTATGTCTCTGGCTATCCAGCATGTACAAGCCTCGTAAGTGTAAATATTTGTAAAATAATTGGTCACATTTGAATTCACATCTTTCTCTTTCAAACATGTAAACAGGAAAGAGTGTGAACAAATATGTAAAAGCTATTAAAAAACCTGCAGTTCATAAATGTCTGGCAAGTTCAGATGTCCTTGAATTTTAATATTACAATGCCAAACATCAAATATTAATATTTATATGAGTGATTCTTACAGTTGATCTAAACTAGCCACTGTAATACTTTCAGTGATCCAAGAGCTATACTGAGTAATATATACTAACCTTCAACTCTCAGTTTAGCTGCTGATGTTTGTTCACCAACTCGACAAGAGTATACGCCAGAGTCTTCTAGTTCTGAATTATATATTTTGAGCTTCTGTCTCTTGCCATCAATCGACAGCTGAATATGTTCTGAGAACTGAAGTTCCTTTTCATCTTTGAACCACCGCACGAGAGCATCTCCCTTGGTTAATTCTATTTCAAATATGGCTTTCTCACCCTTGGCAATTGTCACATCTTGCATCTTGGTAATGATTTCTGGAGGAAGTTCTGAAAGAACAATGCATAACAATAAATATCAATTTGCAATTTCACAGATAATATAGATAAGTCAGAGAAGACCAGCCAGACAGGTGGATAGATTGACAGACCAAAAGATGTAACTCACAGATACTGGAAAAACCAGGCCTATCATGGGGAAATTTTAAAAGTGCATGTGGCTGAAAATAAATACAGTTACCGTTATTGAACACAATGTTCATTTTGCAGTAACTTACAACTGCAATTTATACACTGTATCTCTAAATATCAAAGTTCCAAGACTCATGCTATACAAAAGTTACAGGAAACCAAACATTTAGCCACAGCTTAAAGTGCAGTTACAATTAAAATACTACATGTCAGTCATTAATACAACATTTTATTCATACACAAAGGTATATATGTCAGGGTGACATGTTTCCCATAATGCAGAAAACACAAACAACGCTTAGATCTGTGTTCTTGGAGGGCCTGAGGATGACCTACTAGGTCGAAACATGTCGCCCTCACATATATACCTTTGTATATGAATAAAATGCTGTGTTAATGACTGACGTGTAGCACTTTAATTGCATGTGGTAACTTCGGGATGCAAAACTTCAAATTTATGCAGTTACAAGTTACAGGCAAATATGCTAACTGTACTTATTGCATTTTAGATGGCTGGGATGATAAACACTTTTTAAACCTACAATATTGAGCTTTTAAGGAAACGAAGGCAGTACATTTTACATAAAACTATAACATCTGTACATGCAGCAGTAGGTTCTGGTCAACTGTAATGCCAAATTAAGATACCACTGTTTGGCTGTTTCATGTTTCCCCAATTGTAAAGCCCACAACTTACCTACAACTGTGACCTCAGCCGTACACTCCTGTTCTCCAAGAGCGCATGTATATTCTCCTTCATCATGCACAGATACGCCTCTGATCAACAGCTTTCTAACATTAGCTTTCTTCTCAAACGTGAACTTGTCAGGTGTTTCTTGAATCTGCTCACCATCCTAAAACAATCATATCATATGTCACTCTGCACTAAAATGATTTGTAAACTACGTCTTTCTAGGAACATCAGCTTTCTTAGAAGTAATATTACATTTTGTATCAAATGTTGTCTTTCAATAACAACACATTTCTATGAGCCGAAAGCTGTCTATAGTACAAAATTCTACGACATTTTGAAACTGTAAAGGGGTTTATAGTATGCCAATATTTGAGTGTAAAAAAAGCCAAAATTATGACCACGCTGCATGGTAGAAAATGAAGATTTAAGTGTTACCCCTTTGGGTATAAAAAAAGTTATGCCTTACAGAACAGTTCAAAATGGTGCCTGCCAATAGTGTCACAAAACAAGAATATGGTTCATTCTTGTACAACTGGAATCCAGTTTAACTCTAAAACTTGGCAGGAAATACCTGGCATTTTTTGACATGTTCCATTTTGGGCAAAATCAGACTTTATTAGAACTCTTTCCCCATGGTCCCTGCTGATATTTAAAATACCCATTCTCCCCCTGCAATTTTTCAACAGAATGCAGCATACAAACATTTTTTAGTCCCTGAATCTGTTGTGCATTTAAAAATGTCCTGTTATAGCAGTAACATTACCCTCGTCTATGAAAATTCTTCACATATTCACTGCAGACAGTTTCTCTGTCACAAAACTCAGACTGTGCAAATCTTTTAAACTCCACAAGACAGCAAAAATTTAAAGAGTATTATACACTCCTACACTGTTATGGGAGAGTAGGCCCACATTATTAATACTAAATTTGAACAAAAAATTATATCTGAACACATTTATACTGACGATTTTATCCTACAGTGAACCAACTGCACTTATGGCTCACTTTATACTGGAGTGCACCATTTGCACCAACTGCTCATTTTATCCAGTTGTGCACCAACAGCATTTACTGCCCATTTTACCCTGTACTGCACCAACAGTACTTACTGCCCATTTTATCCTGTACTGCACCAATAGCACTTACTGCCCATTTTATCCTGTACTGCACCAAAAGCACTTACTTGACCATTTTATCCAGTACTGCACCAAGAGTATTTACTGCCCATTTTATCCAGTTGTGCACCAACAGCACTTACTGCCCATTTTATCCTGTACTGCACCAATAACACTTACTGCCCATTTTACCCTGTACTGCACCAACAGTACTTACTGTTCATTTTATCCAGTTGTGCACCAACAGTACTTACTGCCCATTTTATCCTGTACTGCACCAACAGCATTTACTGCCCATTCTATCCAGTGAGCTGGCCAGCACCATTAAGGCTGTGCTACACCAAGTACAGTGTGAAGCAATCAGCTTTCTCAATATAACACAGGTTCTTCCCACAATAACTTTCAAATTTTTGATCCCCCAGAAAAGACAATCGAAAAACCCCGTTCCAATCACAATAAAGGATCGGTGACTGGTTCTACCAACAGACTGTATTATTTCACAACAACAGTATCTACTGCTTTTCAGCTTTGCAATGATGGTAATCATCAATGGCAACATCTCAATATCTCTAACAAATGTTTTTTAAAGACAGAGTAACAACTTTTCTTATAGTTAGCTGCCATACAGCACTGAAAACACACATTTAGGCAAAGCTACACAGATATAATTTTAGACCAAATATAAGTATTATGTATTAATTACCTTGTGCCATGTGACATCTGCAGTTTCAGAAGATATTTCAACCTCCAAGACGGCACTCTCCCGTTCCTTAACCTCGAAGTCTTGTAGCTTCCTTATGAAGTCTGGTTTTAGTTCTGTAATGACATGAATATAATCTCAATACAACCAAAACTAATATATTAAAAATCAGTTGATGACAATGACGACAATGATGATGATGGTGGTGGTGATGATAACATTTACACAGGTAGGGGATCTTTTATCGGGTATGCCAGCATCTGGAACAGCCCAAAAACCACCTGTATTACAGAACACAAATTCAATTCCAGTATCTGTGTTTCAGCAGCTCTCCCATCTTCAACATGTGTTCCTAACGATATCTCCTAAGACTGTGACAGATTTTAACCTTCATCATGAAGGCACAACAATTCTTTTGTGGCCAAAGATCTGATAAATGTATTAATTATTCTTATACCAAATATATCGGGAAATGCTCTGAATGTACATGACTAATGAACTGCAATATTACATGCAGATAGGCAACCTGTACTGCAGAGGGATCAAGCATACAGCATACTTCCAGTATGCTTGGATTTCATATTGACATTAAATCCCATGATCATAACAAAATTAAATTAATGTAAAATACAGATAAATACAGATAAATAAGTCTGTGCCAAGAAAACGGGTGTCATTTTGGGACACATTACGAATACATGGACCTGTCTGGGGATTATGGATTGGCACAACTATCTGTATGCAACAGACCCCTTCTTGAGAAGCCAATAGTTCCCTGACTAGTCCAGAATATTCCTGCGTTCCTGAATGTTCATTAACCATTCTCATAAAAGCCCATCACTTCTCCCTAGCCTGAGCTGTGTAAATCCAGTCCATACCCTCCCAACTTATTTCTTTAAGACAATATTAATACCACCTCCCATCCTTCCAAATGGTCTCTTTCCTTCAGGCTTGCCTATTGAAACCCTGTGAGCACATCTCTTCCATTCCATATATTACACATTCCCACTCCCAACCCATCCTACTAAATCTGATCACCTGAAAACCCATTCTTCAACATCCTCGGAACCTATGTTTTCTCCTCAACATGCATGGCCAAGTTCCAAACCCACACTCAACAACAGGCAAAATAATAGTTGTGCGTGGATTCACATGCCTGGATTGTGCCAACAATACCAAATCATGCATGTGATGCTGCATTCTGATCATAATAACCTGAGCAACCATGTTCAGAATAACAAGCAATTTAAGAATCACACTTTATCAGCTGTTCTGATCCAACAAAGACTAGTATAATAACACAAAATGCATTTCCAGCAAGAAATTTTGTTTTTTTTTTTATTTCTTGTTATACACATCACCTCTTACTACATCTTGTATTAAATGTCTAACTCTAGTAATTCTGACTCCCTCTAGTGATCCTGAACCCACAACACAATACAATCCAATAGGACAGACATATCCTACAACACATGCACATTCCTGAATGAATACATGTGTACAGTGTGGTTGTATTTCATGTGAAAAATGCAATCCTGAAGACATTCCATAATTCAAGGCTAGTATTTCCAACAGGAATACATACAAATTAGATGGATGTGGTGTCAAAGTGCATAAATCTACAACCAGTGTAGTGTATTTTTTCTTTTACATAAACTTTTTAAGCACAATACAAATAAATGAACAATGACAGTTACTTAACGATTCACATTATTTCAAATTTGGCATATAATGTGACATTTTAAATTATCTTATATCACACTATTTCAAATTTGCACATTTCAAAAACATACAAAATGCAATCACATTGTATTTGCATGTAGATATGTGAGTGTGTTTGTTCTTAATAGTACTGCAAGTTGAAAAGACACTGGTGTCACTCACTGTATGGTTACAGATTTAAAAATGAATCTGCATCTCTTGTTATGATCAGCTTTTTACATTTATAACATACATCACATGTAACTGGTTGGTAACATCAAATTACAATGAGCTGTAATTGAAAGCAATGACTAATGATTTATTCTCTGTGGGGTTGTAGATTGGTACAAGTCTTGAACATAAACTTACCCACCGATTTTGGATGAATTATCTTTTGTGTGTTAAAAATTACAAACACAGTAACACTGCACAGCTTTAAGGTTATGTCTAACATATTCCAGCAAATGACCTTTCAGCTGAATCACATGGAGTAATGGTAGAAAGTGTATCATGTTGGACAGAAAGTATTTTCAGAAAAAAACTGGTAAAGCCATACATGACTGTAGCAAATGAATTGGGATTTAAATACAGATCATATTTCTCTGTGGGACACTAATTTGAAGCAGTATATGGTCTTGTTATGATTCAACATATACAGGTATATGTGATGTAAGACCACTGCACAGAACACTGCTAATTGGATAATCCTTTCCACTTGACTGTAGGGAAGCCCTAACATTTCAAATACAGTTGGCTAGATCATGTGTCAGGTAGCCCAACCCACCAACCATACATCTCACAGCTCACACACCAGGTCTGTCACCACTGACTTTATGATTCTGAGAGCTTCTGTCACCTGTTTTTTGGTGACTGAAAAAAAAACCATTTAGTCTCACTCACTCTGTTTCATTCTGGTAATAAATAACTTTTATGGAGGCCACATCCAAATGTTTGCAATGAAAAGGGAGAAAATCTGAATGCTAAGTGAGTAGCAGAGTAAATTACCTGGAAGTGTAAGTGGTTCATAAATATATGACATAATCACAAAAATGCTGGCTCTGTCTTTGATGGTGTGACTTACATGATATAATGGATGGTACTTGTTACTGCTTCAAGTCACAACATAAATTATCACCTTATATGAAATTAAGGTATGATCTACTTCCAGTTTACTTCAACACGTTGGTATTCTTACCTTTAACTGTCACCTTGCTCTCAGTCGTCTGATTCTTCACTGTACACTTGTAAGTTCCAGTATCAAGGACAGTAGTTCTGCTAATAACCAGCTTGTGAAGTCGTCCTTCTTGGACTATTTCACGGTGGTCCATGCCACTTATCTCTTTACCATTATGAAACCATTTGGTGGAGATGGAATGTGAAGTCTCGCACTCTAGACTCAAGGCTGTCTGTTCCTCCACTTCAACAATCTGCTTCAGGTTCTTCGTGAAGGTGCTAAAAACAAGAGCACAATTTATCACTTAGCAATTGTTTCCCCTTACTTTTGCAAAGAAACCAAACAACTGTGGTACTGTAACTACATTCTGTATCACTCTGCACATGGTAGTGACAACTGTCACATAACATGGTGTACACACCATTCATGACTTAATCTATCCTGTCTTTCATCAGACTCTACCATAACCACTAAAACTCCCGTTGTGATGTCACTCACAAACCATGCTCTATCATAACCATGGAAAGTGGGTAAACACAGCAACCTAGTCATGACTCAATTACTCATTCACTCACACCACTCACACAAAACAGATTATAAGAAACAAAGCTGACAACTTCAATTGTGGCTCTGAGGTAACACAAATTTCTGAAGACATTTTGTGGCAGTGACCATCACTCCGTCTCCCCAGGAACAGGTACATGTAAGTGCATAATCCCAAAGTGAAGCATTTGTTACAATTATATACAAAAACCTTCTTGACTAATGTTTTTCATATAATTTATTATCCATATTTTTACAAAACACAGTGCTGTAAATCCCTCCCCCCCCCCCCCCCCCCCCCACCCACCGACAAAACTCACCAACACCACCCAACACACACCC
>Ga0136643_10013658_pt1 | contig 12167 bp, 4 predicted proteins | sample TergutLab28metaG_FD_96883 | JGI IMG/M metagenome (GOLD analysis project Ga0136643, IMG submission 96883) | Labiotermes labralis P1 segment gut microbial communities from Petit-Saut dam, French Guiana - Lab288 P1 (version 3) (version 3) | ecosystem: Host-associated > Arthropoda: Insects >...
CGTTGCGCTGACCACGTGACACCCCTCTATCCGCAAAAGTTGGCACTAACTTCGCCGACCGGCGGCGGCCGCTCTGTCGGTATAGTTCGCGTGCGGACTAAGGCCACGGAGTTTAGTTTACAAGCGCAGACCTTTATGTGTGACATTTATCTGAAACCGTTCACATTAGATTGGAATTAAAATATTTTCTCTTAATTTTATAATGAAAGTAAAGAAGAAAATCGTGTCAAATGTTCCCCATAAATAAAAAAAAATCTTGTGAATATAATTTGAAGAAATAACTATTCTGGGTTTTGATTCCTTGAAATAAACCAACGTTTCAGAGGAACGTCTGAAATGTTGGTTAACTCGCTCGGTTTACACGGTTGTTTATCACGGCATCCCGTACCAGACAGCGGTCTCCTCCATAGTCACCTGAGTGAGAATAAACGTAGCTGAGTCAAAGACAAGCCTAAAATTTACTGCCTACTAGCAGATAGTTTTGGCACAGCTTTGTCATATTTCAGCAAGTTACCAAACCTACCAATCACAACACATGCTTCAAACCCATTCTGATGGCACGCTTTGTCTACAGCTGAACAGAATAGAGTCTAGATATTTTGACACTTCAAAGTTCTTCATTTGACTTACCCACATATGACATGGGTAAAATGTGTGGACAAACTGCAGAGGTTCGATGTAACACTTTGGCAGTGCTGACTGTAACATCTAGGCTTTGGAGGGTTAAATTGTCATGCAGTCTTACAAAGTCAGCGTGTATTTTGTTACTTTGGTGTATTTTATTTAATTTTCATTCTTCTTTGATACGAAGAACTTCACTGACCAGTCTGTAATTACCATAATAGATCATAACTTTTATGTCTCATTCGTAAATGGATTACGTGATGCAGCAGTTTAGGGGTGTCCTCTCCAACACGGGACGTTGCGAAGAAGGAACGTAAGATATCGTGAAGTGTATTAAGTTGCATCGTGAATATTCAGTAGGGTCTTCACGTGATACGAAGCTCGAAGGAGTCCCAGTAGCCTGTCAGTTTCCTTTACTATTAGCCGTCAGATGGCTATAAATTGTGAGAAATTTCGTCTTTATGATTAAACCAAATTAACCCTCAATTTCTGCCCAGTAGGGTAGGTTCACCTCAGCAGGTCTTGTATAAATGTCCATGCTTGAATGAAGAATGAGGTAAGGTATTATAAATGCAGTTAACATTCAATTTAAAGAGAATATTTTACTTCTGTGTTGTGTTTATTTAATAGAAGACTAGGGCAAAATTCTTGTTGTGTTGGAGTTTGAAAAGCTGCCCACAGCTTGACGTTCTATGCCTCCAGTGACATGCTGTTGATTTTTCTTCACACACTTGACTCGACTGCTGCTTACAAAGGTCCACCTGTTGTGTAAGACCAACTCAAAGTGTTATTACATGCACTCACATTTCATAAAATATACACAGTATAGTTCGCAAAAGGAACAACAATCGCTAGAGGACGAATGTTTTCGAGCTTTGATCCGACCTATCGGCGTGTCTTCTTCACATCTAGCAGTTTTTGACCAAGGGGGAGCTTCTGACAACATGCGGTAACATCAACTTGCTGTAGTTTCGACGGCACGCTTTTAAACCTCTGTCTTCAGCGATTCATTCAGGGTGGTTCGACGAAGTGAACTTACGAACAACATTTACAAAAAAAAGTAACAACCAAAAGTTCACCAGATTACATATGCAGTCGTGCTGTACGTTAAAGTACAAAATATTCGTAAAATTGTTATTATTATATGAGGTGTGCTCTTTACACGACGCGTATCGCCTTAGATATGACTGTTAGCCAAATGAATATGCATCTAAAATATGTTAGTATTAGGTTACAACAATATTATGCGTTTTTTATCTCAGCAATTAACCAACTATCACACCTATAGGTGGCCGTCGGCCACCTGTAGGTGTGATGATGCCAGAGGCCGTGTAATGCAATTTTGACCTCCTGATGATGAGCACATGTGCTCGAAACATGTAGAGGCGTGAAATAAACTTATTGTAAAACAAAAATTTTGTGCATCAAGTTGGTTAATTGCTGAGATAAATATACTGAGATACACGATCAGCAAAACGTAAAAATATTATGCGTTTGTTGCTCTCGCTATTAAGATGTAAATAAATTAGGGAGTTTGGTTCATATCAAAATAACAATATAAGTTGTTTCTGCTGCCGGCATACAACGATTTTAATGTTGTGTCTGGTAACCACTGAACAGATGGAGTATATAGTCTGTGAGGATCTGAATTGAGAGACGACGATAATATAGTAGTAGAATTTCAAATTTACAACGGCTACTTGTAATTCTGAATTTTTTGTTGTAAACATTTGGAATAAAGCCAGAATTACATTTGAACATTAAAATACGTCCTGTATGAGTGATCGAAAATTATGTTTTAGTTTATATTTTATGCCCCAAAAATTATTTTTAAAACTTTTTTATTATCTCTAACTTTGGCTCGATGTTGTTACATTTTACTTAATTCTCTTCATTGTGTGTGATATTGTTTCCCTATTCCTCTTGTCTGATATATGCAACGAGCGTTACATGTGCACCGTGCATCAATGATAATTAAACATTTTATTATACAACAATTGCACAAATATATAATATGTAGATACAATAAAAATTTAAAATATTTAAAAGTGCTCCAACATGTTTCGGATCACAAAGGATCCATCATCAGGGAGCCTTGTACAGTGCTTGGGTAAAAGTTACAAGAATGATTCTACCGTGTCCCTTGACATGGACAAGGTCGGTGTTATGGCAGCATATTCTGACCCGTTGTGCTTCGATGCTGCCGGAACACCGACCTTGTCCATGTCAAGGGACACGGTAGAATCATTCTTGTAATTTTTAGCCAAGGCTCCCTGATGATGGAGCCTCTGTGATCCGAAACATGTTGGAGCACTTTTAAATATTTTATAATTTTAATTTTATCTACATATTATATATTGTGCATTAGTTGGATATTAAAATGTTTAAGCGTTACATGTATTCAAGTAACAGCCTACCCTTTCATAACAAATACATTTCCTACATATGAAAGACTTTTACCTGCTTTAAGGACAGAGAATCAGATTTACACTTTCTACATTTTTTAAAAGTGTTCTGACTCAATTCAACTGTCAGTGTTTCTGACGTTGGCATATTGTAATTGCAATGAGTGTTGTTTTGGATATTGTTCATCGCCTCAGGCAAATATCTTCAGCGTTTTGGAGAAAAGATGTCTCCGGCATCAAGCGAAAAGGTGAGAGGTAAATCTGCTCTAAAGGGCCCACCACAGTAGATTCTTTATGATGCTGACACCTGAAGACAGAGACAGCCATTCTACAGGGCGGTGGGTTGTAGCTTAAGGCGCTGGACTACGTCCAAAATATTACTCACATCTTCCGATTCAAGTTTCCACCTTAATGTAAGCCAGTACCTTTCCGGATACGCATACGTAATTCTTCATTTACATTCTTCCTACTCTCCTAACAATCTTTACCGCAGACTGAAGAGAATAAACGTGAATATTTCAACACGGTGTCCACAACGGCTCCCCATCCGGCGTCTTGTGTGTGTGGTTTCTTTTGTAAGTACAGAAGACTGAAGAGTGAAATTGATTACATCGTTTAATTGGCAAGATTGCATGTCCTCAGTGTTGTAATGAAGTAAGTAAGTAAAGTTGTCCCGTTACAGGCCCTGTGTGGCCCAGAGTGTGGGTAGAGGTATAGCTCTACTCTTCCATGACCGCGTCACTAGAAGGGGGTGAGTGGTCAGCAGCACACCCCGGCCGCACTTTACCCCCGGGAAAGGCCCGGTACCCATTTTACAGGAGGCTGGGTGGGCCCCAGGACCGGTCTGAACGGGCGGAAAATCTCGTCCCCACCGGGATTCGATCCCGGACCATCCAGCCCATAGTCAGCCGCTGTACCGACTGAGCTATCGGGCCCACGTTGTAATGAAGTACCTGAGAAATTTATTTATTGGCGTAAGTTTCCCCAAAAGATAGAATGGCCCTGTTGATTTCCAGTCCTGAATCGCTGCGGTGATTGGTTTGCAGTGACTAGTGAAGGACAACTGCTTCGCAATTGCTGCCTGCTGCAGCCGTTAGGGAGAACTTTTTAATCGTGGAAAACAGTGTTTTAGAAAGCGGACATTTGACGGCGATGTCGGAGCGTGTGTACCGCTATGGTTCGGTGTGGAGGCGAAAGACTGGCAACCAGTAGACCAAACCCGTTGTCGAGCCTAATATGGATACCTGATGGACAAAGGCCAGCAGCAGTTCTCTTCCTACGCACAGCGTGTTTCTCACTCTCTCCACATATAAAATATTGCCTGTGATAAATCCTCCATGTAAGTCCGCAGAGATTAAATTGGCTTATGGTCTGCAGTTGCTTTACTTAAAACGAGTCGAACGTTTTGGCGCAGAAATTTCTAAACTTCTACATTCTGAAAGTGTGAACTAAAACCTGTAGACATTTTCTTTTGCGAGATTTGAGGCCTTCGCAGCGGTGTTGCTGACGATTCAAGTTTCCTGGGATATTAAAGTATATTTGATTGGTACATAGTGAACAAGCATTTGGAAGCATAGTATACCCTTCATCTTCAGGGTCAAATAGCTATGTAACATTCGACACGGTGTGACTTCCCAGAAGACATTATATCCTTAGATTCTCTTCTTAGGCGCGTTCGCAAAATTACGACAACGACTATTAGCTTCGTCATGTCTGTCTGTTCATCTGTCCGTCTGTCCCTCATGGAACAATTGGGCTCCCACTGGGATGATTTCGCTCAAGTTTGATATTTGATAATTTTTCGAAAATCTATCGAGAAAATTCAAGTTTCATTAAAATCAGAAAAGAATAACGGGTACTTTACGTGAAGACCAATATACATATTTGATCATATCTTGCTCACTTCTTGTTAGAATGAGAAGTGTTTCAGGCAAACGTTGTAGAGACACATGCTGTGTTCAGTAAAGTTTTTTTTTCGAAAATCGCGTCAATTATGAGATAATGTGGAAAAATATAGTAGAGCAGAACAGACCACAGGTAATATACAGCACGTGCATTGCATGCTGGATACCTAAGGCTACAAACACACCCAGAATGCGTAATAATTATTGCTTTCACACTGTAACAGTCGTTGCACGAACGCTCCTCAATATTACTTTAAACGTAGATTGCTGTCTTATTTAATCCTTGTTATAATATGCAGTTTCACTGTCTTGCGAATCGAGATTAATACAGTGCGAAACACGTTATGTGTTTGGAGGCACTTTATCTATACATATACATATACATATATATATATATATATATGTGTGTGTGTGTGTGTGTGTGTGTGCGTGCACGCCTTATCATAAATATACGTTTCTACATTTTCGGTATCTACTTCGTTAATTCACAGTTTCGAATGTATGTAAGAATGGATTGAAAATTAATCTCGTGAATTTTCCTTCTGTAGGCCTGAACACTATCAAAACGTTTTTACGGTTGATTTCAAATAATTTTAAATCAATTATAATAATGTCCGATTTATATAAAGGTGAGTTTCGTTGAGATCATTAGTGCTTGGAGTAGTAATAATATTTTTAGTGCACGTAGTGTAGTCTTCATGTTTTGCGGGTCTAAGAGTATTACTTCATCTTAACAGTATCGAAATCCAGTCAGTTCTACTACAGCGCGATAGTTGCGTTCTTGTGAGACGTCGCGTTTTAGAAAATCGTGTGATAAAAATAGGGTTCGATCAGAAACGATTTTGCCCGTCATCCAACCTTAAGGGCTCCATACACTCTAAGTTAAACTGTGCAGTTTAGCTGTGTAAAAGAATGCACGAAAACTGAACTGAATGTTCTCTGGCACAGCACAGGTTTCCCATCAGGTTTGTCAGTTTTTTGTCAGTTCTGTCTCTTCTTGTGCGTGTGACTGTGGTGGATAAAAACAAGGCTTTCCTTTGCTGTTTGCTAGCCACATCGGTCACAATGTTATCCGGAAAGAAGAAAAGAAAGCTTAAAATATGGAGTAAGAAGTGGTATTTGAAAAGGAATATATCATGCGATGCTCATCTGCCGAATGAATTTCTAGAAATGGATGTGCCTTGAGATGTTGCCATCGTGGTGTCGGCAGGTAAACTGAGGAAACTGTGGGATTCCCTGAAAGAACAGCGCAGTTCTGTGTGTGTGTGTGTGTGTGTGTGTGTGAAAGACGACTGGAAAGGACAGTTCTGAGGCCTGTGCTATTGTCAGTCAAAACTGGGCAGTTTACTCAGTTTTTCCGTCAGGTATGAGGCCACACAGTAAACTCGCTCAGTTTAACTGAGAGTGTATAGGGCTCTTTATGTCTTGACGTGGATCGCTGAAATCGCGTAACAACCAACACGCCTGTGCGAAATTTCGCTGTACCAACAGCGTTCACCTATCCACTAGTCGCATTGCAGCCAGATAGCGCTAAGGAAACACGCGTGATAGCAGAACTGACGGTAACTAATAACTCCCTCCCTGGAGCGGAGTCCTTCTCGAGACGCGGCAATATTTCCTTAGTAAAAATACTCCCCATATTTTAAGCAAATCTTAGGTTCATTATCTTTTTCACAAGAGTCCGCCGCTTCTTTATATCCTGAGCCAGATCAGTCCAATCCACGTCCTCCCCTCCAATTACTTTACAATCCATTTTGTTTGTATCCTCCCACCTACGTACTTAATGTGCCTGAGGTTTATTATTTATAAATCTAGCAACTTCCTTTGTTGACGTTGTGTTATTTTAAACGTAAAAGAGCCTTCAATGAACTCCGTTATTAGTTAAATATTCTGACTTAAGTATCAGTTATCGGTCGCTTTGAAATTGTGTTTTAAACACGTGTGTTCTGCTTAACTTTTCTCCATTATGCATATGCTAGTATCATATTACAGACACTGTATTTAAATACTTCTCCTGCTAGGCACTTTGGCTTTTAACATCATTGTGGGCCACACGTAGGAATTTCTATTGGAAAAATTTGTAATATGTAGGCAATATTTCTCTCTAGCATATAAGATTTTGCTATCAGCAAGTTTATTGCCTCAAGAAAGGTAAAATGTGAATTTCCATTGTTTTAACGGCTTGGAATTAAGTACGAATATATGTTGCATTATGGGAACATTTCTTCAAGCGAAGCTTGTAGCGTGTCGGGCGGAGTGATGGACGCGCAGTTCTGCACAGCATTCAGATGTACACATTACGGTACATTCACGTAACTGTACCGTACTCAGTAGGTCTACTAGACGAAATTCAAGAAGCAAACCCCACTTTGGAATAGACTCGCGTTTCCGGCTTCTTGCTTCTTTTTAATCATTATAATTCTCATTCTTTGCCGCCGGTTTATATACGTGTCTCTTTTCCTTCTTTGTGCTCGATGTACTGTCCTTGTCTAAGAAACCACGGTTGAAACATGACTTTTCAGACGAGAGATAGTGCAACGTTTGTGGTTACGTTACTGATTAAGTAAATGAACCAGCGAATCCCGTAGTGTATTTTGTAAATTATTCATACCCTGCAATAAACGTTAGACTATATGAATTGCAACTGCTTTCCGACATAATTCAACTATTGTGATTTATTGTGTCATTTACATAAAAACATCAGCATTCTCACATGTTTATGTTTAATGTATAATTAATACCAAGATATTACAAGAAGAAACTAATTTAAGTGGTTGTCAGTAAAAAGCTTTTTTGAAGAAAATCTCTTACTTTTTAGGAATAATATTAATTTGCAATTTTTTCTGAGCTACTTTTTGACGATTTTGCAAATACGTCTCGCAATTTCTGCCTACAAGTAATAAAAATACAGGAGTGCATCAAGTCGTACTGTTTGTTTCAAAGTAAATAAAGGTTGGAAAGTTAAGGGACCGATAATTTTTTTTAACCAAAATAAATGGAAAGTAGCGCAGCGTTTTTTTTTAGATATTTTTGTAGCATGCCTGTGTTTTCAGAACAGATAGTACATATAACAGTTTCACTTAAATTTAGATTGAAAGGTTTCTCCATACTGTTTCTTACACCGGGAAAGTGCTCTGTACAGCAAAAATGTAGCCTGTCTTCAAGCAAGTATACCACAAATAAAAACAGAAGTGACCACGGCAAGAAAACTTCCCAGTTTGTGCAAAAACTCGAGAGAGTTTACAGCAGTGCTACATGGAAGCTTACATTCAGATAAGCAGTGTACCTCATATTCCTTCAAGGCTTCGACACGGATATTCGTTCCAGTGCCTCGCATTTACTTTTCTATTAAAAGCACATACCTTACACTTCTGTTCCCAAGAATTTGTTCACCAGCATCCGGGCTCTTCGCTCCGAACATAAACTGCCATTTTGCCTTCCAAGAAACTCTGAGTTACTTATTATTTATTTATTTGTTTATTGTGGGCCAGGATAGCTCAGTCGGTATAACACCTCTCTATGTGTTGGATTGTCCAGGGGTCGAATCCCGGTGTGCAGCGAAATTTTCCCTGCCTGTCCAGACCGGCCCTGGAGCCACCGAGCCTCCTATAGAATGGGAACCGAGTTTCTTTGCAGGGGGTTAAATCGGCCGGGGCATGGTTTTTATCACTTGCACCATCTGGCGCCAAGGATAAAGAAAGGGTACAGCCATACCTTTACTCCCTCTGTGGGCCTTCAGGGCCTATTCTAGGGTGAATTCTACTTTAACTTTAATATTTGTCTGTTTATTATGTGTTTCTATTACGTGTTCAGTAGGCACTGATGATTTGTGTACGTCACTACACATTTTGTCAGTCAGGTACTATGCATTTCGAATCCCCGTTGTAGCTTTCTCCGTTTGCTTCAGAAGGTTGCCAGAACATAAGCCACATTACACATAGTCCACCAGACCTTCGTGTTCTTTATTCCATAATCCCATCATAACTCGTTTTGCATTACACAACCTGAAAGAATGACGCGATGTCGCAAAATAGCCAAGTAAACTAGCATGTGAACAAACATATCACCTGGAGGTGCGAAAAGTGCTTCGCAATGATTACGCTGAAAAGCAGGTTACTGTGGTCGCTGTCTAGACTTTGTTCCCTCCTGACAAACTCCAGGACATTAGGACTGTCTAGATTAGACCACGAACGCTTCCTTCCCTGTACCTTCCGATTTATTATTCCCCACTCATATCTTCAACGCTGCACGTTTCAAGTTACTGCGAGCCATGTGAAACAACCAAAGTAATCACGCTGTTCAGTGAACTGCAATGTATGCAGGCTACAAAATCTGACAGTGCAACTCATTTGTAGTACTGGGGAAAAGGATGCTGCTTGCCCGTCGAAAGCCTCCGCTCCTGCCCAGTACAGCTACAGCAGCATCGGCCTGCTTCAGCTTTGAAATATTTATGCATTCGAGGAGGTCTGCTAGGATATAGCAGAGGTAATCTGATCGGAATTTTTAACGTCTTATCCTCTAGTTACGACAGTAACACCCTACAAAGAATAGGAACGAGGTAAGGTTATTGCAACATTGTTTTCACTGACGTCACACCTTTTGACTGAGATTACTCCTCATGCAGACTTTGACAGTCGTTTATTGTTGCTGATCCGTTCGTAATTTCAAAATCCACTGCGGGATGCTACCCAGAACGGCGACTTTTTTTAACGATTTAAAAAAAAACTGTGCTTCACTGTTTCACAAGCATAGCGTGTGGGACCACAACATCTTGTTAGAGCATAAAATCTTTTGCAAAATACATTTTGTGTTCCAACAGCGCTCAGCGCTTTTCTGTCAAACGTATTATAAGAGAGTAATCCCTTTTTTTTATTACGCTGCACCACGGCCCACAGTTTGGGAACCGTCATTGTAGACGTTTTGTTTATTGGATGGACGTAATGTGGAATGCTCCTAAATATAGCCGATTCGTAAGTAGGAAAGCATCGTGTTTATTTTGTGCCTTCTTTACAGCGAAGAAGGAGAGAGCTACTTTAGTTGTAAACCCGCTTAGTCATTTTGTCACAGCAGAGGGACGCACATCCCATGTGCCCAGAATGACCATAGCACTCTACACTGTCACAGAAACTCTTTTGTTGCACTCTCATAATAATATAATTTATCGCCAGTTTAACCGATATGCAGTAACACAACACACATGGCCCTGCCATAGCTGAAGCTGTTAGTTCCCGCCATCTCACCACGGAGGCTCAGGTTCAGTCCCAGCCTATTTCGTGTTGGGTTAATGATGATCCCAGTGGCACTGTGGCTGGATTTTCCAGTTGTTGTCAAATTAATACTGCATACACATCTGCTATTAGGGTCTGGTACGCTCGGTACCTGTGCACCCTGCTCCCTCTGTCTAGCAACAAAAGTCTCAGTGGTTACTACATATATATATATATATATATATATACCATATACTTTACCATGCAAAACTTCTACGTTGTGCCGACAGATTGCATCTATGTTTTTTGTAGGGATATCAGACCAAACAGCAAATATTTCCCTGTACATTAACTGCTTGGCTTTCACAACTAAGGCAGAGTATTTACTGCGCAATAGGAACTGTTTTTTTTACATGCAGTACAGGTTATTCTTAGTCTGTAAGTAATTAATGACTGTACACATTCCAGACAGTAATTTACATTTCGATATAAAAACCTTCGATTCAAAAATATTTTTCTCACTCGAAATTTAGCTTCAGAACTCACATGGGTTCGATCAGTAAAGTAGGAAACGTGAGATTATGACCTTTCATGTGGACAGGACTGATGTAAGCGCCCCACAACGAACGTCGAATTCGTCTGTTATGCACGCTCAGCCGTAAGTGATAAAGGTGCCAGTAATTAGGCTTCTTGGACAAGTAGGTCTCACATCCTGAGGGCAATCAACGTTTCTGAATCACTTTGAAGATGCACCTTGATTTGTCTTGTACATATAAACATAAAGGCGTCCTTAAGGCCCACAATTACAGTAAAATTCCAAGAAGTTCTGCTTTATATAACGTAAGAGACACAAACTAATAAAAAGAAAATGTCTTGAAACAGTAGCTGACGTTGCAGAAAACGTTTTAAATCCAGTGTCCTTGAACGAAAAGGTAAACACAGGGAAATGAAGGTGTAAATAAGGATGAAATAATTCTGTAAAATCTCAAACTTTAACGAAAATAATTACTTCCTAATGCAACAAAACTATTCTGTCCTGAAGGTAAATTACATATTGTAAGATGTACATTGCTATACAACCATATGATCAAGTGGCGTGAAATAATTATAAATTTCAACTTATAAACTGTATATAAACATTTGCGTTCATATTTCTTCCCTTCAGGGAGACTGCATAGTAGGCACTGTAGCTTCAACTGTCCTTTCCGCTTGATTCTCCTTACGTGTGACTAATGGGATGCACTCTACTACAGACTATCTTAGCTGTTATTTGATAATTACGTTTCGTAAAAACTAATAAGCCAATAACTAAATCCAAAGTGTCAGTCAAATATTAGTCGATCGTAAACGAAATATTCTCAAAGCACAATTTGGTTGCAAAACAAGGATGTGAATTCTGTTTTGAATAAAATATTCCGAGTGGAGCAGCTAATGAAACTTTCATTTTTTAATTTTCGTGACATAAATACTTTCAGTAATTACTAATAGCCGTGCCGTATTTACAATCTGAGGATACATAGACGTAATTCCTGATATGCTTCATTATTAATTAGTTGTTTCTTTTACAAAAATCTAATAAATATCTTGTTAGGACCTATGGACAAATGCACCGTCTACTGCAGAAGAAATACAGTGTTTACCAAACCTTAAGATAGAAACTCGCAATGTCCATCGTCGACACCTTCTTAACACAATACAGGGTAGAGCAAATGCAAAACAGAAGTACCGTTTATGTGGATTTGTAAGCTCCTCGAATCGTTCAAGTTATGTTTTACCATAGAAATTTACACCGAACAACTCTTTTTTATCAGGTACGAAAGGTAAGACAGCTAGCACGCTCGCACATACACACACACACACATACACACACACACACACATACACACACACACATACACATACACACACACACATACACACACACACACACACACACACACATACACACACATACACACACATACACACACATACACACACACACATACACACACACACACACATACATACACACACATACACACACA
>Ga0136643_10013664_pt1 | contig 12164 bp, 8 predicted proteins | sample TergutLab28metaG_FD_96883 | JGI IMG/M metagenome (GOLD analysis project Ga0136643, IMG submission 96883) | Labiotermes labralis P1 segment gut microbial communities from Petit-Saut dam, French Guiana - Lab288 P1 (version 3) (version 3) | ecosystem: Host-associated > Arthropoda: Insects >...
AACATTAATTTTTTTGTTTATGAGCATTAGTGTTTTTGGTCTTATCTACGTTGTCTGCCAATTTCACCCTCCCTGTTTTTTTTGGTTTTGTTTAGTGTCCTTTTTTTTTTTTTTTGTAAGATATGTGAACCCCTGATTTGAAATATCCAATATCCAGTATCCTGCATCCGACTTTAACTAACCTGAGTGTATAGTCAAGATAAAAATCAATGCAAATCGATTCGGCGGTTCCCAATGTGTTAAACGTGTACAGAAGGACGGGCGGAATTTTACTGACAGACATTGCAAAAGTGGTAGCTACACTTGCAACCCTCTGTTTTTAAAATGCCAAGAGTGGTAGAAATAAATTAAGTCACCGTTTCGATTTCGGTTCTCATGATGTCACTTGCATCTATACACTGTCCTGTACTGAGTCCTTCGAGTCATGAGTGTACATATAAACAAGTGCGTTCTCTGGCTGATAGTTAAATCCGGAACAGTTATGTGAAGTATTAATTATGTACATGAGCATTTGGAACAATTATTTGAATTATTAGTAATTGTGTACATGACAATACTACTTGAGGAAACAGTTTTCAACCCCACATTTACGATTTTACGAATAATTAAGGAAATGGATGGAAATAAATTTATGTGCCTGCAGGTACCGAATTTATGTGCCTGCAGGTACCGAATAACAAAGGAGGCAGAAGAGAACAATGCTGTCCTCTTTTATTGAGAATACTTTAATCTTTATATTAGAAATAAGAAGGACATGACATTGATGGGGTGTCTAGCAAGTTATTTAGAATGAGTCTTCCTCAGGGTTATTCAGGTTCGTAAAGTTGAAACACAATTGTGTCATTAACACACAGAACTTTAATTGAGGTTTAAGTGCTGCTGCTACAGCGGCTGTATTTTAAAGGGTTTCGCATTAAGGACAGGTTTCTATGCCACAAATACAGGCTGTCAGGACAGAGAGGTATTTTGAGTGCTTCTGCTATTACGTAATGCTATAATTCCAATTTCGATGTGGGTTCACTTTGTGGCCAATTATATGGTTTTATTTTGTACGTACTGCGTAAGCCGACAAGAATTGCATAGACGTATTTGTGGTTATTTTAAAGTCGATTTATTATTATTATTATTATTATTTACTGCAGTTGAGTTTTCACTCGGTGGCAGTAGTCCTTACACTAGTAACAAATAAAAATACATATACATAAACGAAACAATACAAAATCACAGTAAATACGAGTACAAGTACAAATATTACCGAAACACCCACACAATTGTCAAAACACTCACACATTACAAAACCCACACGCACGCACACCCACACGTTTCAGAACCCGTATACACACACCCACACATTACAAAATCCACACACACACACACACACACACACAATACAAAACTAAAACATACACACACCCATACATTACAGAACCCATATATATGTATATATATATATATATATATATACACACACACACACACACACACACACACACACGTCCCCACACATTACCCTTTCTACCGACTTCCACATATCTGTTTCTGGGGCTTGGTACTATTTAAATTAATTTTATTTCATCAAATCTCTTTATAGAATTCAGTTGGTTAAGATTTCGTCTGAATGACTTGACTGAAGGAATAAAATTGTGTAATTAGGCAAAACTCAGATATAGGATTGAGATGTGGTTTTTTAAGCACCATATTTAAGAAACTTTTGACGTCAATGAAATTGTTTAGACGACTGTTGTATTTTACAAAATTCAAGCACAAAAGGACTATAGTTACAACGTAAAGAAGCCAATGTGCGTCAAATATATAAATATTATATACAACGTTATTCATTATCAGGAAAGTAGAAAGGAACACTTGGATTTAATGCATAGGAATATATACGAGGGCAGTTATTGGCATCCCAAGAATCATCCTATTTCGTGCAGATGGTCCACGTCGGACAGAGTCATAAGTAGACTTGTGGAAACTTAAGAAAGTAGTTGAAATAGTAGAAAGGGCAAGTTAGAGGGACACCTACCATCTTTCTGAAATAAGGGTTAACGAAAAACAGTTCCGTTGCGTTCACTTAAGCAGACCAAGCCGAGTTATCATTAGGGTGCACCATCGTTAAAATGGCGGATTTGTACTTGTCTCTATCGATACTACGATAATGTACTGTTGTCCGTTATTCTTAAATAAAGAAATATGAGTCAATCGTGTTTGGTCCGAGAGCAGATAGATAATATTAATATAGTGAATGTTCTGTGTTTATAGCCAGTATAAATTAAAAGCGCATAGCGGTGTAGAACTCAGCGTATCGGCCTATAAACCATCTGTTCTAACATTCAGAAACTCTGCATTTGACACACAGAGTACAATTGTGTGCTTCTTATGATCGTCATAGTAAAGGTAAAGCAGTCCCTGTACAGGCCTTTACAGGCCCTCAGGGATCCAGGAGGATGAGTCTCCCAGATTTCATGACAATCCGCAGATGAGTAAACAACGATTGTTTACTTAAACAGTACTCTTTTACCTGCCTGGCCTTTGTAAACGAAGTTCATTGTGTTTTCTCTGGGATAATATCTGGTGTATTTTCATTATTGAGATGAACTTCAAACTTCATAGCATGAAATACTATCTGCTGGAATAACTTCGAGGTATTTGAAGAGTTTGGGAATGTGGAAATGTGGTATAACAAATTCCTGGTAGTGATGATAATTGCTATACATTTCCAAAGTTTATGTGCGTTTACAGTTAAGTTCTGATGTAGGCTCTAAACCTGTAACCTATATACATGTGCATTAATCACATTTATGTTACCATCGGGGAATCCTTACATTGTACCCTTTCCTAACTGGCAACACATCTGTACGTGTTTGAGTACTTTCAACAAAACTTATCTGTGATTATTACATTTTTTGTTCAGTGGAATGTTGTTATTATTACCTATTAACATATTTTTAGCCTTAAGTCCCGGCTACGAAGACCTCTATAACTGTGTAATTAGTATCTCCAGTTGACTAGAACTTGAAGGCAGTATACCTGTACTGGTTGCTGTTTTAAGCTTTAGTACCGTTATGTTGCGCTGCTAGGTTTAGACATTACGGAGTTTAGGCAGGTACTATCTGGAAAGACAACACTGCCACTCCCTCAGATTACTCTGCCCAGTATGTTCAATAGCGCTTTGCCTTTGACGGTGAGATTTCGTTGATATATCGGGAGATGTCAATGCGCGAACATGCGACGAGTTCAGTGAACAGTACGCGGTAGAGTAGGACCAACATTTCACGCCACCTCTTCTTACTGAATTCCTGTTAGGCGTTGCTAGACGATTGCCTGCTGATTTTCACGTTGTGAGTCAGCATAATCTTTCGTAGTCGACGGTATAAGAAACACCTCCTGATGTGCTTCTCATATACATGTGTACACAAACGAAGACAGGCCCAAAAATATGCATATTAATTGAATATTAACACCTAGGTTTCCAGACCCTGTGTTTAGCTTTAGGCCTAGTTGGTGATGATCATAAATTATTTTTACATTTGTGTTCTGTCGAATACAATATTATTATTATTGTCTTTGTTGTTGTTGGAATATGCCTGTTGCGTGGAATTCTGTCACTTCTGATACTTGTAAGCTGGAGTGCATCCAGCGAAGTTAGTTTCTCTTTGTTATCATCTTTTCTCCAGTCACCTAGACTACAGCTATGGTAATGTTCTAAGTTACTTGAAATTACACACCTTAAGTGCTCGGAGACGTTACCTAGATATCATTTTTTAAACGAATGTTTGCAGTGGTTTAAAATATTGTCCTACCCTTTGGAAACTATTGGCCTACGCGTGCCAAATCGAAATTTTAGAGAGAACATTTTAATTTTGACTTTAAACGTCGAAATTGTCCTTACGCTAGAAACGTTTCGGCGACAAATGCCGTCGACTTTGATACTGATATATCAAATGGATGTTCGGGCTTGGTTAATATGATTCGTTAATATCTGATACTTTTACTACATAATTCAGAAACTGCCTAACCTCTGATCCTGTAGTAAATATAATCTGTAAGTTTATTTTTTATATTAAATTCTTTTAATATTGTATATTATGCTACTTCTAGAATGATCCTGTGCGGGTAAGTAGGTTTTGTATATTAATGCAGTTAATATTGTATATTTTGTTCTAGTTTTATAATTGACCCTCTGCTTTTAAAGTAGCACGTTAATAATTGAGAAACTATATTGAATTGAATTTGAAGCAACAGTAACTGTGGACGATATACTATGTCGCTGTGAAATTAAATGCCAGATATAAATCGAAATTTATAAAATAATATTGGTTACCCCATTAATGTATGGTATGTAATATTTTGCAGTCTTCCGGATTGTGAAATCATGTTTTTTGACTGAAGTCTGCTAACGTTCAGGAGGAAGAGAACATCTGTCTTTCAGGGTTTACCTGAATAAGTTGGCACGTGGTTGCAAACTACAGTACTGCAGACAGAGGCAGTAACTTATGTTCTTTCGATACGTTAGAAGTCTTCTGATTTCAAGACACTCTATCCTAGACCAACACCGTCTCAGTGTTCCTTACCTTCTGAACATCTCGTGGAAGCAAGCGTCTTCTACCAGTTCCATGTCAGTTGCGATATCAATGTGTAATCACTTACACGAACTAGGCAGTTCTGTAGCGCGGTTGAAGATATGACGTGTAAGGTGTAGATTTTTTGTGGGAGTGGGAATTATGATATTTTATGGTCTTGTAGGTGGGGGCCGGGAACACTCAGTCTGTATAGCGACTGGCTACGATATGGACAGTCTGGGGATCGAATTCCGGTGAGGACGAGATTTTCAACGCCTGTCCAGACCGGCCATGGATTCTATCCAGCCTCCTGTACAATGGGTACCGGGTCTCTTTTCCAGGGACACAGCGGCCGGGGCGTGGCGTTGACCACCAACCCCAGCTAGCGCCGAGGTTAAAGTGGCTCTGCCTCTATTCCACCTCTGAGCCTTGATGGCCTGTTCTAGGGTGAACTTTACCCTTATAGTCAGGTAGGTGGTAACAAAAGTTCCAAAGAAAAGGGCGCTTAAAGCTTCCAGACGCACTTGCACCGTAAACATGGACGATATCATATATTTCTGAAGCGTTTGCCACCACCTACCAAACTGTACGACGTCTGAACCTAAAACACGGTATTGTTAACCTTCACCGCCGCGTGAACTGTTACACTCACGACGCCTGAGTAACACCGAACTACGTGTATTGCATGTTAGATGACATCGTGGCGCATACTGACCACCTCAGATATGCTTGGCGGTGCACGGTGTTCATCACTCACCGTTAAGCGCCAGTGTCCTTTTTATGTTAAAAATCAACCCAGGGGCAGCAGTTACTATGGGTTGACCAGTTAAAATATGTCAAAACGTTTCCGTTCGCACAGTGACTTGAAGAGTGGACGTGCAGCAATGTTCCGCAGGCCCCCTGGCACAAGATTACGTATCATATCCCCGCCCCCAATACCAGGATTTGGAGCAAAGCCGATGAGGTCAGGTCAGGTCAGGTCTCGATCGTGGGTCTTAATGGTTACGTTTAATGTATCGCACTTTTTTTTTTCGGACAAGCAAAAATTTATGGGCCAGGTGTTAGTAGACCCTTTGTGTGATATTTCTTTATAACAATTATCTTGTTGGCTGATAACTAATGTGACAGTAGGGAAAGCTCCTGTTTTGTCATGGTAGAAGTTTGTGTTTCAAAGTGTCCGTTGAAGCACTGGATTTTATAGTGAATCAGTAAGAGAGCGAAGATGAACCCTTAACCTTTGGAGTACAATGCTCGCAGAAAGAAAAGTAACAGAAACGGCTAGCTTCATGGAGCAGAGTTTTCCTTTTTTAAGGTAACACACGTTCAGCACGTGTATACATTTCCAGGTTTGTGGTGCTTGAAATTTCATTAGTGTGTTAACAAGACTTGGGCACAGGACCAAAGAGAAACTTTTGATAATACAGGCAGGCCATCACAAGTGAAGTTTTCGTAAGAAAATGTAACTATTGGGAGCACCAATAATTACAAGCTAATATTTTGCAAGGAATTTTTACGTAAAATGTTATTACATTTGGGTATTTAAAGTAAACGGCATTTCATTCCTTGTAAATGTAAACCTGTAGATCTTATGTTTATTGGAGCGTGCGTTATTGTGATAGCTGACGAATAAAAAACCAACTAGATGTCACTTGTTACTTTCATTTTACTTCTTAGAGACTCAAAATGTTTCGGACATTAATATGCCCATCTTCAGGAGTTTGCGACTATGATGATGAACTACCACATTGGCCGTTTCGTTTTTGATTTGATGTGTGTTGGAGTTAGGGTGCAGTTCGGCTAGGGTGGTATCCGGGCTGCCGGCAGCCGGCAGCATGTATACCACCCTAGCGGAACCGCACCCTAACTCCAACACACATCAAATCAAAAACAAAACGGCCAATGTGGTAGTTCATCATCATAGTCGCAAACTCCTGAAGATGGGCATATTAATGTCCGAAACATGTTGAGTCTCTAAGAAGTAAAATAAAAATAACAAGTGACATCTAGTTGGTTTATTATTCGTCAGTAAACCTGTAGGTATGGTTGATACGATCGACTGATGGTGGCCTGGGTATTTGCGGCCCAAAACATGTTGTCATTGCCTGTATGAGTGATATGTTACTAAACAGCTTTGTTAAAGGTAACCGGTCTCTATATACACCTGTGTGTAGCATAACACGCTATAGGACACCTTCTGCGAAAGAAAAAGAAGCGGCGCTCTTTATATGAGAGGGTAGAAATAGAAACATAAACGGAATGGTAAGGTAGTCGCAATTCAGCACCTTATATGGCACTGGCAGTTGTGTGTTCCACATTATTTTGCGTTGAATGACACGACGTTTCATGTGTTTTGTCAGTTTCTCAAAACAAGAAAGAGTTGTCCTAAACATCACACGATTGCTCTCTGCGAACAACCAAAAAGTCTTGTTTGATGATCGTTGCGCTGTTCACTATTGTTCGGTGACACTCAAAGATCAGTCTAAATACAACTCTAAATTGTATTCCAAATTTTCAACATGTTCTTTTTTCTTTCTTTCTCTTTCTTTCGTAGCTTGACCTCTGTCTGTCTCCTAATTTTAGGTGTAGAGGATTATTGTTGTACCTGAACACACGCTATGATATACGCGCACGCACGCACACACACACACACACACACACACACCATCGGTTGGACTGCTCTGGACGAGGGATCGGTCCGTCGCAAAGACCTCCTCCAAACAACACACAACACCTACAAGAGACAGACTTCCGTGCCACCGGCGGGATTCGAACCCGCAATCCCAGCAAGTGGCCACTTGGATTGGCCATCTACATGTTTCGATCCCAGTACGGATCATCAACAGGCTTTTGCACTAAAGTGTATATTAAAGGTAAAAAGTGCGTACTGTGCTGCACTGTGCACAGTGCTGCACTGTGCACTTGATCATAACGAGTTTAAAGAGCGTAGCGTTACGAATGTGACACGCGTGTGCGAGCGGGTTTCAATGACACTCATGGTGTAACTACGACAAAGGGTTAGAGAACAGAAAACTCTTTTTTAAGTTTGGTGTTTTTTTCTCACAAATGCCACAATGAGTGGGAATTCAAGCTAGTCTGTGACAGAGAACTGCAAATGCACGATTAGTGTAACCAAAACACATTTTCTAATTTTACTCACATGTAACACCGCGGACGAAAAGCTCAAAATTGTGTTTATCAAGTGTCTGTGGAATTTCAAATGTAAAATGGTTGGCCTTTATGCATTCCGCGGATAACAACAGTTATGCTTTTTTTTTTACTTTGGTTTATCACATCCGGGTCTTTCATTTTCCCAGCTGGACTTCTTAATGACTCCTTAAATGTGCCGTCGAACCTCAGAACTGAACTTTACTAACTTTTAAATTGAAAATTTCTCGCCGGTTCATCCTTCATTCTTTATGCAGCGGGTCTTGTCTGTAATTCAAAAAAGCCCTCTTGAACGCCTTATGGACAAGACACTGACAAGTCTAGTACGATGTTTTAGTGAGAATATTTCTAATTATGCTTCGCTACTGAGTGAAATTTACTAGCATATGTCTCGGTTTACGAGAAATTTACATAAACACCGACTTTAGACTGCCCGTATAGTTCGTATGAATTCATACCTTTTACGAGAGGAACTGCACTGACTACAGAGACGCCCATTTAACAGGTTCGCCTGCCCAACCCTGCCATCTAATACAGTCGTTTGTCAAAGTTCCTCCACATAAAAGATAGGATCAATACGCAGCCACCTCCATTTCTCCCATTCTTTCTGACTGTAAAATTATTTCTTCAGGCAGGGCAGCCATTAGAGAGCACTTAGTGCATTGCGTACCGGCTCAACCTCGCTCGCAAAGATCTCACAGTATATTCATTTTGCGACGAACCCGGGGGAGGGGGGGTATTTTTACCTGTCTGAAGATTTAGTCGTTTTTGTTCTGTTATTTTTTTTTCAGTGAAGTGGCCGCACTGTAAGCCCTTTAAAAGGTTAGGTGAATGTAGACCAAAGAACGTCAGTTAGTGACGAGAGGAGAACTGCGGACGAAAACCAATGAAATAGCAAAACAATGAGATCAGTGAATTAAAACGGCATATACGCATATAAGTGACGAGTAAATAATAAAGAAAATTTCTTCCCCGAACAACCGGACAAGATAGGAGAAACTATTTTAAAACCATCCGCGTCTTCATGTGTAGTTGAGTGAAATAAGCGTTTCAGATCTTTACAGCAGCCGACGTGATCACAAGTGGTCTTTAACGTTCATTTGTTTACCTTTCTATGTCTAGTTTTAATAATAAAAAGCATGTAGGAGTTGATAGCCACTGAACATAATTTTTTGTCATAAAAATAATTTACAGTTGTGCATTGACACAACTTTTGTGAATCGTTTTCTTTGTACATATTTGGGTCGGTTCTGTTTACCTTTTATGTGTTGTGCAATGCAGAATTAGATAGACAGTCCAGTATAGCAACTTACACTCCTAAGAACTTGCACTGAGCTATATGTGTAAGAGCATTATTTCCACTATTATTGGTGGTCGGCAGTCGAGTGGGATTACTTGACATGCATATCGATATCTTGTGCTCCCCACATATCCTCAGTTGTTGATAGAACGTCACTGAATAAATTTCGAACCAATCTATGACAGTCTCCTCGTGCCCCTGATTTATTTGAGTACAGGAATAGGAACACGTTACTTAGAAACACACATGCAAGTGAGGCGATATGTTGATTTATGCCCACGAGACAATACTTCCATGTCCAAACGGTATGCTGCTGTGCACTGAATATAAGCCAATTACGACGTACTTTAATTACACTGGAATTAAATTATAGAGAGGAGAATTAGTTACGAAGAACGAATATAAAATCTAACACGAGCTTGCTTGTCGAGATAGGACGATTCTTTATTGTCGTGTTGTGTACGCAGAAAACAACTGGCGTCACGCTGAGAGGGTGTCACTAGGAGCAGATGAGCTCAAGATTATTCGAGTTGGTATATACAACAACTCATCGCATTAAAAAAAATATTAGAGGACAAGACGTGCTTAAGCAATTTGTGAATAATTCAGTAACTAGTACTGGGAGAACTTCTATACTCAGTTACACTAATGACATTGTTGGAACATAATTCAGGACAAAATCACAACATTAAGATAGGTGTGGAACAATTCAAATGTTTGGGAACAATCCTAACATTCAGAATCAAATCAAGAGCAGACGGAACTGATGGGATGCTGGCTATCATTCGGCCCAGGACCTTTTGTCTTCTAGTTTTCTGCCCAAACATATAAAGATTAAAGTACGCTTAACTATAATTTTACCTGTTGTTGTGTATGGGTATGAAACTTGGCTTGCGCAATGAGGAGCTTTTTGATCTGTATTTCTCACCGAATATTCGGGTGATGAAATTAAGAATATATGAGATGGGCAGGGCGTGTGGCGTGTGTTTGGAAGAGGAGAGGTGCATACAGGGTTATGGTGTGGAAACCTCAGGGAAAGAGGACACTTGGAAACCTAGGCTTAGACGGGAGGATAATAGTAAAATGAATCTTCAGGAAGTGGGATTGGGGCATGGACTGGCTTTATCTGGCTCAGGATAAGACAGACGGCGGGCACTTGTGAATTAACCTTCGATTACGTAGAATGAGGGGAGTTTGTTAACTAGCTGAAAACGCTATCAGGTTCTCAAGAAAGACCGTGCTCCGTGGAGTTAGTTAATGACATTTTGGAAGTGCTGGGGCAGTTATAATCATAGTATGAAATATACAGAATGTATTATATAATATACCACCAGTAACATTAATACGCATTGCCGGTGAATCATGTTTAGTGTTCTTTGTATTTCTTTGTTTATTATGCTGTGTTTTACAGAATTATTTTTAAGCATGGATGCACAAATTCCTTACGCGAGGCCGCTCAGATGACTGAACAGTGTATGGTGGCGCCTAATGCTTCTGAGCTATGTTTTATGTAAGGGGTTTTCCGTCGCTTAGGTTATACAGCTTTGACGATAGACAAATAAATATGGAACAATAGTGGAAATATATTGACAGGGGAAAAACCGAAGTACTAGGAGATAATCTGCCCTACTGCTACTTCGTCCGCCACAAATCCTGCATGGACTGGTCTGGGATCGAACCTGGGCCTCTGCGGTGACTTCTACACAACTGGCGTTGTGTAGAAGTTCAATGATGTCCAGCCAAAATGGATATTGCATTAGGAAAATGGATGCGAGAAGAAACAATTTTTGTGTGCCTGAAGGTCTGAAAACTGAGGACGATTTCTATATATTCGGCACCCAAACTTGTGCTCCGGGGGAACATAGAAACTTCCTCGTACAGTATATTCAGCTATACTCCGTTTGGAAGATAAGTGTGTTTTATGAAGTTTTAATGTTAGGTTGTGGGAAAGCTGCCTTGTTAGATATGGTAATATGAACAAGCGAGGCAGCTTACTTAATAACGTAATATTTAGGCGCGTTCGCGCAACCACTGTTGCCGTGGAAAAGCTGTGTTACATATTCTGAGTGTGTGTGTCTAGCCTTAGTTATCCAGCATGCAAAGCTTGTACGCCGTATTTGCATCTGTAGTCTTTCTGGTTCTTCCATATTTTTGTACATTATCTCATAAAAGCACGATTTTCGAAAAAAAAGTTATTGAACATAAAATGTATGTTTTGATTTTCTCTACAATTTTGTCTGAAATGTTTCTCATTCTAAGAAGGACTGAGTAAGATGTGATCAAAAATGTATTTCGGTATACATGTAAAGTATCCGTTATTCTTGTCAAATTTAATGAAAACTGAATTTTCTCGACAGAATTTCGAACAATATTCATATATCAAATATCATGAAAATGCGTGTAGTGGGAGCCGAGTTTTTGCGTACGGACGACGGACGGACAGACGAAAGGACAGACATGACGAAGCTAAAAGTCGTTTTTCGCAATTTTGCAAACGCGTCTAAAAACAATCAGAACTATCTTTTCTTCTGCAGGGATATGATAGCGCTCTTTGCCGACTTCACAATGAATAGTAACTGAAATTTAAGGAAGGGTCACTACTCATATTAATGAATGATGTTTGATTCTTGTGTTTAAAAGGAGAAGACGTGGATTGGAAATGAATGGATTTTATCATAACACTACAACAGTACTTCTGCGCATCGATTTAGCAGCCGAGACAGCTTTACGTACTGGCAAAATTACGAAATAAATTCTGTAACATCGCGGGTGTTCTCTACTTGGTCCGCAGTAGGCGAAAAACAAAAAAGGAATCTGCTTTTTTTTCTCTCTCTCTCTCTCTCTACACGATTGCTGGTCAGAAATAAGTCTGCGGTCATCTCGATTGAATTTATCTGGGCCTTACTGTCTCTGAATTAAATACCGGGACGGTTTCCAAATTTCAGTTTGTTACTGCAAGCTTGCCTTGTAGACTTGCCAATTTACATTCTTCGGAGACCACCAAATTACGCAACTGAACGAAAAGAAAATGTGCTTGGTTGTTGTTTCGAGTCTGTCAAAAATAAACAGAATGTCACTACTCCAATGATTTTCTTTACTAACCTCACCTCTTTCGCCAAAACGGGGGGGGGGGGGGG
>Ga0136643_10013666_pt1 | contig 12163 bp, 4 predicted proteins | sample TergutLab28metaG_FD_96883 | JGI IMG/M metagenome (GOLD analysis project Ga0136643, IMG submission 96883) | Labiotermes labralis P1 segment gut microbial communities from Petit-Saut dam, French Guiana - Lab288 P1 (version 3) (version 3) | ecosystem: Host-associated > Arthropoda: Insects >...
GCATTAGATGTTGAGTTGCAGCATATGGTTTTCTGCACCGAGTTTTTGGATGGGTGGTGGTCTTGAGAGCCGCTGCGTAGGTCGTGTGTACGGTGCGGATGGTGCCGTGCAGTCGCACGGCACCATCCGCACCGTACCGAAGGTTCATTACCGCACTCACAAGCGTCCGCCACCTGTCTCTATCCTGGGCCAGCCCAATCTAGTCCATATACTCACATCCCACCTCCTGGAGATCCATCCTAATATTATCTACCCATCCACGCCTAGGTAGTGGGAGTCTATTTTACCGACATTCTGTTACATAGTTCTAAAGGTCGTCACCAGATGTCGGGGGCGGCATGCTGTCATCACCAAAACTCATGCCATGGCGTTTGGTCGAATTGTAACGATATTTCCGCGATTTGTTTACTTGGAAATGCCTACTTCTGTTATCTGTGCTGGAGACTTGGAAATTGCAGCGCTGTGTGTGGAGCGGCAGAAAGTTGTACTATAATTTTGCTCGAAGGTAGAAGTTTGTGTTGTTCGTGTGATTTTCGTACATAAAAGTCGGTTCCAGTTTGTCTTCGATATTCGCTGTGTAGAAGGTATATTATAAAGTTATTACGAATATGGCCGTACCGCCCGCAGCGTTGGTTAACAGGAATAAGAAACATTTTATGGGGGTTCCAGCTCCATTAGGTTATGTAGCTGGGGTAGGAAGAGGTGCAACAGGCTTCACAACTAGGTCAGATATTGGTCCAGCTAGAGACGCCAACGACGTATCCGACGATAGACATGCACCACCAAGCAAACGTAAGAAAGGCCACCAGAAAGAAGAGGAAGAAGATGATGACGAAGATCTCAATGACTCAAACTACGATGAGTTTTCAGGTTATGGTGGGTCTTTGTTCAGTAAGGATCCATACGACAAGGACGATGAAGAAGCAGATGCTATTTATGAAGCCATCGATAAACGAATGGATGAGAAAAGGAAAGAATATAGAGAAAAGAGACTGAAAGAAGAATTGGAAAGATATCGACAGGAACGCCCTAAAATCCAGCAACAGTTTAGTGACTTGAAGCGAGGTTTGGTGACTGTGACAGAAGATGAGTGGCGTAACGTTCCCGAGGTGGGTGATGCAAGAAATCGTAAAGTGCGAAATGCCCGTGCTGAAAAGTTCACTCCTTTGCCGGATTCTGTCCTTGCTCGCAATCTAGGCGGCGAGACTACTACCACCATTGATCCGTCAAGTGGGCTTGCTAGTGCCTTCCCATCAGGAACAGCCACAGGTATGCTTACACCTACTGGAGATCTGGATTTGTGTAAGATTGGACAGGCACGTAACACATTAATGAACGTTAAACTGAGTCAAGTGTCTGACTCTGTTGAAGGTCAGACAGTTGTTGATCCCAAAGGTTACTTGACAGATCTCCAGAGTATGATTCCTACATATGGAGGGGACATTAATGACATTAAAAAGGCCCGTTTACTTCTTAAGTCTGTTCGAGAAACAAATCCAAATCATCCACCTGCTTGGATTGCCTCTGCCAGATTAGAGGAGGTTACTGGGAAGGTACAGGCTGCCAGAAACCTTATTATGAAAGGTTGTGAAGTGAATCCAAAGTCTGAGGACCTTTGGTTGGAGGCAGCTAGGTTACAGCCCCCTGATACAGCGCGAGCTGTGATTGCCCAAGCTGTACGACACATCCCAACGTCTGTCCGCATCTGGATCAAGGCTGCAGACCTGGAGCAGGAAACAAAAGCAAAGCGCCGTGTGTATCGCAAGGCATTGGAACATATTCCCAACTCTGTGAGACTCTGGAAGGCAGCTGTAGAGCTGGAAGATCCAGAAGATGCCAGGATTCTTCTCAGCAGAGCAGTAGAATGTTGTCCGACCAGTGTGGATCTGTGGTTGGCTCTTGCAAGGCTTGAGACATATGAAAATGCCCGAAAGGTTCTCAATAAAGCCCGGGAAAACATTCCTACAGATCGCCAGATTTGGACCACAGCAGCAAAACTGGAGGAGGCAAATGGTAATAATCATATGGTGGACAAAATTATTGAGAGGGCCATAACATCTCTGACTTCTAATGGTGTGGAGATCAATCGTGAGCATTGGTTCAAAGAGGCAATTGAGGCAGAGAAGTCTGGTTCTGTACACTGCTGCCAAGTTCTAGTCCGAGCCATTATAGGACAGGGTGTGGAGGAGGAGGACAGGAAACATACTTGGATGGAGGATGCTGAGGCATGTGCGTCCCAGGGAGCATATGAATGTGCACGGGCTGTGTATGCCCATGCATTGGCCACATTCCCCAGCAAGAAGTCCATCTGGTTGAGAGCAGCTTACTTTGAGAAGAATCATGGCACACGAGAGTCACTTGAATCATTGCTGCAGCGTGCAGTGGCCCACTGTCCCAAGTCTGAGGTGCTGTGGCTCATGGGGGCCAAGTCCAAGTGGATGGCTGGTGATGTGCCTGCTGCACGTGGCATCTTGTCTCTTGCTTTCCAGGCCAACCCTAATTCTGAGGAAATCTGGCTTGCTGCTGTCAAGTTGGAGTCTGAGAATTCAGAGTATGAACGGGCACGTCGTCTGCTTGCCAAAGCTCGTGCTTCTGCGCCAACACCAAGGGTTATGATGAAATCTGCAAAATTAGAATGGGCCCTGGACAATCTGGAACAGGCACTGAGGCTCCTGGAAGAAGCTATTAAGGTGTTTCCTGAATTTGCCAAGTTGTGGCTTATGAAGGGGCAGATAGAAGAACAGCAGGGAAACATTGACAAGGCATGGGAGACCTACAGTTATGGCATCAAGAAGTGCCCCACCTCTGTGCCTATCTGGAAACTGTTGGCATCCCTGGAAGAGCGAAGGGGAATGCTGACCAAGGCACGGTCAGTTCTTGAGAAAGGACGGCTGCGAAATCCAAAATGTGCACAACTGTGGCTGGAGGCCATAAGAGTTGAATTCCGTGCTGGGCTGCGGGACATAGCCAACACTCTGATGGCAAAGGCTCTCCAAGAGTGTCCCAATGCGGGGATCTTGTGGGCAGAGGCAATATTCCTCGAGTTAAGACCGCAGCGCAAGACAAAAAGTGTGGATGCTTTGAAAAAGTGTGAGCATGACCCACATGTCCTTTTGGCTGTCTCTAAATTATTCTGGTGTGAGAGAAAAATACAAAAGTGCAGAGAGTGGTTCAACCGAACAGTGAAAATTGAGCCAGATTTGGGAGATGCATGGGCATATTTCTACAAGTTTGAGCTGCTAAATGGTTCTGAAGAGCAGCAAGAGGAGGTAAAGAAACGGTGTGTTGCAGCTGAGCCCCACCATGGTGAACAGTGGTGCAGAGTTTCAAAGGACATTTGCAATTGGCGTCTTAGTACTGATCATATTCTTGTAATGGTGGCCAAGGACCTTCCAATACCTGTGTAAAGTGTCCTGTGTTATGCATCTACTAATGTCGGTCACTGGTGTCACTCCGCAGTTAACCGTTCAGTTAGTACTATTTCTGATAAAAATGTATATTATTATGCATTCTTCACATGTGGTGCATAAAACAATGTATATCGGAGAGATTATGTCCGTGTGTTTGTCTGTGCCTTTATGTTTCATTACTTTTTATTTTCTGTAATTGGTAATATCAAGATGTTGGATGTATGGATTGTGCACTGGGAGTGAAATTTGCACCATTTCTGAAATCCATTATTTATAGGAAACACAGTAATTAAATTAACCATTATAGACAGAGAGCCAGAGTTGTATTTAATACTGTCACTGTGTCTCAGTGCTGTTGGGAAAAAGCTAGGTGCCTCCATACAGCAAAAGTACAAGGACATACGGAAATTGTTGCAGCCGTGGGATCTTGTTTGGGGGTGCTATTCAACTACCATTGTACCAGCAAGAAATATGTTGAAGTAAAACTGTTTGGCAGCATGCTAGCTAGAAAGCCATGCTGTATTCTATATGTTATCTGTTTGTACCATGTCAGAATCTCTCTCCTCCATATGTTTATGCTTGTAGCTTCAGAAAATACAACCAGTATTTGTCCTGAACACATTACTGACTTTATTACATTCAGTGGCTCTAACACAGTATATGTAGCCCTTGTTTTTCATCCCTGTAGTAAAACCTTTTTGTCGTAACATCTCTTGCCATATACCACCTGTTTACACCCTCTCATTTCAGGTAATGCACTTTGGCTGGCTGCATTTGGTTATGCTAACCCCTACCTATTTCATTATTAGTATGGGTATATCATTTCTGATTTATGCCCACATTTTCAAGAACACAACTAGGGCATGAAATAAAGGCTTGATGTATTCTGAGTCTTGAGAATTCTACATCATTAATACAGAGATGGTGTAGAATGTAGTTGATGCCTAAAGCAACTTGGCAGATGGTGGCTGCCAATTGTAACTAGAAAATCTTAAGGGTGTACAATTTCAGTTTTACTCTGTAAATGCAACATTGACATACAGACACACTAGACACTGTTCATTCTGATTACACTATGATGTCTTTTGCTGACATTCACTCAACCATCATATTATATCATAATTTTGAAGTAGTCATAAAAATGTATGTGTTATACTGAGGAAACTATAATGTGGCAATGTAAATGATTCCTTTTAGGTATGGAATAAACCTGAAAGATTTTACTGCTATCTTCCCCTCATGTTTAAGTATGTCATACCAGACTTTTTCTTTGATATACCAGGTGCCATGGATACCTATCATTGTGTAGTAGTTTGTTGCAGTTGGCATTGTAGCATCGTACGTTGCTGAACCTTTCAAATGTAGAATATGAATACAGAGTGAAACTGTGTTTTGTAGGATCGTTTACATGCCGTAATATATACAAACTGATCGATTGCAGTATTATCTGTGGCAATCATAGTGAGTGGGTAAATCAATACATAATTATTTAAGTATATTAAGACACCATGGATTAATGTGTGGGGATTATTTTGTCCCATCATATGATGGGACTAATTCAAGTTAGGGTATAGTTGCTTTAAAATAACCTCTCTTGATTGTATGTGGCAGTGTTCTGATCATATGTGTGCATGGTCCATCAGACCTAACTTCACATGTTTTCTCTACAAATACAGTACCTGCAAGTTAAACTCTGACTGTGTAGCATGAAATCCTGGCTTCTGAGATAATGGTGATCCCCACAGTTGCTATATGTCATTATGATAAATTGCAGGTGCATAACACTGCTGTGTCTTTGTACACACAGGCACTGCATATGAGCAGCTCTCATGCTTCATATTGGTGAGGTCCTTCTTCCATTCATATCTTGACTTAGCATCATCCTGATCGACTTTTTTTTTTGTGGTTTGCTGCAGTTCCTCCAAATAGAAAGCAGGGTAGTTCCTAATATTATATTATAACCACCATTCCACTTCCTTTCCAATTCTTTGTTCATTAATCATCATATTATTCAATTACATATAGCAGCATCAACTATAACATAAATAAATACTTTGTTTTTATACAGGTCAGATTTGAGGTTCTCTTGATCATGACTGTTAAGATTCCTGTTTTCAGAGTAACAGACATGTGTAGTGCGATCAATGTGTATTAGCGTTTCAGACGAACTTGCTGCCTCCATCATCTTGATAGATACAGGTTCCTGCAAATCATATACACATCTAACACACAGCCAGATGACGATACCAGAAGACAGTACTCTTCACCTTGATACTGTGTATGTTAATTTTTTTAAGGAGAGACAGGGTTATATGATAAGTTTATAGTTGTAAAGCCATTCTAATTTAATTCAGCTGCATTAAGATATGTTCAGCAAACATTGTTGATGGTAAATTTGAAACACACAATTTTAGATGTTTGAATGCTATGAATATGATTATAAAACATGTTTAAATTGTGTAAAGATAAAGTATAGTTGTCCCTGTCCACGAAATGATAGCACAAAGGGGCAACAGAGGTATGGCTCCACTCATCCTGAACTTCAGCACTAGATGTAGGTGAGTAGGAAGCTGCACTCCCTGGCTGCTTTACCTCCTGGAAGTAACCCTGGTACCTATTGAATAACAGGCTGGGTGGGTCCCAGTCTTGGTCTGGATGTTTTTGGAGAAATAAATGTCTTGCCCTTGCAGGGATTCAAATACCAGATCATCCAGCCCATAGCCTAGTTACTGTAATGTTTACACTGTCCCAGCTGCTGTTAAAATTGTGTTGATCCCAATTACAAAGGTTTCGTTCTTAAGTGAGAACAGCTTTGTTTTCAATTATACATCCAATAATGCCAACTGGTGGAGTATGATTAAAATTGTCTTAGAACATTAATGTGTTGTCCCCCTTTTTCTATTGGCAGACTATATAACATAAAAGACTGCCAGTACCTGAAAACTGCCAGACAGGCTCAGGCCTTCATGCCATGAAGAGTTTGTAACAAATTTTGTAGCTTAGAATATAGTCTACCAGATTTCAAAATCCATAGTGTTATGTATCGCCATCAAATGGAAAGGTGAATATGGATTTTATTGAAACTAATATGTCATTACCAGTGTGCTGTATTGTGAGCCATCTGAAACCAAAAGATTGGACGCTGTGTATTTCAGTAGACAGGTACTGATTTTCTTGAGGAATCTCCAGAGCAGAAGAAGGTACTATGAAAACAAAACCAGCAGGTGCCTCCAAAATATTGCTGTCCACCTAAAAGGCTGCACAGTGTCCCATCCCAGAAGACCACAGTCTTGATACTGAGAGCTCTAACAATTTTACATCCCACCTGAATTCAGTTTCCATCATTTCCTTAATTGATATTAATACTGTATTAAACAATCATCTGAATGTTAGCTCTTCAAGATACCCTCTTTTCAAGAGTTTATCAACCCAAATTATGTTGACATCTAGTTTTCCTGTCTTCCTTCATTTACCTAATACAACATCTACAAAGAGAAGTTGGGGTTTTCATAGCAGTGATTATTAAGAAAGGGATCTTTTAGTTTGAAGGATAACAGCATTTCAGAGAAACATACTGGTTGCATCTATTGAACAGAAGAACTGACATTTCTGATTTATAGAGTTTGTGTATGATACATATAAATTAAAAGTTTGGATCATGTTAATGGGTAAACTACAATTGTTGCAATACACACAAGTGAGTCCTGTGGTAATAGCTCACTTGGCCATGTAGTACCTTGAAATCAACTGGGTCCATTTCCACTTCTCTGTACATAGTTATATTCTCATTTCATTTGATCCAAATAACACCTCGAATATTTTAGCTGGGGCATCAGTTACCCTGACAGATTTTTCATGGTTTTTGTCAGTGTCATAGCCAAGTAGACCATGACTGCCACCTTCTCAGTCCTTTGCAATATATTACACCAGACATTTTTTACACTACATAGTGATACCTGGTAACTGATTGTGTCATAAAACAAACTGCAAAAAGAATTATGTAGTCCACAGTGGGTATCAGATCTGCTTGATTATCACATGTATGTTTATTTTGTGCTTCTTCCAATTTCTGTAAACATGCCTGGATTGTAATGTTTAGGCCATGAGCTAGGGAACCACGATTCCATTTCCTACAGGGTTGGAAACTTTCCACTGCAACATTTGGACCAGCTCTGTAATCCACCCAGCCTCCTGTCCAGTAGGCACTGGGATGCTTTTCCCAAAGGCTAAACTGGGCAGGATATAATGTTCAACACTAATTTGCACCTAAAAATTTGTAGACCTATGCCTCCCTACACCCATATGTCTTATTGTTCTTAATGCAGTTACCACTGTGCCTTGTTAGATAGCAATTAATATTCATGGCAGCATGCATCATGTTGGCCTCCCTGGCTGTGTATTGTCTGTTGGTGTTTGCAGTACATCTGTGACTGCACCACATGTCACGTCTCTTATGATTTCCTTCCTACTGATCTCTGGAACCACCAAAAACACAATTAGAATCAGTCCAGTGGCTGACATTCCAGCGTAGAACCAGAATGTTCCAAATGGGTGGATTGTCTCTATCATAAAAAGTAGGAATTTATTGAATGTCATTTCTAGTAACCAATGGAGCCCCCCTGCAAGGCTGAAGACTGAAGGGCGGAGAGGCGATGGAGTGAATTGGAAGGCAGTGATGAAAGTTTGGGACCCAACTCCAAACCAAAACACAGTATGAAATAAGAGGTGTATTGCTAATGGCAACCATGGCACTTCCCATATCCAGTTTTCACCTTGCTCCAGGCTGAAGAGGAGCATTCCAGTGGAGCAAAGTGCTATAGATATCATTCCTGTTGAGCTGATGAGGGACACACACTGGGATTTAGTACCATCTGTCACACAGAACATGGCAGCTGCAAAGCCTACTGCAGCAACTCGAATAGAAGCACTTAACACAGACAAAGTGACAGTCGTGTCATTAAAAATGACACCTGCAAACTTCACCACCCACTTTGAGTAAAAGTCGTACACATACATACCACTTACACATGGCAAGCTCAGTAAACATGCTGCTAGTGTTAATGAACGCAGGTATGTTCTCACAACTATGATGTTTGCCCTTGTGGCACAGAACTGTTCCTCTTCCTTCTGAAACCTTTGCATTGCCTGACAGATGTTATGGTTTGGGTTACTGGATCCCAGGAAAAGGTGAAGTGAGGCCTTTGTCTGTTCAATTCGGTGCCCAAAAAGTAGTAGCCATCGTGGAGATTCAGTTGTGAGACACAAACCAAGTGCAGATGCCGTTATGATGGTGGCTGGGATGAGATGCAAGTACTGAGTGTTAGGTGAGATGGGGAATATGTGTGCCAGCAGGTTTCCTATGGCAGCGGACAGCTCAGTGGTCATGATAAGGGCTAGAGCAGGTTTGGTATGTAGACTGGTGTCCCAGGGCCAACCTGGAACTTCAAAACATTGGTGTAAGGAAAGGGCTTGTTATTCCATTTGTCTAGCGGTTTTAAGCCTGGAATTTATATATAAGTTATACTTAAAACATAGTTCTTCCGTCACAGAATGCACTGCATCTCAGGTACAGAGACCAGGTAGTTAGCGCAGTTTTGGGAAATATTTTGTCTTCATTGTGAGACATATACATGCAAATATGCTTGAGAGCATAATGCAGAGCTTTTATTGTTATACCTGATGGTACATGTAGTAGCCACCGTGCTTTAAAGAGATATTAGATCTGTACATTTTAGAACTAGTAGCTGGAGGTGGAGGTGTATGGTATTTATGATAACTTAATTTTTATCAGTGTATCACAAAAATCAGATATACTGGCTACATGTGTCTTTTATGTAATATTTGCTGTCAACAATAAAAATTTTACTCCACTGCTTAATAACGTCTGCTTGGCAGAAGCCTTGGAAAGAATCACATTCATCAAAACCCTAAACTTCTTCTTCGGACTGTAATGCTTCACTTTTATTATGCCTCCATATATTTTCTTGCATCCACAGGAATGTTGGAGTGATAACCACATGATAATCTCCACTGCAACAAATGCTTAGGCTGGTTTGCATAGGCCAGAAGAAGCCAAAGCGGGATTAACAATGGACAGAACAAGAGGAGACTTGAGTACCATCATCACCTCAACCAACCATGGTAATAATTTCTGTGACTTCACTATAATCACTTAGCAATATCTGTTCATCCATAGTTATTTCATACATATATTCTTATACTCCTTACTGGTGTCTTGTCATGCATATGGCTAGAGCTCTGTATTAATTGAGAAACTTAATAATATTATAGATGAATATAATGGTAAACACAGCATCACATTTCTACCATCTTCTATCACAGTTGTTTGAGGTGTGTGATGATTTCTACCAGGCAGTGCATAATCATCTTTGGTCTTTCGGTTGGGGACTTTATCTTGTACCAACCACATTGCTGGTTACAGGGTTAGGAAGTAAAGTCCCTCTTACACTGCCCTCAAAGAGAAACGTTATACAAGTTTTAACATTGACAGGCTTACACAATGCCTCCAAGAGGTAGATTGGTACAGCAGAGAAGCCAACTCCAAAAGCAGCCCCCTGGAAGGCGACTCCTAGGAGCAGAATAGGAGAAACTGCCCTGGCTATATAGTGGTATGCCAACAGAAGGCAGCATCCAGCAGTAAGCAATGGTGCCACCACGAACTGCAGAGTAGCTCGGCGACCCAGGTAACGTAGTGGAAGCCATGACAGAAGGCACCCTAATAATGTAGGAACCTCTGCAAGTGTAATCATATTTTATTGGTTTTTGTCACTTAACACACATTAGACAGCACACCTTCTGAATGTTGGAACGTACCTGTCCAGGCTTGTAATGCTGTGAGCTGGTAAGACACAATTGTCAGCTGTTGCTTGCTGTAAACATGTGCAAGCCTGGTTGCTAGACTACTTGCACCACACAGCACCACAACACCTGCCTGCAATATAAACACAAATATGTGTACAAAAGGTAGTCTTCTCAGTCAAGACACCATGTAGGTGAGTACAAATAAGCTGCCTCCACATTCAGGAGCAGTGTGGAGGCAGCAGTTTCCTGTGTAATGTTGATTCTACAAGGAAATTGTTGCAGTGAATACGTAATGAAATACAAGGGTCGGCTTCATCTGATTATGTTGTGTAATGCCTGGAGTTTTATGGGCTTTGCGAAGACAGATCTGTACCTGCAATGACTCATGGTCTATGAGACAGACAAAACAAAATAGAACTGATTTTTAAAACATATTTCTGTGCTGGAATATACCATTATGTGCTTTAGATATTATTTCAGTGTATATGACATTAAAAAAATAAGATATGAGGTTCTAATATTGGCAACTATGAAGTCTTTTGTCTTTGGGATGTGACACTGTGTGGCCTGGTACATATGTAACAACAGCTTGGAGGAATCTGACGTCTCCATTTTCAGGGTGGAAGATCTTACTCTCTTCTACCAATATGTTGGTACCTACTACAAAATCATGCAGCATGAAATCCTGGATGTCCATGATCTTTATGCTTGAAGGAATGTTTCAGATCAAGTTCATCTTGTAGTAAGATAAATGTAGGCTTTCTTCATATGTCCTGACTATAACAAAATCTGGGCTTATTATTACTGGCTTTCTATTCTTTTTTATTGTCTAATATTCAAAACAGAATGTGATATTTGAAAACCAATTCTCATTCTGTCAAAAAATGGGAACTTAGGAAGACACCTACTAAGTTGAGTCCAGTAGAAAGAGTTAATCTCTATCACTGGACAACCTAAGTCAGCTCACTAAATTTTCTTGAGCATGTATAATGTCAAACACAATGTAAACTCTTCTGTCCATTATGTAATGTGCAAAATGTAAAAACCCAGTAATTCTAACTGTATTATACCATTGCCAGAATCCCTTACAATTGACAAAATGTAAGGTTTGCTCAAATGTCTGTTTGTCATAATTCATTATGCTCATTCTAGTTTACCTGCCACTTCATAGCTGCAGTGTCTTCACACATGCTCTCTCAAACACTGGCCAAGTGTAGTACCACTGTCCACGTTGAATCACAATGACCTAGTACAGATTACACTATAAGACTGTGTTTATTCTACACTGTATGAATACATAAGGAGGTAATATTTTGTCATCATTCTAGATTGTAGGATATTGGAAGCCGTGGTACCTCAGTCTGTATAATGGGTGGGACAGCCAAAGATTGAACACAGATTTTCTCTTACCCATCTGCCTAGTAGCCACCTCCTGTGTTCCACATCCCACTCTCACTTATACCATTTGTGTTCTTGCTTTCTGTCAGTTTGCATTCTTATTTTGTTGTTGGTGTTAATGGATCATAAGTATCAGTGTAGGTAAGATGGCAGAGCAGGTTAGCAATTTAAATTCCCACCACTCTTCTGATGCAAATATAGGATAAAAGCCTGTTGAACAGGGTTTGGTTCCTGTTACAGGTTAAGGTGTTCTCTTCACCTCCATGTCCAGACTAGTTCTAGGACCCATAACTTGCTTTCAAATGAATACTGCCATTAAAGCAGCTGGGGCTTGAAAGTAACCACCTTTTAGTATCGAAGTTAAGTATTCATGGAAATGTACCTCCACTCCCCCTATGCATTTTATGCCTTGGTGCTTGATTAGGCACAGGTGCAACCAGCTTACTATTCCCTTCATATAACAAAAACAATAACTACAACTACTACTACTACTACTACTACTACTAGTACTACTACTACTACTACTACTACTA
>Ga0136643_10013670_pt1 | contig 12161 bp, 6 predicted proteins | sample TergutLab28metaG_FD_96883 | JGI IMG/M metagenome (GOLD analysis project Ga0136643, IMG submission 96883) | Labiotermes labralis P1 segment gut microbial communities from Petit-Saut dam, French Guiana - Lab288 P1 (version 3) (version 3) | ecosystem: Host-associated > Arthropoda: Insects >...
CTGGAAGACAAAAGATTCTGCACCGAATGATAGCAAGCATTTCCTGACCTCAGTCTACTCTTTATTTCTTCCGGAATAGAATTTTGGATTGTTAAAGTTGTTCCCAAATATTTAAACTCTTCCCCCCTCTCGAAGGTAAGTAAGTAATAATATAAAATATTGTTATGTGATTACAAAAAACTAGAATACGAGTATTACATAGTATTACATAGCCTTGCATAGTCTCCTTAGGTAAAATGGTATTCAGGTACGTCGTAAACATTTACACACTGAATTGGATTTTAGGACGATCACGTTAGCGTTACTGTCGTCATGGTGTGAAATGGTTTTTAGTATCTTCTTATTATATGACATTGCCTCCCTGAATGTAGCCGACAGGCCGAAAGGTTTCGGAGTGTTTAAATGTGAGTAGAGAGCATGGCGGTATTGGAAGTTAGTTACGTCACAGTCAAGTGATGTAAACACACTTGGCGGCGGGGTCAATGACGTCTACACCGGAAGTGACGTAGAATGCCAACAAAGATGCGGCTGACCTTGCCTCAGGCGGTCATGTGGTGTAAATAAACCTAACTTTAGCCTCTGATGTGTAAGCAAATGACGTAATATGTCAACAAATATGGCGGATAACCTTCCACCAGGCGGTCACGTGGTGTAAACAAACCTGACTTTAACGTCTGATATGTAAACAAATGACGCACTATGTCAACAAAGATGGCGGCCGACCTTGTCCCAGGAGGTCACGTGGTGTAAATAAACCTAACCTTATCCCCAGATATGTAAACAAATGACGTACTATGTCAACAAATATGGCGGATAATCTTCCCCTAGGCGGTCACGTGGTGTAAACAAACCTAAATTCAACCTCTGATATATAAACAAATGACGTAGTATGTCAACAAAGCTGGCGGCCGGCCTTGCCCCAGGCGGTCACATGGTGTAAATAAACCTAACTTTACCTGTGATATATTAACAAATGATGTATGTAAAGAAATATGGCGGCCGACCTTGCTGCAGGCGGTCACGTGGTGTAAACAAACCTAAGTTTATCCTGTAAACAAATGACGTAGTATGTAAACAAAGGTGGCTGATAACCTAATTTCGGTAGACTGTATGGCGCCTAATCTAACTTTAGCCTGTAAACAAATGACGTAGTATGTAAACAAATATGGCGGGTGACCTAGTTATGTTTGACAGTATGACGCCAGCTGTTATTTTTGAATGTTTGAAAGAGCGCCATTTTGAAATTTGTACTAAACTAATTCCGCCATTTTCCAATATGGCTACCAGCGCGCTAGTTTTAAATTAAACATAACTTTAAATTTGAATTGCCACTTTCCAATTCGACATGCAATTGTCTCACCACTAGATGACAACAGGAATTCATCTCGTCTACGTGGTTTATAAGTAACACTGCGCTCTTTACCGGCAATACATTTTTCAATATAATCTGCGTAATTTAACTTTTCACTACACAACACGTAGAAATGAATTTCCTTCACAGAGTTTAGGATACCAGTCACATAATTCGGGTACAGTCCAAATGAACCACACAACACTTTAACCACTGTTTATGGTAGTAACAATATCATTTACGAGCTATAACCACTTTACGTTCTTAAGTTGAAATGTATCCTGCCATCCACCCTGTCCTGGAATATTACTCAAGTCTTCACATAAGCGCCCGATGCTAGAGTTTGGAAGGAACGAAACGTTGCGAAAATCTAGAAAATCCATTATGTGTAACTTTTATAACTTACGACAACTAGGCCCGATGGTGAACTGTGAAAGCGAGCAAGACTACCGCTACCGAAATAGGGTGTTGGTGTTTGCCTCAGGGTGAAAAGGTTAGAACATGCACACTGAAACTGTTACCTAGAATAACTGTATACGAAAAAGGAACGGTGTACCAAACCACATTCGCTGTACATTACTTTGTTCGAGGAGTACATTATAATGCGAATGCAGGGCCTTTTATATGGAGTATGTAAATACATTTCGGATTCTATCTTGCATGCTCCCGCCAAACCGAATTAAGTAATTTTCCAACCCTTTAGAGCAACACCGCAATGGAAACAAACGGTGTAGTCTTTTATTCCTGTAACAAAAACAATTTTTATATTAGCCGGCTCTTTGAGAAAATATTTGTTTCAGCAATAAACAGGTTTTTGTTTAAGAATCCACCTTCACTTAGATCGTCAGCGTTTTGATTGGACCAAGCAGGCCAGGTGGAAAAAGACTGCATTTGGGCAGCGAGTCATCCGAATTGAGTTTAGAGGAGGCCGTCACATTGACTACAATTGTCTGGCTTATCACGCGCGTAAAAGTTCTGGGACTTGTAGCTGTAAAAGAACTTTGAAAATTAGAGCGGAGTAATAAGACACAAACATATCAAAACAAGAAATACAATTAATAGTACTTACTGCGTTCTGGAAGCGAATTGGGTCTTAACTCGAAATGAAGCCTACACACGTCGCTACTTCGGGTAGGTTGTTGAGGTGATTTCTCAGGTTGACCGTTAGAAAGAATAGGAATATTTCCAACCCACAGCCCCTTAACGAAACTGCAAGACCGACTCCAGCGCTGATGTTCCTTCAAGGCATCATCTCCTTCTGTCCAGTAGCCTATTTCCACTCCACAAAAACGCAACGAAGAATATCACTCTGGTTTGTGAAGTAAAACTCTGCGGCAGCCAGTTGATTTGCATCCATGAAGGGAACATGCCAGGTTTCACATGTTTTTCGGCGATCAGCCTCACTTTTCAAGTTTAAATGTTGTAGGTTTATACCAGGCGGTAGCGGTTCATATACAAAGTCGTCACTCGAGTTACACTCCACGCAAATGGTTCGAGAGCTAGTTACCAACTGATGCGGTCAGGGTCTTCATTTCCGAAGCCGAGTAGCTTTCTAACTATATCTGTTCACACCCCGGGCTAAACGCATTAACATTCATTTACACTGATAAAATCGCAAACCCGCTTAGAGACCTGTACATGCCTCAGGCCAAGTCTATTAGCGTTAATGGCCCACTTACTCGACTTGTTCCCTTCACCCGTCAGTCCAAATCAATTAGGCCTATAATATCGCAAACACACTGGATGACGGTAAGTTTGTTAACCTTTCGCACCGGTCGCCTTTACCTCAGTAAATATTTCTGGTACTTATTTCTGACCGAACCTAGAGACCATAGAGTGATCAGAAGGATTTTATATAAATGAAAAATTCCGATTGCACATCGGGAATTGAATTCTAACCTACTAGTATTAACTTGGGTTATGCATGTAGAATAGAGATTACGTGGAAAGTGGGCTATGTATGGTAATTAACTGAATCAAGGCGGTAGGGCATACAGAACGAAGAGTATGCTAACAGTGTAGAATGGTGTTAAGGCGGAGGTAAATGTAATTAGACAGTATTCAGTAAGGTTGTAATGCAGAGAGTAATGAAGTATGGGTTATGCATGTAGAATAGAGATTATGTGGAAAGTAGACTGTTAATGGTAATTAACTGACCCAACACGGTAGTGCATGCAGAACGAAGATTAGGCCAACAGTGTAGAATGGCGTTAAGTCGCAGGTAAATATCGTGTATACAGTCCATTCAGTAAGGTTGTAATGCAAAGGGCCATGAAGTATTGGTTATGCATGTAGAATAGAGATTATGTGGAAAGTAGGCTGTGTATGGTAATTAACTGACTCAAAGCGGTAGTGCATGCAGAACGAAGAGTAGGCTAACGGAGTAGAATGGTGTTGAAGTGGAGGTAAATATCTTGTAGACCAATCATTCAGTAATGTTGTAATGCAAAGAGTAATTATGGTATATGGGCTATGCATGTGGAATAGAGATTATGATGAAAATACGCTATCCATTCAGAACGAAGAGTAGTCTAACAGTGTAGAATGGTGTTAAGGCTGAGGTAGATGTAATGTTGACCAATCATTCAGTAAGGTTGTAGTGAAAAGAGTAATGATGGTGTATGGGCTATCCATGTAGAATAGAGATTATGCTGAAAGTAGGCTATCCATGCAGAACGCAGATTAGGCTAACAGTACAGAATAGTGTTAAGGCGGAGGTATATGTAATGTAAACCATTCATTCAGTAAGGTTGTAATGCAAAGAGTAATGATGGAGTATGGGCTATGCATGGAGAATAGAGATTATACTGAAAGTAGGCTATCCATGCAGAACGAAGGTAATGTTGAGGGTGAATGTAACGTATGGTGTCATCTACCGAGGTTGTAAGAAAACATGGGTAGTGAGATGTCTAGCCATATACCCTGAGGTTAATCAGACAGACTACACACGAGAACAAGGCGAGACATTTTGTACCTAAATAGGAAGGAGAATTCGTGGTTATCGCAGCAGAACCATATTTAAGAACTTCCAATGTTTAAGTGAAACAGCCCTACATTATTGACGAAGTATCAATACATGCCATGTCATAAATAACCAGCGACGTACTGTTTCATTTTTAGCGGAGACTTCATAACGATTTTCGAGTTTTAAAAAACCTATCATACACGAAGGCTTTATAACATTTCCCATTGAGTAGAATAACAAAGCGAGCAGTTATATCAAACTACTACAGACCCGATGGTTCAGGGATTGAATTTTTTAGATATCTAGACAGATCGTAGGACTCGCACAACACCTATAAAATAGGTAAAGGTAAAGAGCGGTCGAAACGTTGTAGACAACTATCCATCTCATTCAGTGCTTAAGAAAGGTATAGATATACTTATACTATCTTCTGTGCCTTCAAAACCTGTATAGAATTTCAGTACATGTACATTCATAGTATAACTAATAGCGTTAATTTTAAATCGTTTGTAACTGAACATAAACTTCTGTAGCGATAGTTTGAGACTCTATATTGGAAAGATTTTGGGTTCGAATTTTAGCCACTACGATAAGGCACCGAGGTAGCTTAGGTTATGGACATTAGGTTACGGACATTAGGTTATGGACATTAGGCTACGTTATGAACATTAAGTTATGGGTATTAGGTTAGGTCATAAACGGAAGTTTCAGAGGTCTTAGGACATAAGTTTAGGTTAGTTTATGGACATGAGGTTAACGTAGGATAGGTTTGGTTAGGTTATAAGCGTTAGGCTAGTTTAGGTTAGGTTATGTTATGAACGGAAGTTTCGAGGGCTTAGGTTTTGGACATAAGTTTAGCTTAGTGTAGGCTATTGTCGATAGTATAGGACTTAGGATAGGTTAGGTTATGGACGTAAGAATACGTTAGGTTAGAGATATAAGATCAGGTTAGGTTATTGACATAAGATTAGTTAAGGCTAGTTTAGTTTAGGTCAGGTTATGTTATTGACATAAAATTAGGTTAGCCACGTTAGGTTAGTGGAGACACGTCTCCACTAACCTATCGTAGCTAACCTAATTTTACGCCAATAACCTAACCTAGCCTAACCTAACCTAACCAAATCTTATGTTTACATACTACATATAAAAGACCCTGTATTGGTTTTATGATGTGCTCCTTCGAACTAAGTAATGTACATCGAGTGTGGTTTGGTACAAACGTTCCTATTTCGTATACAGTTATACCAGGTAAGAATTTCAGTGTGCGTGTTCTAACCAGCTCACCCTTAGCTGTTGTATCTTCTCCATTCTCATAGCTAACCGAAGAGCCTCGTTTTGGTCCGTTATAAAAGTTACACATAATGGACTTTCTAGATTTTCGCAACGTTTCGTTCCTTCCAAACTCTAGCATCGGGCGCTTATGTGAAGACTTGAATAAGATTGTAGGACAGGGTGTATGGCACGATACATTTGAAGTTAAGAACATTAAGTGGTGATGGCTCGTGTATGATATTGTTACGACCATGAACAGTGATAAATTGATGTGTGGTTCATTTGGTCTGTACCCGAGTTATGTGGCTGGTATCCTAAACTCTGTGAAGGAAATTCATTTCTACGTGTTGTGTAGTGAAAAGTTAAATTACGCAGATTATATTGAATAATGTATTGCCGGTAAAGAGCGCAGTGTTACTTATAAACCACGTAGTCGAGATGAATTCCTGTTGTCATCTAGTGGTGAGACAATTGCATGCCACATTGGAAAGTGCCAATTTAAATTTAAAGTTATGTTTAATTTAAAACTAGCGCACTGTTAGCCATATTGGAAAATGGCGGAATTAGTTTAGTACAAATTTAAAAATGGCGCTCTTTCAAACATTCAAAAATAATAGCCGACGCCATACTGTCTAACATAACTAGGTCACCCGCCATATTTGTTTACATACTACGTCATTTGGTTACATCAAGTGACCATAGCCATATTTTTTTACATATCAGAGGTTAAAGTTAGGTTAGGCTCCACACTGTCTGCCGAAATTAGGTTATCCGCCATCTTTGTTTACATAATACGTCATTTGTTTACAGGTTAAAGTTAGGTTTGTTTACACCACGTGACCGCCTGGAGCAAGGTCGACCGCTTTAATTGTTTACATACTACGTCACTTGTATACATATCAGAGGATAAAGTTAGGTTTATTTACACCACGTGACAGCCTGAGGCAAGGTCGACCGCCAGCTTCGTTGGCATACTACGTCATTTATTTACATATCCGAGGTTAAAGTTAGGTTTGTTTACACCACGTGACCGCCTGGGGGACGGTTATCCGCTATATTTTTTGACATACTACGTAATTTGTTTACATATCAGAGGCTAAATTTAGGTTTATTTACACCACGTGACCCCCTAAGGCAAGGTTCCTCGCATCTTTGTTGACATTCTACGTCACTTCCAGTGTAGAGGCCATAGACCCCGCCGCCATGTTTGTTTACATCACGTGACTGGCGTCACTTCCTTCCCATTCCGCCATGCCGTCTACTAATGTGTAACATATGTATTTGTTTAAAGTATACCTCGTTGGTTATATTGTTAATTTTCTTCATTTTTAATTAATTATTTTACATAATCCTGTCTAACTAATGTTCAACCCAACGTTTTAGATTTTAGTGAGCCTATATTTTGTACCCTTTTTTTCTGTAACCCGTTCTTAAAAAACCTGATGCTTTCGATTTTGGCTTCATGTTGAGTAGGGGTTATTAGCAAATGTACATTTAGTGCCACCGTAAGATATGAATCCTTGCAGTAATTTTGGAGATACAGTGTGTGGACGGAGAGACAGAGAGTCATTTCTTCCGCATTATCTTTTCGTTTTGCACACCGTGTGCAAAGAATATGCAACACGCAGGAAGAAATCCTTTAACAATTGATAGTAAAAACACACGTCTGTATTTTATTTGTGGTTTATGGCTTAAACTGTGTTCGCTAGGATCTCCATTGCTAATTAGAGCTACTGAAGTCTGTGAGCGAATTACTTGGACCCTTTTTGCTGTCATGAACTTCATACACATCTGTGTGTGTGTGTGTGTGTGTGTGTGCATGTGGTTTTTTTTAACAGGCTCGTTTTATTTTTTTGGTTGTTTAGTCCACAAGACAAAAGAGGAGGAAAGACATATTGGTTTAACATTTGGCTTCAGAACCTACCAGGGATTTCAACGAAAGTGCATGTCTACAGCGTGCAAGTGCCGCAGCTGTAATTCACACTTCGTTATGGTAAAATGCACCGTCACCTCCACAAACAAGTTTAGAACCAAGGAATAGAGAATTTGTTACCAAACTACTGAATAACACATACCGATGGAAAGACCGTTAGTGTGTTGTGACAAACACTATTATTATTATTATTATTCCGCATAGCTTGACCTAAGAATAAGGATTCACCACTGCTGGACATAGGTTCACTTCTCCGTCAACACCCAGGTTAATGAATATTGCTGAGGTCCTGTATAATTTTGATGCTCGAAATTGGCGTCACAGCTGTTCTCCCGATATTTTTCTCTGCCCCGCTCAAAAAGGAAAAGGAAGCTACATTTTTTTTGGTATTTGCGATATAAACAGACAGATCGCTGCAGTTAACCAGTCTATCGTATTATGTCTCCGGCAGCGGTACTTCCTCATGCATACACAAATTCAGAATTTGCCCAATACGATGAAAATTTTCTTCTATCATAGCAACTAGCCGTAATTGTCTCTAACGCCGCTAACGAAATGTAGTTGACAATACTACCCCACCTCCTGCGGGCAAGGCCTTATCTGTCGAAGTGCGGTGTAGGAGGGTAAAATGTTAAGAATATGAGAAATGTACGTATAACGTCGTTATGGCGGGTTCGGAACGGCTGACCTTCGAAAGCATATCATTCGAGCCGCTTTGCTTGAAAAAATGTTGCTGCGAAACAGGTAAATAGTATTAAATTTTTTCCATGAAAACGCAAAAATAGATATAGCACTAATGTTTTAGCATCCATATTGAGGCCCTTGAAGATTATTAATTTACTTGATTACCGTCTATTTTAATGTTTTAGTTATAAATAAGAATTTCATCATACGTTATTTTAACTTTTGCTGTAAACGAAATGGGATCCCACTGAGTCCTCACTTTATTGTACCTTAAAAGTGTTCTCTATTGGCCTGAAGATGACCGTTTACGGTCGAAACATGCTGCCATAATGTGATCCGAGTTTATATATAATATCACTTTACTGATATATTGTTGTGTATTGACGGAACATAATACATTATGCAAATTTGTTAGTACACAACGGGATGGCCTTTGTCAAAAAAAAAATGACGTGAAGAAGCTAACAGTCGCTTTTCACAACGTTGCCATGGTGCCTGAAAGCTTAACGACATCTCGTCGTGTTCACTGGAGTTGTATCCTATGTGACGTATGTGAAGTGATTCTAACCATCATAATTTTATCTGCATATTGTGGTTACTTTTTAAACTTGTTCAAGGTGTGGTGGTATCAGCGCTACAGTTCTTGCAACGAAGCCCTGCGGGTTCGGTACAGGTGAAAGAGACGTTTCATAGAGTAAATATAAAAACAATGTTGCCGTTTTCGATATATTCTGTATGTATCACATTCTTTTACTCGTTCAGTTAGGGTCGTCTTCCTTCTACATCCCTCCTAACAGCTCTCAGTTTCCAAAGTTCCAATCGAAACCTTGCCAACCAAATTCTCTCATTCACATTACAACCATCTTCCACAGTTAAGAGCCGTAATAATTTCGTCGGCGTAGCGACTGGGCTGCCGGCTGGACGTTTCGGGGTTCGAATGTCCGTAGGGGCAAAATATTTATCTCCTCTCCAAAACTTCCAGACCGGCTCTGGGGCTTCCTGAGACATCTATTAAATGGTGCTTGTCCCCCCCTCTCCCCCCCCCCCCCCGGGGTTAAGCGGCAATGTCGTGAAATGAGCCACTCACTTCCGTCTAGTTCCGAGGTTAATAATTAGTGGAGCTATGCTATCGCTTCCCCCCTCCCCATATGCCCTCATGGAATGGAGAAACAAAACTTTGCTACATACATTCTTCTGCCCCACTCCTGTTTCATGCTCAATTCTGAGACTAGAGAATTTTTCTTTAATTTACTATGTTTGATTACCGTTACACCTATTTTTTATTATTTGACATCTCTCAGATCTGCCCCATCTCACTTGAACTAAATATATCGCAGCCCCATTTTGTGCAAGTCATCTTATTTTCCAGCTTCCACATTTCAGGAATCTTATCTGCCACTCGTAACGGTATTTTAGCAATTCGTCTTTTTCCATTAACGAAATCCTTTATACAAGGTATTGTTGAGATAGCGCTACTATAGTGTGGACGCGAAAACAATGAATAATTTTTTGAACTAGCGGCTTTGTATAACAGACGGGACAACACTGATTTGTTGAAGTAGCAATATGATACTACAGAGTGATGTTACCGCACAACTGAGCCAGCGGTACGGTGCAGGAGTTAGGACCACTTGACACTGCTTAGCTAGTGTTATGATACTATAGAAATGATATCACAGAACTGTTGAGGTAGCAGTAAAATGCTACAGGTAGTTAAGACCACATTTGTGAGTTGCGGATACGATCCTACGAGCGTTATAACAACGCGCCGTTAAGCCAGTAGTGCAATAAAACTAATGTGACAGCACCGCACGGTTGGGCTAGCGGTATGATCCTGCAAACAGAATAACGCAAAGAAACTTTGAAGCTTCTCTGCATCCATTCTCTCCCTCTTCATAAACTTTGAAAAAAAAGTCTGAATGAACACTAAGACACCATAACACGTCTCTTTTTGCTCACTCTTATTTTTTTTACGTCTTATTACGCTTTTCATGTCTGTATTACATTTTCCGTGGGAATAATATGAACCGATGGCTTGCCGACCCCGCTGTAACCCTTACAAGCACCTCTGTGTCCACGGACTTCTCCCAGCCTCCTAGGTTTAAACTAAACACTTTAAAACTGAGCGAAACGCTTATGGTAAATGTGCAAAACAAGGCATGGCTGAGGCAAGTCCGTAGACAGCGTATGAGCCTCATCGCTTTCTCGCAAGCTGAAATGCCCGTTTTGTTATCAAACCATGAAAGAAACTGTATGAAAACACAACCCAGGGTTAGTTTGGTATAATAAACCACTTATATATTGATGACATAAATCGATTACCTTGCTTAGGACTTTTAGGTATTCGGTTTGCTGCGGTTTTAATTTAAAGTGAAAAAGACAATCTGGGCATGTAGCACTTTTGAGAGGAAGATACGAGCGGGTTGCGTAGAAAGCAAGAACGAGCATTGAGTGTGCATTGAACACTTGAGGGAATGGGACTGTTTGGGAGACAAGCGTAGGTGGTAGGATAATACTAATGTGAAGCTTAAAGATACGTAGTTAGGGTGTAAACTGAAGTCATCTGGCTCAGAACGTTCTTCAGTAGCAGGATCTTAGTGGGCCTTTAAGTTCACGAAAGGCCTCGAATTTAATACCAAACTAAACGACTGCTGGCTTCTGAAGCAGAAACCTGTTCCCTGCAGTTATTCCTTTTTTTTTTTTTTTGAGCCTAGTTATGCTTATAAATTCCTTCCCTGCAGTTATTCATACTTGTGAACTCTGTTCCTTGCAGATAGTGTTTCTTATGAATTCTCTTTCCTGAAGTTCCTAGTTTGAGTTTTGTGAGAGTTATTCTTATGAATTTCTGTTTCCCGCACGTAGCCGTCCTTACGAATTATGTACCCAGCAGTTAGCTATTGTTATAAATTTTATTTCCTGCAATAATTCTTCTGAGTTACGTTCCTCTATTTCTTTTGATTTCTTTTCCCTGCAGTTGGTAATTCTTTGAATTCTGTTACCTGAACATAGTTCTTCGCGACTTCTGTTCCTTTCAGTTCGTCTTCTAAATAGTTCTGATCCCTGCACTTAGCTGTTCTTATGAATTCTGTTCCTTGCGTTTAGTTACTACGAATTATTTATTATTGTATATGCTTTCTGATATCGCCTTTGTGCAGCGTTTTGGACTATTTTCTTACAATGAAATATTATCTGTCGCGATTAAAGCAGATCTGTCTGAGGTCTTATTTTTCGGAAACCTAAACAATTCTTCCCTGTCGACAAGCATATTTAACCCTTTTAAGCCTAAATTTATATAATGTGTACGTAGTATGTATGTATGCATGTATGTATGTATGTGTATATGTATATATATATAACTTCTTTCGAATTTCAAACAGAATAATTTGTGCTTCCAGTACCAAGACCAGCCGGTTAGTAGGTTAACGCTGTTTAGAGGAATTATCGCTGTTTATTTTGAAGATCATAACGAAACGCAATAATATGCTATATGGGAAAAGTATGGGCCTTTTAATATTATAGTGTCGATTCATGTAATAGGCACTGTGCTGCTAGGAGAAAACAGGGTTTCTCACATATTATAAAATATCTTTGCTTGTCCATTAATTTAACGAATTTTTGGGGGGAGACAAGTTGTTAGGCTAAGGGCAGAATTTTTACGTTTCAGTTTTCTTTCTTGCAAGTGATTGCACAACTCGTGACCGTGCTGCATGACGCAATCATCACGAGTTGTATAACGTCATAGCTCTTTGTTCAGTAAGCTTGGCTTCAGTCGTCCAGCTAGCTTCGGTACTTCGAGTGCGTGTCTCGTTGGCAGTCAGTCGGTCTGTGAGTTGTTTCCACAGGGGAATAAACAGTGCTTCACCATAAGGGTGTGAATAAGGAGAACAAAGGGTTCTAACAGTGCTTCACCATAGGGGTGTGTGTTTTGTATTCATGAACACCATAAATTAATCAAG
>Ga0136643_10013671_pt1 | contig 12160 bp, 3 predicted proteins | sample TergutLab28metaG_FD_96883 | JGI IMG/M metagenome (GOLD analysis project Ga0136643, IMG submission 96883) | Labiotermes labralis P1 segment gut microbial communities from Petit-Saut dam, French Guiana - Lab288 P1 (version 3) (version 3) | ecosystem: Host-associated > Arthropoda: Insects >...
CCTATTACCTCCTGAACAATGGTCATCAGTTTGTCCACATCGAGTTCTTCAACAGCGACGGGAAACTCGTTATTGTAAGTGCAATCCCAGATGCAGTTTAAGGTGTCTGTCACTGGGCCCATCTATGCGGTTAAATGTAATATTGACTATACAGACAGAGGGACGTCGACTTGCTCTTTCGCATAAGTCTCTGCCCCTCAGTTACCTCCTTAGTTGGTTGAGTTGGTTCTTCGGTTGGTTTGGTTCACGGCACAGTCATTCTGACTACAGTGTTGCCCTGGTTGCTGGAGCTGATGTGATTGGTTCCTCCTGTGCTTGGGCGGGCAAGAGGGTCGTTTCTAACTACAGTAGGAATTTGCCATGACAAAAACCCCAATTTTTAGAAAACAAATTCATAATTTCAGAAAACATACACCACTGATATTAAATACATAGGATACATAGCAGGCACTTATAAAAACGGCAATAACACACGAATGTGTGTAAACAAACGTTACAACAAAACTGCTTACTGAAACAGACAAGGATGCAGCACTTAGAGCTCCAATAAAATATAAACATTCACACAACACAGAGTATGTGTATTCAATTTATACAGTCAAACTACTGCAATTCAACCAGTGTGTGTAAAAAATCAAATGTATTACAATCCTTAAATAACCACTGTCAGGATACAACTCCCTCAGACTGAATATGCCAATAGTGACAATAATGTTTGTCTGAAACTAAATATAAAATTATCAAGAAATGTAAAATACCTGTAATTAACCTGTTTTAAATATTTTAGCAATATTTTAATTGATAACATTGGGTTTTAACTTTATCTATACACATATTTGACAGCATGTGTTATAGATGTATTTCTTTGCAAATGACTTCCCTGAAGATGGCCCATGGGGATCAAAACATGTAGGCAGAGCATCACAAAATAACAAATAGTTATTTACGTTTGTGTATGCTGTTGGTTGGACTGAAAACCTTATGGTAACAATCCTCCATTTCCCTCAAATGTAGAAAATTTCTTGATTACTGAATTGAGTACTACCTTCTCCAAAAGAACTTGCCACATGTTATTTAATCAGGCCTGCAGCCAGAGGGGTGCAAGTGAGTTAATACACCCACTGCAAATCTGGACGCACCCACTATGAATTTGCAAAATATCAAAGAAAAATATGCTGAACAGCCCACTAAAAATCATGCTGCTCCATTCCAAGTAAATGTGTTGTCTCTGTCAAACTGATGTGGTTGAAAATCGCTCAGTTTGAAAAAAATATGCATATGAAAAATGTTCTCTGTAATATTATACAGTGCATTATGTAATTCAAGTGTTGATTTTGGGGTCCTGACAAAGGTGCTTGTTATGCTTATGATACATAATATATATATATGCAAAGCGTATGTATGACAGAACATTATACACATATACTGTATAAATGTATGCATGTACATGCATCAATTTTGGAAGCCACTGCACTCAGTGCGTTTACATTCTGGCTATGGACCTGGGTTCAGTTTTCATTTGCTTGGTTATTCACACCTGTGTGCACCTGTGTGGACAAGGTATAGCTCTTGTGGACTTCATAATGTGACTCCACACTTCTTCCAGGTAATGTTGGGATAGTACTTACAGCAGACCTGGACTGTTCCTTCCATTGTAACTTCCAGTCATTGCTGATAATAATCCCTCATTACATCTGATGCTGTAGAATTTCTACAACTGAATAAATAAAAAGATTCTTGTAGCCCTCATTAAACAGTCTATGACTCCGAGAACTTCATCTGCCAAGAAATCTGTTCAAGAGGGCACAAATAATAACAAGAAATGTGGAAAGAGATGAAGAAACTCAGATACCAATGTTTCATTTTGGGGAGTTTCAGGGTTGTATACATAGGTTTATATCTCTCAGCACACAGTAACATACAGTTTATAACCACAAAAAATGAATTGCTTCTACTCAGCATTTATTGTTGCAGTGTTTCATTATACAATTCACGCTTTACAGTCAGCATTGATTACACGATTTTCTGCAGTAAGCGAGCATGTAGTTTGGATTTGCTCTGCACTGTCCATTTCTTGCCCATGCTGCACAATAGCTGTTCCAGTCTTTACAGCCAATATTTTCATCAGTTTCTGAAACACAGGTACTAATTTTAATGTCTGCACTCTGTGATCAACAACAATATACAAAACTATTTGCCACAGTACTGCGTCACTCTGATTCTTAAAGAATGATGTTATGAGGTCTGATTTATAAAATGTGAAGATGACAGATTTCATATTTAATTTGTAATGTACAGAACAAAAACATCACTGGAGAAAAAGATTATTGCACTAAAAGAAATTAATGAAACTGCTACAATGTTTGTCTATTCCAAGAAGCAAAATATTCATGAACAATTTCAACACATTCTTGTATAACATACTGATTTGTAAATTTATAATCATCTGTTTTTCAAAACTGTCAAGTCGTAGGAGACGGATATGACATTCGCTTAACAAATGACACAGACTGATGACAGCTTAAGTCACAACTTACAGCAGCTAATGGCAGTACATGGAAAGTCACTGTAAATGATATCACAGAAGAAACAGTTTATTCAAATTATAAAATAATGACAATGGAAGATGATAAATAATGGATGAAGGAATTAGTTCCCTGAAATGTTCAGGAGACTGCATGTACATACACTGTGGTTTCAGCACCAACATTTTACACTGCTTGGAATGAATGGTTTTTTTGTGTACCAAAGATTTCCTTTTCATATCCTAAACAACTCTGAGTACCTGACATATCCTTAATCAAAATCCATAACACTGCAAACCACTAAGAAAGAAACTGAAATATTCATGGTAACATTTCCCTGTTTAGCAGTTTTTAGGTTTGTGTATGGCACTAAGTTTCAACTTTATGGACTGAATGGTATTGCAAGACAGGCCAGTTTCACTTCTCCCCTTTAGTGTTCAGTACCATCTAAAGAAATTTTTATGATCATATTATATATACCAAGCAAGTAATGGAAGGGATATGAAATTCAGTACATGGAACCTGACTGGCCTGAACAGGTATGGGTCACTTAGACATTAGCAAGGTATGAATCAGATTTAGTGATTGTACAGTGGTTTTGGTGGGAAATGGGGGGCACTGAACATGCAGATGATTATATAATTTTATGGGAAAGGAAATGAAAATCATCAAGTAGGGGCACAATTTTTTGTACATCAAAGAATAGTATCAGAAGTTAAGACAGCAGATTATTAGGTTTGTCATCCGCGTTGTGTTCTATGAAATAACTAATATATATAGTGTGTATTCATCTAAAACAACTATATTTATTGGTAGAATATGAAGTATTTTCTACATAAGGTACAGTTACATGTTTCAGCGCTTGATAATGGCCATCCTTAGGTTGTACACGAAATACCTATTAAGCAGTTATACAAAACATACATGGGCTGTTTACATGGGATAGGGAGGGGGTAAAGTGTGGAATAATAGATACTCCTTACATGATGGTTCCAATAATTTTATATTTTGACTTAAATTGTAATGTTTTGGTCCTATTTCTGTCCAAGGTACTATGTTTAAAACGTTGAAAAAGAATACTTATGTTGTACCATTTAATTTAAATTTCACATGTTGATTATACAATGGTGTTCTTCCTCAAGCTGTATCAAATGTAGTACCTGATTCTGGCCAGAAATAGGACAGACACATGTAGCACAAATTGAAATTTAATTACAAAGATTGAGTTCTGAATGATAAATTGTGTGTTATTTTTTTTTATTATATAAATTCTTAATAGGGTATACAAACTAGAGTTTTTCATTTTTAGGACTGCCATTATTCTAATAATTTTCTCTTGGATGTAATGTACCTTCTTGATGTCTGCTGAATTTCTGTAGGCAAGGCTGGATTAAGAGACATGCCTGCTGGGCAGCTCCCTAAAGCAGCAACTTATAAGTGGTGTTAAGATATTACTGGAATAATCGGAATTACAGTGCTAGTAAACCCCGATTTTGACACATGAAGAGTTTCTACGAAAATTATCCACAATTTGGGCATGCACCCTCAAAAAGGTTCACCGGCACTGAAAAATTTCAAAGAATGTCGGTTTTATGGGGCACAAAATTATCAGCCTGCTTAAGACACAAGTTATTAACCTGTACAGGGCACCCAAGTACTGGCCATTCCTGTTTCCAGAAGAATATTTCGTAGGACAAAATGAAATGGAAGTAAGCAAAATGGACTAATTACAGATTTCCCATCTTTATTGGTAATGTGACTTGCTTCATTGTGCAGTATGCAGAATTTAATTGAAAGTTAACATATTCAATGCCATTTTGTCATATCAAGTTATAGTCAATTTGCAGGAAAAAAAATTTAGTTGTTCTTACTTCTTCAGTTGTTCTGTTGTTCAGTATTTAGATCAACAAAAGTGATGTTAGTACAAAATTCCTTAAAATTCATTTTATCAAAATTCAAAGTATGTTTCCTCCCTTTAGGCCATTTCAAGTTACTGAAGATATAATTCATGCAATTTTTAAAACGGTAAATTTATGGATGTGAAATAATAGCATTAGCACCATGTAATAAAAGTACAGTTTTCAACTGAGAGTTTACGGTCTGGGGCAGACCATTGATATAAGAGAACAGAAAATAAACTATTGAACCTTGTGGGACTAAATGTTTTACAACACATGGATTCTGAACGTGTGACATAATTTGAATCTAGTAAAGTTATGTCCATTTTTTGCTTTCTGTCATGAAGATATGATTCAAAATATTGTCTAACTAGAACTCTAATGCGGCCAAAATGTATTTCAGTAGAAGTAACTGATGATTTACACAATAATATGCTTTAGCAAGATTCTATGAATTCCAACAATATAAATTTGATTGTTAAAAAATCACAGTTCTTCTGTGAAGCTGAGTAGAGGTTTGTCCATTGACAGACATTTTTTAAATGAAATTATCCTTCTACAGGGGCCGTTGTTGAAGTTTAAGAGGTTACAGACCCTACTGCACTTAACTTCCTTGAATATGCTAAATAATGCAGTTCGTAACTGGACAAGCACTTACCTCTGTGGCATGAATGGCAGGCCTGAGGACAGTAAATGGTCATGTAGTCTGGGTTCTTCATACATTCTCCCAGTTGTGCCCATCCTTCACAATTCCTGTTATAGTTACCACATTTGGAACCTGTTTCAAAGAAAAGTAAATTAACCCTCAATATTCTGAATTTCTTCTTATTACAAACAAGTTACATTTATCAAACTTGAAATGTATAATGTTTATTAAACTTTTCAAAATGTGGTTGTGTTACTTCTGTCCATACTTCAAAAAATACATTCACCTAATAAATAGCCTACACAGCTCATCTCACTATGAACTTACACACCCCTTGACAATACAGCAGCACATTCTTAGGCTGTAACATTCATTACAAATATAATATTAAAAGATGCCTGTAAACAGGATTCCTCTTCTTCTAAATAGTTTGTAAAATTCCATGGCATAAACCAATAGTTAGGAATAGTTAGGCAACCACAGTGCACCAGTATTCCCAGTATAGCTCATGACAGAATCGTACTAAGAAAAAACTTAAATTATTGAGGTTAAAATGATTTTTCCAAAATATATGCTATTCATACAAAAGAATTTTCATTTGAATACCAAAATTGGTGTCATTTACATTGCAGCAGATATTTCACTGACACATATTCATAATGTTTAATACTCCACTGGTATAATCAGGTCTGATCAGATGGCAGCACTTGTTTTAAGACCTGTTTGTCTTTATGTCAACAGTTCTTTGCGATTTGCTGTGTGTTGTTGATCTGTCTAGGCTACTGGATCTGTTCCTTTTTTATTTGCTAACAGTGACTTAACATTATGCTTTTTATATAATGCATCCTATTGTGTTACATTAAGAATCAAAATTTATAGTCATCTGCATAACTATTTTTAACTCCTGTTCTTCTATGAATTTAATATAGATTTGTCCCACATTATTTGCCTATCTGTGAGTCAACAGCACAACTATTAAAAATGCAACATTCAGGAAATGTGTAGAATTCTGTATTTAAAATAATGGATGCTTGGTTTATATAAGGAGGTGAGTTTACATTTACAGAGTGGCCCATGAATTCTTAACCCATGGAAATTTATTGTAAAAAATATATTATCTCCATTACAGCCTTGCAACAGAATACTCACATATCTGTGTAAATTTCTTCTGTGTCACTATATGCTCAATTTGGCCACTATTTCTTCAGTATGCTCTTGATATCAATGACAGCTTTGTAATAATACAGTGAAATATGTCTTCGTTCTGTCCTTCTGCACAACTCAACAAATCTAACTTTCAGCTCAATTTCATTGGAAGGTTTTCATGGGAACATCTCTTGCAATAAACCCCACAAAATGAAGTCAGAAAGATTCAAATCAGGGCTGAGAGACAGCCAAATTTGCTGCAATTGTGATGGTCCAGATAGTGGTTTGACATGACGCGAGGGCCAAAAAACAAAGTTAAAGAAGTCCAACATGATGTAGGCAGTTTGCAGCATGAATCCATGTTGCACAAACCATTGTGCTGGCAGATATAAGCCTTCTGCCATACATTGCAACAAGAAGTAGGTCTAGAGCATATGCAAATTTTGCTCAGAATTTACCGTTTTATTAAGAACAATTGGCCCAATTAAGTGGTGGTTTGTCATGAAAACCCAAATGGTGACTTTCCCTCTGTGACTGCTTTTTTTAGTGAAAATTCTTTGGAGGTTCCATCCCCAAGAGCCGTATATTCTGTTTGTTCAGAGTCCTGTCAAAATGAGAAAGGTTCTTGTCTGAAAACCAAGTGCTGAAAAGAATTTAATTTTTTCCTTCTGCCATGGCTGCAAAGTAAAATCAGTTTTCTTTGTTGCTGTCAGGAAGTTTATGTACCCCAGAAATTTTGTATGGGAACATTTTAAAATCCAAAGTATTCTTTGCACTAGGCCTTGAGACATTCCACACTCACAAGTTGCCCTCCTTCTTGATTTGCTATGGGTGTGCTTCTACTTCTTCAGGAGACTGCGCAGTTGGAGCACACAGACACTTCTCTACCTTCACACTCCCTTCCTCTGCAAACGTTTTCAACTAACAAAGTATGGCGTTTCTCTCTGGTACTCAACGAGTTAAAAAAAAAGTCTAAAATCTCCTTTACATGGAGGTAACATTCCTTGTTTTGGCAAACAAACAACCCTGACTCTATTCTCAACTGAAACATGTCTGTGATCTGCTATTTTACTCTTTCACAGCAGGTGCAGGGATATGTGAGAGGTAACGGCATTTTCAGGAAATGCTCTCAAACCTGCTGTGTAATTTACATAGCATAGCTTGAGTATATACCTTATCATCATTTTAACAAATGTATCAACTATTTGTGTGCCACCCTTTACATTTATTTTTCACTACAACAATTCTATCACCTTTATTACCTCTATCTAATTCTATCTAATTTTTATAATATTTAGTTACTTAAAAACCCCTTTTATCCTGTGTTGAAATTATGGTCATGGATTGCCTGTTATTACCTGCAGTACACATAAGAATGTTATTAAGGTTAACATTTTAATTTTTTACCCGCCCCCATCTAGTGCTGAGGTTAAAGAAAGAATAGAGCAATAACTCTACGTTTGATTTGGGTCTTCATGGCCTGTTCTATGGTGAACCTAAATTTACTTTCAATACCAAATTTTTAATAGGATGTGAAGAACAGTAGGTTGGTATAAACTGACTGTTCTAACAATTTAACTTGCTGGTTATTTCTTCGGGTTAGTTCTGAAGATGATGGCAGGAGCTTACACAAAGGCATTAGCAAATATCTACCTGCCTACATAACATGATGTCACAGAAGAAGGTAATCTTCAGAGTCACTGCTTTGGAAAACTCATATGTTGTATGGTAATGAATTTTCTGCTTCTGTAAGAGCCAGGAATATCTTGACCAAGTCAATGCCTATCAACTCTTAAAGAAAGACTACTCTATGGCATTAACGAAGCACTTTGAAGTTCAGACTGTTAAATACATATTTGTAAATCCTTTGTTCACTGACTGCTCTACAAAATAAAACTTGTAGTTTAACTTTTACCAGGAAATATATACATTGTGCTGAACTGACTTTTTTTTTCTTTCTGAAAATTATATAATTAAATTTACAACTTATATTTACCACATAGCCTGCAGGACTGTGCACAATTCACATTCATCCATGCTGGGTTCTTGTTACATTCACCAGTTTGGGCCCAGTATTGGCACAGCTTATGGTTGTTAGAACATTCTTCTGTTAAAAAAATTAATGACATTACATTTATACAGGAATGATGAACAGTTATGACGAATTTTATTTCCTTCATACCATCTGACACAAAAATCATATAAATGCTAAATTACTGCAGAACCTTTTGTACTTTTAATAAAAATAATAAGAAAAAACTTAACAGATCACAGTTTTAGACACTTACATTATTGTTCTTTTCTATCTTAAATGACAAGTTGAATACATGCATGTGCTGGACGCTGTCAGTGTATCAAGTCAATCATGTCAGCACCAGTAATCACTATTAACTTGCTTCTGACTGTTAAAAATGTAAAGCAATATCTGACCTTCATTCAACATCGTTATATGAAGGCACATGTGGGAGTGGTTGTGGTTGTTGTTAATGATTAAGATGATGATCATATTTATTAGTTGAGTTTGACATAGTGAGGAAGTGTTGAGTGAAAGTATAGCTGCATGCACTTTTGAACTCTGCACCAGATGTAGTTGAGCAATCAGCTTCATGCAAGGCTACTGGCCACGGCAGCTAGGGCAAGTGCCCACGGCACCCTGTGAATAGGAGGCTCGGTGGACCTCAGATTTGGTCAGGACATTTTGAAGAACAGAAAAATCTCTTGCCCCATGGTAGCACATTATTCTTTAAGTAACAGTGATGCAGCCAAGGTCTACCTTGGTTATCAGAGACTCACATGTTATTGACAGATTTTAAATTCAAGAATTATCTGTTTCATTTTGTAGCATTTGTATGAAACAGAGCCTAATTCAACCAACATTTTGATCAGCCTTGGTAACACACTTACAGATGTGTACTACAGTTTGATCCATATCACTTGAAAGAACGTGCTACTTAGAGCATAAATGTAGAATTAATTGGCCACTGCAACATTCTTTTTTTTTTTTTAAGCTCACCCTGTAAGATGGAATCTTACTGTCCACACAAATGAATTCTGACAGATGTAAAAACACAATTACATCTCTGTATTGACAAATGAACTGAATTGTATGAGTGTGATTAAAATGCAATTTGAATGCCTAAATTCATACTTACGAGGTTTAGGCTTTACAGGACCTGTGGGTGTTACAATTCCTTTCTGACACTCATAAAGTCTGTTTAATTTTAGCAGATCAGTCTGAAACAGGTAAGTGAATATCAATACTTCCTTGTATTATTCATTTTTCACTAGCTCGTTACAAGACAGGTCTTAATGCATTATGATTTATAAAGGAAATAATTGAGAGGAAGAAGAAACTGGCTATATTTGGCTTATGGTTCATAACAATGTACAAAACTTTTCTACAAACCTCATTGTCACTTTTTTGCCTATGTTTGTTCTATAAATAAACAGAACAATTAATTTAAATTTGTCTTACTAATTACAATTTAAAAAAGGTGTGACTGATTTTCCTGTTATGCTACACTGAAAATTAAGTGAGGCATTGAGCTAGGCAACTCCGTGGAATTGGATTTTTCTTGAGAAGCTAATGGTTGTTCAGCTAATCATGATTAAGGTTCTCATAATATGCACTGTCATCTAGTTTTGCAGATATATATATATACACACATACACATACACACACACACACATATAAAACGAAAAAAAAGAAAAAGAAAAAGAAATAGTGCCCTCTGTATATTCATATCACTCAGCATAAGACAAGAATTTGATGTCTCCCACTCTAGTTAAAATTAAAATTTATTCTTTTGATTTCACTATTTTATATCTTGAAGGCTAAATCACAGTACAATCACTACTGTAAATTTCAAAGGATTATAAGAAGTCAGTAAGATTCTCCACATACTACTTAATTATCTTTAACATATTTTCCTATCTCCAAAACCATACATTACATCCTTTATTTCTAATTTCCAAGTTCACTATATAAGAAATTTAAGTTACCGTTGCACTGAGTTTGACACTTCGTGATTTAAGACAATACTTTGCTCCCCATTGTAAATTAATGACTACTCCAGCTTGTCACCTAAGCCATGGCAATTAGTCGAGCTTGAATGTTAGTTCTGACACTTTCTCACAGCAGGGTTTGAAAACACACGTTTTCTGGAGCAGTGAAAGTGTACCCAGCTGTGACATTATTTGTATGTACCCATTTGTAGGTTTACAACGGGATGGATGAAGATTCACTTGGCTTTTGTTCTGTTGAGTATGGTCCAGCCATAACTGACTGCTGGGTACAGTACTGTTTTACACCAGAGATATACTATATCATCTGACTGTAACATTAGGTCAATTACCAACTTTTCAAGTGTGCGAGTTTGAGCATAACATCTGAAAGTTTATGTTAGTGGTAGACAAGATATTGGCATTCACAGTTGCACTCAACTGAGATGTGCTGTGTGTTTGGAACTTAAAACATAACTGCCATGACTAAACTGATTGCCATCTACTATTATCAGTGGCTAGAGCTTATACCTTGAAATCTGTCTGATGCAGTCTACATGATAAATATTCTCTGGGAGTGGATATGCAAAATGATGCAAACTAGTTCGTTCCTTTGTACATAAAAGAAAAACACAAATCAAGTGCCGGTTATTTCTAAGCAGGCAAGTTGGTTGTACTTATAACCTACACATTATATGCCTGAAAAGATAATCTGTAATAATAATTCCTTCATCTAGTATGTACTCAAGATAAGATAACTTTCAAACCATGAATCTCCCCTACAAAATCTTCAAAAAGTAATGTACACCATAATTGAGCACCTTACTCAATATAACCTTCAGTTGATGAAGAGAGAACTCCAAGCAGCTGCATTACTTACTACTTTAAGATTTATTTCTATAACTTAACCATATCCATTACTACTATTTTATGTAAAAATGAGATCTCATTTCTTTTCATAGTACTTCATGTTAACGATTTCCTCCCGGGTATTTTATATAGTGTGTACTGGCCAAGTTGGACGAAACATGTCATAAAGTGCACTAAATCTAAAGTTTTTGTTGTAACTGCAGTCTATTTCAACATACTTCATGCATTATCACAATGGGATGTTTAGAATAAAGGTTATAACTAATATATCATCTGCATGTCAAGGTTACTGTAACAATCTACATTTTTTTAGCATATTTTAATTTTGGTAGCATCATGTAACATAACCGAGTGCAGAGTTTGAATAAACCAAGTGCACGCACTGATACAGGTATCACCACAGCAATTTTTTTCTTTCTCAATAATATTTATAAGTGTTGACACAAAACGTACAACAACAAATGCAGTAATCTGGTGATGTATGTGGCAAAAATTTAAGAAATATAAACATTCACATATTAGTATGGATGACCTAAGGCATACTCATAAGTTCTACAGTTACTTATCATTCCCATTATTATGTTCAGTTAAAAAACTGCACTGCTGTTAAAGTCAGTCAACTTGCAGGACTTTTTATGACCCTCACTGTCCTGTTCTCTTACAACAGGCATTCATACATAGCAGTTTTTATTTATGGATATAAGGTATGTCTTAATTGGAGCTTCTTTATGATATGAGATTTGTTCATTTGACAGTTCATTACTTTGTATTTTAATACATATGTTAGTTAAAATTTACCTCACTGAATCCTCTTCTTTGACCAATATTTGCAGCAGGGTTTCTAGGTATGATCGTAGGTGAACGGTTATCTCTGGAGAAGGCATATCTGCCATAGTGCATCAAAGATCCTGTTTGAAGTATAATTTCAGTGAATGAGTATTGTTATGTTACATGTAATTACATCATATACTACTTTGAAGCTATAATAATAATAATAATAATAATAAGAAAAATAATAATAATAATAATAATAATAATAATAATAATAAGAAGAAGAAGAAGAAGAAGAAGAA
>Ga0136643_10013672_pt1 | contig 12159 bp, 10 predicted proteins | sample TergutLab28metaG_FD_96883 | JGI IMG/M metagenome (GOLD analysis project Ga0136643, IMG submission 96883) | Labiotermes labralis P1 segment gut microbial communities from Petit-Saut dam, French Guiana - Lab288 P1 (version 3) (version 3) | ecosystem: Host-associated > Arthropoda: Insects >...
CCTGTAATGGGACTGATTTACCTTACCTGACACCTCTATCAAAGTGTCTGAACACGGAAGCATCATTCATTCGAAATGCTCACCGTTATCTACCAGAACAGACGGTGTATGTGTACGTGTAACATATACATAACTGCTGGAAGTTTTCATTGACTTAATCCTACTGGCCGCACTGTGGCACTGAGGTCGACCTAGCCTGTAACAGAAATGTGTACCAGGCATATTTCATGGGGGGTAAAGGCGGCCGGTGCGTAGGGCTGACAACCTTACCACCATCCTGTGCCGTTGTCACGAAAATCTGGGAACCTTAACTTCGTGGAACCCTCTGGGCCTATCCAGGCCTGTAACGGGACTGCTTTACTTTACCCTCTGCAGCATATGCGCTATGTGCGCCATTTATCCCATTACCCACAGCGTTTCGTACATTTGGTCTTCGAGTCCATTCATCTTTCTGTGTGCCACACAGCACGAAGAATGTGGCCAAGCAGTCGCCGTCTGTACGGACATTCAAATGCCGTTTCTATTACACCTACACAGCTCTACAGCGACCGACTTCTATTCTAGAGTTACTAATTCGAATGCTTGCTTCTTCAAGATCCGACGTCTCAACGCCTTCTCTGCATCCTTCTTCGATGTGTGATGTGTAATAAATGGCGATCTGTGATACAGACGCTAAGGCACAGAAATATCACGTCACATTTTTGCTCCGAATCGATGCAGATATTCGTCGAGGTGTCTTTCTTGTGTTTAGGCCGATGAAAATTCTGAATTGTAAAATTCTTGTTTTCTGCACATCTGACGGAGCCAAGGTAGTCAAGACCAAGATCCTATGTGGAAGTAAGACACGAAATTCTTCCTTCCCCATACATTTCTGTTCATGTTAAGTTAGGTTGGTGTAGAAGCTAAAACAAATTACACGGAGTCATTAACTTACGAAGCAACGAGTTAAATTAATCGTCGTCCTTCCGATGTAAATACTTTGGGCCAAAAGGAAAATTTTCAGAAATCTGTAGATTTTGCGGTTAAAAATAAGTGAAAAGCTGAAAAACGGTAACACAACTACAGTGGCTTTCATCCTAGGGTCGTGACCCTGACTTGAGTCATGATGTTTCCAATTACGGTCGCTACGGATTGCAAGAACATCGTTGCGGTTCACTTTTCGTCAATTTTCAGTGAAGACGTGTAACTATTAGCAACGGTCGGTCGCACTTCTAATGCTGACCGGGTTAGAGTTTGTCCCGATTGATGTCTTTTCGCCGTAGGCGAATTTCACGACAATACAGCGAAGCAGGGTGTCGGCTGGATTGTACACCGAATTCTTATTTTGAGGTCCCGAACTTAAATCTCGGCTCGGGGGTTAGTTACCTGGGGTTTTGAGCGCTTTTCGCAAAACTACGAAAAGCGCCTATTAGCTTCGTCATGTCTGGCTGTCTGACTTCCTTCCGCATGGAACGACTAGGCCCCCACGGGACGGACTATCATGAATTTTTATTTTTCAATATTTTTCGAAATATGCCAAGAAAATCCAAGCTTAGTTAAATCAAACGAGATTAACGGGTACTCTACATGAAGACCTGTGTACTGTGTACTGTGTACATTGACAGCAGTAGGCATATCTCTGTGAATTTTTCTTAGAATGAGGAAAGTTTCGAAAAAAGTTGTAGAGAAGATCAAAACACATTGTGTGTGTGTGTGTGTGTGTGGTTGGGTGGGTGTGTGTGTATGTGTGTGTATGGGTGAGTGTGTGTGTGTGTCCAATAACTTTTTCCGAAAATATGATACAGCAAGACAGGCACAGATGGCAATATAAAACAGCGCATGCGCTCTGCACATTGGATAACTAAAGCTACAGACACACACTCAGAATACTTAATACTTACTGTTTTTCCACAGCAACAATTGTTACGGAAACGCCTCTCAGTGTTACGTTGTACTTCCATTGCCAGTCCTGTTCTAAGTTTGACCAGACAAATGCCAGGATAGGACCCAGGGCCGCTTCCTTCCAAATGCCTTATAATGCATTTACCCCCTAATCCTCGTATCACTCGAAGGCGTCATGGTCTTGCATCACTGGACGCTATTCAATATCAGAATTCGTGCGTTTCAAAAAGGATAATTTAATAAGTAGAGAACCGTCCAAAGCCCGCTGGCAACTCTGTGCCTCCAGCTGTAACAATGTGAAGTGCGCTCTTAGTCACACGCATAATTTTTTCAAGTTCCATGTGCTTCTGACAATCAGCACAGACTGATGTTTGATCATAATGAAGATACGGTTTATTCTCTGTGGGGTAAGCATTTCATGTACCGGCCGCTTACAGGCCCTGAGGGTTCCGGGAGTTCGAGGCTCCCAGATTTCAGGATAGTCGGCACATTAAGGCGGTAAGGTTGTCAGCCCTACACAACGGCCGCCTTTACCCTCCTCGAAATATTCCTGGTACTCATTTCTGTTAGAAGCTGTCTCGACCCCAGGACCATAATCGAGGAAAATTTTCACTGACACCATCGGGACTCGAAACCGCGACTTTCCGGATTTCAGTACAGTGCCTCAACCAACTGCACCGCCGGGTGCCTCATTTTCTGTGGGGTATCAACTGAATTTTGATATGGCGAGGCAATACAATGTGCCCAAATTACGATCGTTATTTCGGTATATCGGTATGAATGTAAGAAACACAAAAATTGTGGAGTGCCGGCAGTAAAATGCGGTTTAATAGACTTCTTATTGTTAAAAATCTTATCTCTTAATTTGTGGGCCTGGAAAACAATACATTCTTGTTATCTTGGTCGGAAATTAACCATGACTGCAGAAAGACACTCTACTTGCTCCTGACAATGCAGTACGTTAGTTACAGTTGAGTTCTGAATAGCATCACATTAGAGAGCAAAAGAGCTGCGAAGTTACGGTTTATTTCAGGTCACGGTTACAGAATAAATCACTGCGGGGCGGGAAAACGACTTGGGGTGTGCAATTTAAACAAAAAATTAAAAACGAATATTACATAACGTTTGAACACTGAATTTCCGTTTTTTTTTTTTTTTTATTAAAACCGATTCAAAAAAACAGCTATCTGAAAATCCCCCCGTTCTGTTCCCACATTCTGCATAATTTACAAGAATTTCAGTCCTGCAGGCAATAGTTTTAAGATCGCGGTGGGTGCAGAGATAAAATGCAAGACGGGAACGTGTTGCACTTAAGCCACTCATACAGTCACAGTTGTGTTCTGTTTGCAGCCACGGCACGTCTGGAGATTCAAGAAAGACTTTTTGTTCTCGATATGCTAACCAAAGCAATTTCATCTCTGGAGAAAGTGTACAAACAATGAAAGGATTAATTTACGAGTTACAATGACGCAGGCAGTTGATGCACAACCATCGCTGTCCGAAATGCTTTAACCCCTACAGTCCTTATGGAATACACATCATTTATTCACAACAGACAACACTCAGTTTAGTTAAACACACACTCATGAAGATGCATCAGGGAACAAACTCATTTCATTCAGCATTCTTAATCTCGGCATTTGAGGCAAGTGAGGTGTTAGCTTTAAGCCCCGGCCTCCTTAACCCCTGTACCAATTGGACAGGAGGATGGGTGAACGAACGCTCTGGAGAGAAGAGACATCTTTGGTCCTGCCGGAAACTGAGCCTGTAATCTGGTCATTATGCTGACTGAGATTACATAAATGTGGATGGTTGCGGTAAAATCACTTAATGTGCAGTGCAAACTGCATGTACAAACACAAATAGACGAGTTCTGAAATGAAATTTTTGCCTGTACAGTTTGAATCCAATTTATCAGATTCGAAATTAAAATGCATCAAAAATACCTTGGCGAGCCGCTCTATATAGCTATATCGATATATCGCTATATCGCATGTACGGTATTTTGTACTCTAGATTACAATTAAATTCGTCCGTCAAAGTGAAAAATATTGACTTCCCACCAACTTTACCAGATAGAGGGAAGGCTGCACCAACACTTTTATCCACAGATAACATGCGTCAAATTCTTCGTTTAATATTTGCAATAAGATATCGCTCACTGCAGGCAATACTGGCACAACTAAAAAAATTGCAATTTGCAGCTAATACTACGATTGAGCTCAACAATATAACGAATACACCCAACAACACCAGCACACTTCTCAGTCAAAACACACCCCGCTGCGTTCCATTATTGTCGAATGTAGTTGTTATATTTTTGCGCACAATCGCAGTATTAACTCCAAATTGGCAATTTTTGGATTGTGCCTCTATTGCAGTCAGTGAGAGAATTATGTTCCGCGTTTACATGGACCATCCGTGTGTATCTTTGCATTACCTACTGACGTTTAGCGAAAGCGTATTTTAATAAAGCCCCGTAATGCAGGACGTTTCATAACGTTCTCCGTGATTACGAACATTTATAACAAGCAAACCAAAGGACCTCCCTTAATGGAAATGTTCACAGCCATAGGAAAACTGAAAAAAGTTTTTTTTTTGACAACGAGAGATGTTCGATGTGTGCACCACGGGTGACACGGCACACATCGATACGATATTCAAGTTCTTGCCACACACGCGATAACATGGGCACACCGATATTCTTCACTGCTGCAATGATCCGTGCCTTTTGGTCACCGAGATCACGTGGCAATGGTGGGACGAATACCCGGTCTTTGAAATATCCCCAAAGAAAAAAATCACAGGGCGTAATGTCAGGGGACCTCGGGGGCCATAGCATCAGTGGTTAGTCATTTCCAGACGCACGCCCCATCCAGCGTCCTGGTAACACTGTTCAGGTACTGACGAACCTCACAGTGGAAGTGGGTGGGACTTCCGTCTTGCTGGAATATGACCGTCGGTATGTTTTGCAGCTGTGTCATTAGCCACAGTTGCAACATGTCCAGATATATTGTGCCAGTAACGGTTTCTTCAGCAAAGAAGAATGGACCGTACACTTTTTGACTGGAGACTGCACGAAACACATTGATTTTAGGAGAGTCACGTTGATGCTCCACATAGGCATGTGGGATTTCAGATCCCCATATTCTGACATTGCGACGATTTACTGCACCGTTGACGTGGAGTGTCGTTCCGTCACTGAATTGCACATTTCCAGGAAATGATCATCGGAACTCATTAAGTCTTGTAACTGTAAACAGAAATCAAACCGACGCCTGTGATCTTCATCCGACAATTGTTTGGATACGGTATGGTTTAAACACCAAACCCTTACGCAGAACCCTCCACACTGTTGTTTTCCTTAGCTCCTTAGCTGCAGTTTCCGTTGATTTCTTCGGACTATGCAGAAAACTGGCCCGAACCCGTTCAAAGTCATCTTCAGCGGTAAATGGGCGGCCACTTGATTTCTGTCTAGACAGAAACCCAGATTCAGTAAACTGCTTATACCACGCACGAATGGTCTTGTCTGTAGGCGGGTCTATTGCGTACTTTGCACGAAATGCATGTTGCACAGTAACCACAGACTTACTCGCGTGATATTCCAACACACAAAATGATCTCTCCCGGACAGGCCATTTTCTCAGACTACATACACTCAGATCGCCTAGCGGCAGAAATGTGAACTGCGATGAAAAACAACTTACTTGGGGGAAAAAATTTTAGTTGTTCCTTTTATCTGTACAGGTTTCGTAAATGCGTGTCTTACGGTTTTCGTATTATAAATTTTTATAATCCCGGAGTACATTATGAAACGTCCTTTATTTTACTTATTCCCTTTAATGGCATAAGAGAAATTAAATTCTTTTCGTTACTCAGCATTTTAATAACCTGAAGCGTGTCATAGAGATAATCTTCAGGTGGCCGAATGTTTAAAACCCAGTTCGTATTTCGCACTGTCAGTCCCTTGAGTACCTTCAGATGGATGTTCAAATAGGGTTGATAATTGAGAATGATAATGTCCTGAGGCCACAGGGCTGAGAGAGTTGACATACATCTCAACTGGACTTTGTTTCTTTCACTGTTTTTTCAGCAAAATGAAGAACTTTCTTCTCTTTGCTTACTTTCTCAGTCCTTGGTGATATTTAAATATATTGACTTATGTCGAAATCTATGAATTGTCCAGGCGTGGTTCCTGGTCCATAAATAAATGAGGACAGCAGAGAGGTGCTTTCCATTGGAATCTCTTCAGTATATCTGCAGGCTTGCTTTGCTGTTCTGTTGTCACGTTTCGTGTCTCTGTTTCAACATCATTAAATTTAACGTTCGTGTTTCCGTGCATCGTTAGTGTAATTACAATTGATAACCAACAAGATGCAACTATTTTGTTTTATTTACTTCTAATCAGCTGTACATGTTTCGGGCGATGTTTTCGCCCATCATCAGGAGCATATCACTGTAACTACAGCTTCTGGTATTGTCCACCGCTGTAGTTACAGTGATTTGCTCCTGATGATGGGCGAAAACATCGCCTGAAACATGTACAGCTGATTAGAAGTAAATAAAACAAAATAGTTGCATCTTGTTGGTTATCAATTGTAATTAATCTCATTAAGTTTTTCTTCTTCTTCCCAAAGAAGTTTAAAACAGAGTGAAACTGGGAAATGTAGATAACGGAACTGTGACCGTAACAACTGAGTCTGAAGTTTCCATAAGAAAAAACAAGACGCTCGATATATTTTGCAAATTAAGAGTAAACACAAAATGGACAATCCATTCGTCTTTCCGTACAGCTCATGACAAGGGCCTCTGTCGACGTCTTCGCGAAACTGGTTAAGGCCAATTTTTACTGAAAGAGTAGGGAACACTTTGATTTCTTCCTTTCAGATCCCTTCTTTTTCCTAAGCTCATGTCAGCAGCTGTGCACAGCACATATGTCTAATTTTGTATCTCATTAATGTAACTCTGTTTCTCTTAGATTTATTTTTGGGTCACTGTGGGGATGGACAGACGTAGGCCTACACCAGTTACAAGTCCACGCATTTTCAAAACGTTTTCTGTGCGATTTTACCGCCCTTATTGGTGCCGGCGTGTACTTCTTTCAGACACAAGTTTGTCGTTGAAGGAACTCATAGACACAATTGGACTTCTACAGCCTGTGGAGGTCAGTGGGTATTGTAATGTCATACGGTACGTCAGTGGCGTACCCAGGACAGAGAACGGGGATCTGCGGGCGGTAGCCCCCTACCCCCTAGTCAAGGGTTCTGGAGGCAGCTGTAATTTGGTACAAGAAATTTCATTCCATATAGTAAAACTTTATTGATTTTTGGTACTTTATGACTGTTTATGATGACAACCAATTTATTTTGTCATTGCTAATGTAAAACAATTGCAAACCTAGGCAGTTTTAGAATTTTACCGACTTTTTTCCGAACATCTTGGGAGTGGTGGCGTCCTAAATTCAGCGATTTGTAACAGTTTTCACAATCGGGTTGAGTTTGGCACGATTTTGAAGGGCCTTCGGAATTTCGGGGGGGGGGGGTGGTTGAACAACCCAACCCCCCCTCGGTACGCCACTGCGGTACGTTCACCTCGCTTTAGAAGCGCGGAGTTTTTGTTTGCATGGTTCTGAGACTAGGAGCGATTATTTACCTTAACGTCATTAACCACTGGTCTTAGTATTGTAGACAGTGTGTTTTCTGTGTTGTCGGAACCACATCTGCCATACAGTTGTATAGCTTAATCTGAACCTGCGTACAGTTAACAAACTAACAAACAGCACATACTGCACTGCATAGCGACACAGCACATTTATTAGTATCTGGTAAACTATAGACCTACACCAAGAAATAAATTTCAATTTAAAGTTACAGTGCTTGAATAAGATCTTTCCCGTATGCCTCATGCCATCTTTTATTCTAAAGCCGTACGGAAGCTTTGGAACGCGTCACAATGGTGTCAGGTTGGGTGCCTGAAATTAGGTGACAACAAAAATCCTTCCAGTGGCTTGAGAAACTAAACATGCGTACAGATGTATGCTCTTCCCATTCTGCGTTCACTTGTATTTCCTACACTTCCGTCAAAGAACGAAAAGTAAATTAACATATACGTTTACATTACATTACAAAATAAACATCTTAACAATCAGGCTTACCGTATTGTCTCTGTATGCCAAGTACACACGGTGCACTTTCACACAGTTTAATTACACCGGTGAAAGTTCCCGCGATACGCATTACACCTTTTGCGGTTATATCAGAAATAGAATTTTAAACCTACTTTGAAAGGAAATAACAAATCCGATTTCAAAAAAGCGTACATTCAGTCGGCTCTTTGTTACAATTATATCAGTTACCTGATAAAAGAAGTAAAGCACCTGTTTTCGCGTGGAAGAAAGAAGCACGCAAAGCTGTTACTCTTGTGTGTGTTCTTAGAATCGTAATTTTGTGTCATGAATGTGTGATTCCTTTTCAATACATTTCTGTTTGGCATTAACGGCTACCTGAATTAGCCAACAGCTGTCTCTGTCCCTTTTACCTTGCACACACGTTGAGAACCATCGATGTGCCGCTGTACAAACATAAACCGGTTATTGCTATGGCGTTGAACTTGGCAATGTGAAAATTATGAACGAAGCACAATCATCTACAAAAAAAGAAGCTAATTTTTTGTCGCCTGTTCCGCGATTTCTAAGCAAATATTTTTTAGTATGAACATATAAGGCACAGATAGAGAAGAGTTCAGGTAACGGTGAAAGCTGCCTTTCTACACAAGCTATTTGTGTAATGCGATTTCCATTTACAGCTTGTACTCATTGTTAAATTCACCTTTACCCCCCGTAAGTAGAGCCTTGGTGAAACAGTCAGTGGATAGACGACAGGGTGGGGCCAGAACAGTGTGGGAATGAAGATCGTTTGTAAGTTTGCCGTGTTGAAATGTATGTAGGTGAAAATGTGAGGTTACCTTTGTACCATAACGGTATATGGGTGCCTGGGGACATGAAGGTCCAACTCGTGAATTTGTTAGAGATGCCTGTTTCGCATAGAGTTCTTAACAGTTCCACTTACGTATTCATGTACCAATATTTATGTCTAAATGTCAGTGATATGTCATTTTTAGTGCGGATATTTTATTGCGAGTTGTGATATTACACATCTTCCATGCCATAGACATAAGCAAGAATATATTTATTCCCAGCTATTTGCACATGTTTGTGCACATTTATAGTATTATTCCTCCAGCATGTTTCGACTAATAATAATTGCCGTCCTCAGGGAGAATATTTACACAAAGGAAGATTTGATGCTAAATCATTTTGTCATCAAATATGCTTGTTACGTGATGTAGCATAAAATTAAATTGTTCAAATATTAGTATTTGGTATTAGTTACTGAAATTGCGTTAAAATTGTACAGTATTGGTATTAGTTTACGTATATACGCACACCATTGCATCCAGACATATAAGAGCAAATAGTTCCAGGTGATCATACTTGGATCACATATTCAGTACATCACATCACAAATGATGTATAATTGAGAAACTGTTCTTTTGGCAAGTACACATAGTTTGTGATATGATGTACTGGATCTATGATGCAAGCAATATCGACCAGAACTATTTGCTCGTTTGGATGCAAAGAGTACACGTGTATTGAATACAGACATTGTACAGTTTTAACCTAATTTGAGTAACTGTTGACATCAAATATTGACAATTTAACCACATAATTCTTTAATGTATCACCATCCACTTGTGACAATATGTTGTAGCATCAAATGTTCCTTTGTCAAGTCTCCCTGATGATAGCTATTATTATCAGCCGCAACAAGTTGTAGGAGTAATGGTGTATATACCAATAGATGTGCCATATGTTCAAAATAAATGTATTCTATTTATTATGAGGCTTTGGTTAACACATAGGTGAGTCACCATATATATATATATATACATATATATATATGTGTGTGTGTGTGTGTGTGTGTACACCAACAACTGCACTATAATCAGATACAATCATGTACAAACATGTTGTAAACCTCGAATATGTTTCAGGCTTTTTCGGCCATCTTCTGGGATGTATTCAACAAAGGAAAACACAGTAATGGCTAGTTATACCACAGATGTGCAACAGTAAGTTAGAATACCGATATTAAAGTAACCAAAAATTTTAAAAATTAAAAATAACATACATCCTGTCACATGGTTTTTTAATTTTTTTTAAAGAATTTCCACACTTGTTTTTAGCTGTATTATTTCACATCACTGATATAATTTGAACTGCAATGCACTCTGTGTCAGCAGACAGTGCTGTTACAGATATTGCTCATACCAGATTACATAGTCTGATTTAGTGTAGAGGCCTTTTACATATGTAAGCTTCATAAATGCATTGAACTTCAGATCTTTATCCAAGCAGTGTATTTCTGTGACATATAAAGTTCTCACAGCACTGTTACCATAGAGTCAAGTGGACTACATTGACTGATAAGGAGCTGCCAACATGCTGAAGGACCATGGTGCTTTTGAAATGCTCATAACTATCTACTACCAATCAGAAACAGCATTAACATCATGGAAGTCTCTATCACAGTTGTGGACATTATAATATCAGAGACTCATTTTTGAGACCTCATACCAGCCAGTCGAACACTGCATCACACCAGACGAGAATCACACTAGGCTCATAAGCATACTCAGTTATTATCTTACTTATGAAGTAACCTTCCCATATGTATTTAAAGGCAATGCAGTTTATGGTGTGTTTTTGCTGTAATGGCTTTTACTTTGTTGCATTTCCTTTTCTTCTTTCAACTGTTGAACTTCCTTCAAAGTGTCCTCCTGCCTTTTTACAAGCTTTTTTGCCTTCCAAGTCATCTTTGGATTTTTCTCCCTACTGGGAGGTCTATGGCTCATTTTCTGAAGGTGATTCTTAATAGTTGGCACAATTGGAAGCTAGAAGAAGAACAGCTGTGATGAAACACGGAATATGGCAGTGCAAGCAGCAGTACTGTCAGTAGCAAGACACTGATAAAAGTAAGAATAATAATATTATAGGGGCAATAGATTTGTTTAAGAAGGGCTACCAGCCTAGAACTAATGAAGGACAAAAAGGGTGATCTGCTTGCAGACTAACCACAGCATTCTGAATAGTGAGAGGAATAATTTTTTCTCAGTTATTGAATACATTGTCCTGAGCTAGTCAAATGCAAATCACACCATGATTATCATCCCTTATCCATGCCTATTATCTTGTCCTGGCAATTTTCTAAAATTCCACATGCACTCACTTTTCCCCCCCTCTGATCACATGTTAAGCCCACTCATGACTTCCCTGATTTAACTACCATTAAAGAGTATAAAGCCCTCAATGGTCCGCCACCTTCTTGAAGGCACATTTCTGCCAGGTGGCAAGGCCTGTGGGCATCAGTGAACAAAAATCTATTACAGCAGGAGCCCAGCTGCTGGTAGGGCCACCCATGCTGCACATCTTTTGAGAGAGATGCCAAAGAGGTACTCCGGTCCTCCAGGTTGGGCATTAGGACATGGGGCTTACAACCCCATCCCCATAAAACAAAAACTGACATTCAGAATCCATGAACTATGTTAATTCAATGCAGCCAATGCAGACCTAGTAAACAGAAGGAAATATATGCTTTAAGAACAATACTGGAGATCAGATCAGTTAATGATGTCAGGTAATGTACAAATCCTTGGAATCAGAAGCTCAAAAGATTGAAGTGCTAGACAGGAACCAATGGAGGGCATAACAGAAGCAGCCAAGACCTGAAGCAGGTTGGAGTACTGTAGCAGGATGAGGAGAGAGAGGGGTACTAACTATTTAGTTCCTAATAATAATAATAATAATAATAATGTATATATCTCCACTTTTAAAATTTTATTAATTAAAATTTAAAAACAAGAAGCTGTATACAGCAGTTGTAATGTCTATTTTACTACTGCATAAATTTCCATTCCTACAAACCTTGTGTTAAGGTTCTATTTAAGAATGATACGGTTGTAACCCACGAATCAATGGTAGCTCAGCTCAACAGTCTGCGTTATAGTTACTGCGTGGAAAGTCAATGACTTAAATTTTACTGAAGTCAAAAAAACTGTCTGTATGCATACAATGCAACAATTTTTTACTCTTGTCATTGGTGGGGGGGGGGGGGGAGGGGGGGAATTTTGACCCTTTACCAAAAAATTTTTCCTTTTTCGGAATTTTTACTTTTAAATTTATTTTTAAATAATTTGTAAAATTTATAAAAATATTTA
>Ga0136643_10013675_pt1 | contig 12158 bp, 11 predicted proteins | sample TergutLab28metaG_FD_96883 | JGI IMG/M metagenome (GOLD analysis project Ga0136643, IMG submission 96883) | Labiotermes labralis P1 segment gut microbial communities from Petit-Saut dam, French Guiana - Lab288 P1 (version 3) (version 3) | ecosystem: Host-associated > Arthropoda: Insects >...
TATAACAGTGACCGGGCTTGAAGATGTACCTGATGGACAGTCAGTGGGGTTAACAGCGAACAGTGTAAGGAATAAAGTAGCTGATTATTTGCTAACAGATGCTGGAAGTGTTCCATGGCAAATGTAAAAAATATGAACAGCAGAGTACACAAAATTAAAAGAAAGATGAGTTTGTATGAATTTCAATTACTTGTGTTCAATAAATTAAGGCAATACTCGGTACAGGCGTTTTTTAACACCTCCTAGAGCTTCAAAGTCTTCTTGAAGACAAACATAAATTTCTCTCCATGCCTTTTTCGTTTCGATCGTGTCTTTATAAATATCGTCCTTTTTGTCCCACAAAACCGGCCTGGCATCCACAAGAAATATTAACAATTCTATGGCGAAATCAAAATCGCCCATCTTCACCACTGAAGGACTGCTGTTACAGTACTCTACCGACACAGCAGAGGAAGCGGCTCGGATACATCCGGGTAAAAACCGGAGTGTGTACATATCTCTGTCAGCGGTACCTGCAACATTGCTGACTCAACTACCGGCAGGTAACGGGGTATAATAGTGGACAATTCCGAAATTCCAGGCCAGCCTAACGACGGGGTTGTGTAAATAGACGTTATCACACCTCATTGCCATTAAAGGCTTAAAGTCTCTTCCTTGTTATAGTGACAGGTAACTAACTGTACGCAGGTGTGTGTGTGTGTGTGTGCGCGGTTTTTTTTCGGAAAGATGTTTTCCGATGGGCTTGCCTGCAGGTTGGATGTTTCCTTGACAAAGGAAGGGACATTTCATAAATCGTAGAAGTGTAATATTTGTCCTCACTGAGAGGAGTAATATAGAACGTGGAGAGGTGCAGTTCACATCCTACCAGCATTCATCTTTGGCGATCTTAAGTTTTTCATGTTTTTAGTTGGTTTACTGAAACTGCACAAACAGCTACTGTAATTTTGTTAATTCAGACATAAACACGAGCTGTGTGATCGCATAAATTTATACCGACGGCTATCCGAGTAGCTTCATATCCCCCTATATTCTTTGAGAGAGATTCGTGCTAGACGACGAGCATACAGAAGAAATGTAACCGTGAGTCGAGCAGCTGACAGTACATCTTGAACCACCGAGGCTTCAAGTTTCAAACTGCCGCATGCCTACTCCGATGTATTCCATGCGTAGTTGCTTTTGTAGTGAATCTATTGCACGTTCCCCTGGTATGGCTTCCAAATTTTTCTTTAAACTTTCTGTTACTGTTCCGGTGGCTCCAATTATTACCGGTATAATCATAATTTAATATTCCACATCCGTGGTATCTCTACAAATGGACTTTATAATGTACTTTAGTTTCTTTTCTGCGTCTTTTTGCCTGACATTCCAGGGTCCGCAGGTATTGCCACATCTATCACTATGCATGTTGTTTTTCTCTCGTTTACTTCTTTTGGTTTAATTAATATATCCGCTCTATTTGTCATAACTTCTCTATCTGTGTGTACCCTTGACTCCATAACACTGTTACATCTGCATTTTCACACCCCAGCTTTGGTGCGCGCGTTTGTACAATTCTTCTTTCGTTTCGACGCCCAATGCTTTGTATTTTGAATTATGTAAATGTGCACCAACTCTGTCGTGTCTAGGAAAAGGTATGTAGTCAAACACAACTTAATCACTTAAGTGTATTTAATGACTGTGATGGAAACAACTACATGTTTCGGCCTGTATTGGCCATCATCAGGTTGTCAACCTGATTATGGCCAATACAGGCCGAAACATGTAGTTGTTTCCATCACAGTCATTAAATACACTTAAGTGATTAAGATGTGTTTGACTATATACCTTTTCCTAGTTTCACACACACAACGGGGATGACACACTTCCTAGATCTGTCGTGTCTCATTAAGTATTCGTTCTTCATCAAAGTAGGCATGCTGAGGTTATTATTACTTTATTATTATTATTATTATTTAGTCGGCCCTAATAAGGAAAGCAGAAATATCCGCAAGCACTGTTAGCGTCGATCCCAAGCATACAGAAACCCGTTCTGCATTTTGAGTTGCAGCGACACTGGGGACAGACAGACAAAGAAAAGGACCTCCCCATTATGCATTCTTTGCACAAACAGCACAAGACGCAACACTTCTACTGTGAAATCTGAGGTTCTCTCGCAATATGATGAAGACTACACTCTATAATGTGGGGACCGCGGTAGCACAGTGGTTAAGGTGCTGTGCTACAAATCTGAAGGTCGCTGGTTCGATCCCACCTGGTGTCAGTGTCACATAAAATCCCTCAGATCGCACTATGGCCCTGGAGTCGACTCAGCCTCTAACAGAAATGAGTACCAGGAGTATTTCCTGGGGGCAAAGGTGGCCGGTACGTAAGGCTGGCAACCTATCACCATCCTGTGCCGTTGTCACGAAATCTGGGAACCTTAACTTCCTGGAACCCTCTGGGCCTGTCCAGGCCTGTAATGGGACTGCTTTACATTCTAATGTAATGTGACGCCATGTAGGTTGTTAGACACATTCAGGGTAAACTGAAGACGAAGGCAGGAAATTCCTCCAAAACGCTTGGTACCTCTTTTACTCCTTGGCTCTAGGCCCTCTTAGAGCCTTTGCCTCCTTAATTACAGGCGCCCATTCTCCATCCACTGCCTTCCGCTGCCATATTTTAACCTCCATCTCCCGTAGATCTTCTTCAGCAGCCTCCAACCAACACAATCTATAGTTTCATTTCGTCTTCATTTAACCAACAATTAATGCACTATTTTCATACACCACGTCATGCTGTTTGACTAATCAGTCAAACAGCATGACGTGGTGTATGAAAGATAACGCATTCAGTGTTGATTTAATAAAGCCAGAATACAATTATGAACATAATGCACGGTATGTACAATACTAAGTTCATCTCAATCTGTGTCTTCCCGTTCTTCTTCTTGCCTCCAGTTTACTCTCAAATACCTTAACTACCCTTCCATGATCCATACTTGCTAATGCCCTTTCCATTCCAATCTTTTCTTTTAATACCACCTACTACGTCTAAATCTTTATATAGCTCCCACAATCCCTTATTAGTTCTTATTCTACATACTCCTTGTTCTACCACTGGTCCATATATCATCCTTAATATTCTCCTCCGCCATGTATTCAGACGTACCTATCTAGTAACCTATGCGATGTCGCATTACAGAAGCTAAGCAATATTTAACTCTACTGCTAACCACACTCAAGGTTCAATACTTGATCATGTTTCTTACGTCGACTCGTTCCACATCCTCGCTTAAGATCGTTCTCTCTTTTTTTTTTCTGGTAATGAACGCCGCCGATTCCACGCCCTTGTCGCCAAGTTTGACAGCTGAGTAACGCCGGGCCGCAGGATAACAAAATTGGATTTTTACAAAGAAAAGGGCCAAGATACGGCTTGACTTCCCTGGACCGACGTCGGAACCACGGTCAGGGCCGATACAAGTGATGGCGTAAAACTTTACAATCTGCCACAGCACCGATAACGCAACGTGAGGGGAGCATAGCGACATGCCCATCTCAAGAAGCACTGATCCTGAGAAAGGGCAAGGCTACGAATCGGGAACAGAGAATGGAAAGCCGACACCTTCCAGAGACTAAAGAATAAGTAAAGAAGAGAAGAAAGACAAGAACAAGAAGAGGACGTAGTGCTAGGCACTATATTTATTATGGGGGGGGGGTAGAAAAGGTTACAGATCTGAAGCTTCCCAGGAATGCCCGCTCGTCCTTCTGGTAAAGATAGGCTGAACGCAAGGTACATTGTTTGTAACTGAATAAGGTAAAGTGATGAAAACTGGACTGTTTGAATAGACCACAGGGAAAAAATAATTTAATTATTGGGCTGCATTTTGTGTTTGGAAGGCTGAATTATGAAGGAATTTTCATAACGTTGGGAGGGATGGTTTGTAAGGGCATTCTGAAGTCAGTGGTGGGAAGACTGCACAGAAACATATAGCGCAACGTCTAATTTGGGTACCAACTCATAAATTGCTCCGCAACGGAGGTAAAACACGATAAATCTCGGCAGAAATGGTAAAGTAGCTGTGACAACTAAATAGATGTCCTACACTCACAGACGCCTCTTAAACATAAGGAAATTTTTTCTATTCCAGTTTTATCACTTTTATTGTACCAATGGCTTCATGCGTATGGAAGGAGTAACTGCCGTTGCAGTTATAGAAGAAATTCCCCATAACACGTAGATTACCTACCCCAGTTCAATAGAAGCCTCAGGGGTTTGCAACCGACTGTAAATAGGGAAGTCATATTTGCATATGTTTTGCAGATCACTAGGACTCCATTCGAGTGATGCAGACATCAATGAGATCTTAAGCACTTGACGTAAATCCTTAATGGTAAGTGATCTGAATGCTAAACAACCTCATGGAACAATGCAGTTCTAAAATCTTCAGACGTGAAAAGTGTTACATTTACATTGGGCATCTTGGACGTGAGCGAGGTGCGATGGTTAGAATTTGGAGAACGAAGATTGATAAAAAAGAAGTTTCTTGTATTCTGATAGGGATGAAGATGAGGATCATAGAAATGAAGCAGGAATATTGCTAAGTAAATGGGCAGACAGCAGTTTAATATAATGGCATTCCTTACTAAAAAGAATAACTGCACGTTTTAAAGAAAAAGTTCGAAAAGTTAACATTGTACAATGTTATGCCCCACAATGGAATGCTGAAGTAGAAATTATGATACAATTTTATTAATGTTTGAATGAAAAAATGAAGGCCAATAAAAGAGACTTTATTATTGTTATGGGGAACACGAATGTTAAGGTTGGGCAGAAAATGAAGGACGGGAACAAATCACGGGACGACATGGATTTGGCGAAGTAAACGAGACTGCAGATTTACAGAATTTTGCGCCTCTCAAGATATAGTTACGAGGGGATGCTGATAAGTCTTTAGCCCGACCTACTTCCTGATGTCGTAGGGCGGAATCGATAGTGTCGTTGGAAAGAGGGGTCTGTTCATGTGCCGAATTGCAAGTCTTTTCTTGTTACGGAGGCTGCAAGGAAGGTGCGATTTCAACATCGTGGAGACGCGAGCTGTCATCAAGTGTTTTTTTCCCCCTGCAAGGCAAGGTGCCGAAGGAAATTCACGCCATTTTGATAGAAATATTAGGGGAACATGTCGCCATCGTATGACACCGTCAAAAACTGGATGGCCCTGTTTAAACGTGGCGATTTTTCCACCTGTGATGCGCCTCGTCCTAGACGAACCAAAACAGAGGTTACTGATCAAATTCACGAGCTATTCTTCGAAGACCGCCAGATTTCGGCTAAATCAATAGCTGAGCAACTGGGAATCTCACGTGAGCGGGTTGGGTCCATCATTCATGAAGATTTGGACATGCGGAAGCTCTCCATGAAGTTGGTTCCGAAATGTCTGAACGCGGATCAAGACGTCAACGGTGCCAATCGTCTGAGCAACTTTTGGAATTTTTTCGGCGCGATCCAAATGGTTTCCTGTCGCGATTGGTGACCATGGACGAAACCTGGTTATATCACTATGACCCGGAGACAAATCAACAATCAATGGAGTGGCGGCATAGCGGCTCACCCCGCCCCCAAAAAATTACGAGTGCAAAAATCCGCTGGAAAATTTCTCGCCTCGATTTTTTGAGACCAAGAAGGCATCCTCCTCATTGACTATCTTCCAAAGGGCCAAACTATCAACGCGGAGTATTACTCATCTCTGCTGGTGCAATTGAAGGACATTTTGAAGGAAAAACGTCGCTGAAAGTCACCAAGGTGGTCTTGTTCTTGCACGACAGTGCCCCGGCTCCCCGGGCACTTGCAACCCAGAAGAAACTGGCCTGCCTGGGCTTCCAACGTCTTGATCACCCACCCTATTCTCAGGATCTGGCCCCGTCGACTACCACCTGTTCCCTGGACCGAAAAAACAATTGAAAAGTCTCTATTTTTCGTCCGACGCGGACGTCATTGCAGCCGCGGAGACCTGGTTGGACGGACAACGTTCTGAATTTTTTTTGAGTGGCTTACAAAAGTTAGAGCAACGGGCTAAGAAGTGTATTGAGCTTCGTGGGGAGTATGTTGAATAAATTCCGAGTTTGGTCGCTGTAGCCTGTTTCCTTCCTGGTCGGGCTAAGGACTTATCAGCACCCCCTCGTATAAGGGCCACAGCATTCCCTTACAAAACCTGTCACAAAGTTACTTGGGTATCTTCAGAATATATGTGACAGAGAATGAAACAGACCATATAACTGTAAGTCGTCGGTTCAAAAAATCTCTAGAAGATGTGAGAAATAAACGAGGAGCAGATATTGGGAGTGATAATCATTCGATTGTGGCACAATTAAGAATAAAAATAAAACAAACGAGAAAAAGTAGGAAGAAAACTGCGAGGAGATATGACGTAGCAAATTTGAGAAAAAGCGATAGGAGAGAATTATTTAATTTATATCTAAGAGATCGCTTCTCAGTCCTAACAGAAGAGACAACAGATTCTGTGAAAGAAGAATGGGCATTTGAAGATGTGATAGGATACAAGAATAACACCAAAAAAGAATTGACTTCAGAGGAAAAAAGGGATAAAATTACCCGACGGGAGAAAATTAAAGGACGAATAAATGTTAGCAAAACAAGAAAATAGAAGTGGAATACTCGAATCATTATAAAGAAGTTATGGAGAGTGTGCGAAGAGATTACAGATGATGGGTAGACGAAGAAGGCAGAAGATGCTGCATAAAATAATGAAAACCAGGAATTATATAAAATTACTACTGTATTAGCAAACAGAAGACGGAGTAAGAATCGCCCAGTAAGGGATGAAAGGGGAGAATTCCTGACAGGATGGGAGTAAAAAACATCAAGATGGCGTGAACACTTTTCCGAAATGTCGAATCATGAGATAAGGAGGAAGGAAATGAAGAACTCAGTGCAACACTTGGGGAAAACTCTGGTATTACTATGGAGTCACAAACAGAACCAGAAATAAGAAAGGCTGTGAGGCAGATAACAACTAGAAAAGCACCAGGAACAGATAACATCCCTCCAGAATGTGAGTGGCATGTGGTGGTATTGGACCAAAAAAAAAAAACTAAGGAAATGGGAGTCAAACCTAGCACAGACATGGAGTTGACAAATGGTAGTGCGACAGAACAGGTTCATCTTTTTATATATCTTGGCGGCCTAGTTGCATAGTTGTACCCAATTTGGAAGAATAAAAATATCTTAGAACTAAAAGTCGGCTGTTTAACACAAACGTTAAATCAGTTCTATTGTGCGGGTGTGAAACGTGGAAAATAACTAAACGGATAAGTAAGTCACTCCAAGTGTTTGTAAACCGATGCCAATGAAGTTTCTTAAAGGTCACAAGGCCGGATACAATTTCAAATTGTGACAGAGAACAAAACAAACACCTATAGAACAACAAATAAGGGAAAGAAAATGGCGTTGGATTAGCCAAACACTGCTTAAACCACAAGGTGCAATAGAAATACACGCATTAGACTGGAACCCTCAGGGCACAAGAAAGAGGGATAGACCAACACCTATTCGGTCCGTTACTTTGTTGTCACTTTCCAGTCGAATTCTGAAACATGCCTGAAAATGCGGAGCACATTGGCCCAATAAAGCGTACGACTCTGAGAGAAGCAGTGTACCTATACATTAACATGATACGCTGCATGAGATTCTCACAGCGGGACACTCCAAGATTACGGCATCTATCTGCATACTATCCTGCAGAAAGATGCGGCAGATTCCTTCGAAAATTTAGTATCTATCTACACCCTAGGAGGCGTCATGGACACAAACTGCAGTCATAACAGTATCATATAATTCAGCGCTAATTATATTATTATAATTGTAAAAAGGTAAAGTGATCTCGTTACAGGCCGGTGTGGCCCAGAGGGTGGGTAGAGATATAGCGCTACTCTTCCATGACCGCGGCACTAGAAGGGGGTGAGTGGTCAGCAGCACGCCCCGGCCACACTTTACCCCCGGGATAGACCCGGTACCCATTGTACAGGAGGCTGGGTGGGCCCCAGGGCCGGTCTGGACGGGCGGAAAATCTCGTCCCCACCGGGATTCGATCTCGGACCGTCCAGCCCGTAGTCAGTCGCTATACCGACTGAGCTACCGGGCCCACATTATTATAATTGTATTAATTATAAATAAATAAAAATTTCGTTAGAGGAATCCATAAATTTCATGTAGGAAAACGCTACTCTATTGCACTTCATATTCTGATGGTCTGAAAAGAACATATAGATCTATTACAATAGTCTTTTATAATACACTACAACATGTTTTGGCTGTCCACATCAGTCATCATCAGGTAGATGAAGAATAAACAAATAAATTTTTTTAAGAATCTGTTTGCGTATCCGACTTCTGTCTGATGATGGCTGATCTGAACAGCCGAAGCATTCTGTAATGTATAATAATATACTATTTCACTAGACCTATATGTTGTGTTTGGTCCGATAATTAGCACCTTATTAAAAAATACACAACGGGAAGGGGGTCACCCAAGATTTTAAACTTTGTTTATAATAGTGTTAGGAAGGTCCAAGAAAATCAGAAGGGCTTATAACTGAATGAGACACATCGGCCTCCGAACTATGCTGATGATGTTAATTTATTTGGCGAAAAATGCACATAAATAATGAATTAGGACTCACAGACGCTACTAAAATGACGGTTTAAGTAAAACAGCAAAAATAAACAGATATGTCGTCACTGTAATATAGGACAATATCACAGCAGCACAAATCCTAACGCATCATAAAAACGTGGCGTCTTTCGAATAATATACCAACATTCGAGAAATGCCTACCACGATTAAGTTTACAACATTTTGTCTTTTCGTATAACTAACTGCACGGAGGGAGAACCCTCATTCAGATACTAACAGTTGCTCAGCTAGTCTAGAAATTCCTCGCATATTATAAAACACAAGGTTTCACTAACGTGTTCACAAGAACCCGCCACTTTCTCTATCCTGACCCCAGATGAATCCAGTCCACGCCCTCCCAAATTATACCTCTTAGATCCGTTTTAATATTATCCTCACCTACATGCCTAGGTCGTCCACGCTGTCTCTTCTTGTCTCCTCATCAAAGTCTTGTATGCATCGCTCCTTACCCCCATATGTGCAACATGATCGGCCCATCATATCCTCCTGATTTGATCATCCTAATAACATCTGGCAAAAAGCGCAAATCACGAAGCTCCTCACTATACAGTTTTCTCCGGCCTATTAATTCCACCCTCTTAAGTTCCAATATACTCCTCAGCACACTATAGGTAGGCCTGCTCCACGACCTACGAACAGGATACGTTCTGAACACATGGTCGTTAGTCGGATTGGTCGTTTAGTCGAACATACGACATGAGGTGGAATATACACCCTCCAGCATGTCGACGGAGATTCATACAAGTAGTCTTCGCGTTGTCCCATTAACGGACGTTGTGATAATCAGCACTTTGTGCTCACAGTTCGAAATACGGTTCGATTTGAAATTTTAATAACATTTTTACTGCAGTCTGAATTGACATTTTCTTAAGAAAATTTTGGTCATAACGTCGGTTGGTCGTAAGTAAGGAAGCGACTGTATCCTCAAACACCTTCTATGTTCTCTTAAATGTGAGATACCAGGATTCAACCCCATGTGCAATAAGAGGCAAGATTACGGTTCTGTGTGTATTTTAATATCTGGGCCGTTATTTCTAAATATTAAAGGAAAGTTATCTTTCCCTCTGCCATCTAAAAATGAAAAGAGTGAAGTACACAATACACTAGTACAAATTTGCCTGTTCTTATGTAGGTCGGTATTGACCCTTCACCTCAAGGGAAGATCACAGAGTGTGTGGGCTTCAGAGCAGGGTGTTGAGGGACATGCTTGATCTTACGGGGAAGGAAGTGATTGAAGATCGGAGAAAACTGCATCACGAGGAGCTTCACGATGTGTGCTACTCATCAGATGTTATAAGAGCGATAAAATCAAGAAGTACGACATAAGCAGGAGAAATATTCATGCAAAATATAAATGGAAAATCTGAAAAAAGAAACCATCTGGGAGAGCTAGGAGTAGATGGAAAACTAATATAAAGTGGATCTTCGCGATGTGGATCGAAACCGTATGACTCAGAACAGTGTTCGATGGCGGACTGTTGTTATCACGGCAATTTACCTGTGAGTCCCACAAATAATGGGGAGATATTTGAACAGCATAGTTACTATGTGCTTCTCGAGGGACTCTGCTCCAAGCAGTTCAACAACACACCACTACTACTTCTTTCCAGATCCTTACTTTCTCAGCTGAAGAAACATCAATGGTTATCCTCTCCTTTTTAAAGTTTATGCTACTCTCTCGATACTGCGGCCTTCAATGGACATATTCAACCATATCGTGAAAATAAATGAGCATAAGGCATTGATGGAATGATAGCTGACAGGTAAAAACATACATTTTCCTTAAAAACACTGCCCCCGTTTCAATTTGTCCACCACACATCCCACATGGATTGTATTCTGTCTTATCGGACGTCCGCGGTGAGAACCCGGTGAGTTTGTATAAGTAAGTGATTAAATTCGCTGATACCGGTGGCCGTACAGTGTGAGGCGTAGGTCTGTGGCCGCTCGAATGGTGGAATTGCGGGTTCGAGTTTCCCTGACGGCATGGATGTTCGTGTCTTGTGTTTGTTGTGCGTTGTGTATGTAGCGGCCTCTGCGACCAGCTGATATCTCGTTCAGAGAGTCCTACCGGGTATGACTGTGTGTCTAATTGTGTGTGATACAGAAACCTCAAAAACGAAGCGGCCTAGGCCCGAATTGGGCTGTTGCAACACACACACAAAGGGGTGTACTGGATGGTCAACGGTCGTGTTTATTATGTAATACTACAATTTGAAAAAAAAAACATTGTAGATAGATATGAAAAGACGACAGAGTGGCCACAGACGGCCAGTTTACTAGGTAACCTTGGCACAGTGACATGACATCCATGGTTACAGCAAGCACCTATCTATAGGCGTAATCTATTTGAACCTCGCACCCAAGCAATCTAACAATAAGATAAATTGCTTCTGTCTGTTCTACACTTCACAGCACGTTGTTTTAATCCCAGCTGTATGAAGAGAATAGTGGATGCTGTTAAATCATGTACTGATCAGTGTAGGGTTCGAAAGGACCATTCCTCATCAGACATGTTCAGTTAGTAAAAATTCCTAGTCTCTAACTTTTGTGTTAAACATTTTATTTATCTGTAGCAGGTAGCAGGAGCGTAGTTACGTATTTGACGCCCAGAGCGAGTAATCACAATGGCCGCCCGAAGAGATATTGTGACCTTTAAACAAACAACAATTATTTATTGAATTCCCTTTTATTGGGCTAAAAAATTAGAAAGCTATTGGGAGCAGAAAATCAATTTTTTTTCATCTAAAATATTAACTGTGCCGCCCATTCTGCCGCCCTTTGAACTCTGCAGCCGTGACAACAGCAACACGCACCCCCCCCCCCACCTAATGCCCCTGGGAGGTGGCACATGTAGTTGGGGTAATATGCCACAAAAGACGTGGGAGTCCGTCACGTGCTCTTCAGAGGATAAGCTGATAAGCAATGTTAACACATTGAAAAATTGGTCCCGAGAATTTCATAGAGTGATTCCATTTAATATAAGTGAAACATGTTTCCTCCATCGAATTTCACCGTTATTTAATAAAGGTGAATGGTGATGGCGTAATTCGAGTAAAGTTTAAACTCGAAGCTATGCGTTGCAAGACAGAGGAATTGTGCAACAATTTTCGATAGAGGTACGAGATTTCTCTGTTCTCCAAAGCGCCCAGGGCTCTTCAGCCCATTCACTGTCCTGTTTAACGAGTAAAAAGGCTCTTTCCTCAGGAGTAAAACGGCCGGGGCACGAAGTCGATCGCTCGCATTCACCTACTGCGCAGTTTAAGAATGAGTGTAGCTGTACCTTTACCCCATATACCGCATACCGTATAAAGTGGCAACAGTTCTTTATATTATTTTACTACTACCAGTACCACCACTACTACTACTACTACTACTCCTACTAACATTGGGGGGGGGGGGGGGCAAAACCGACCAGGGTAGTAGGCAACTTAATTTTACGGGGGGGGCCGGTTGAGGGGGGAAGAAA
>Ga0136643_10013677_pt1 | contig 12158 bp, 8 predicted proteins | sample TergutLab28metaG_FD_96883 | JGI IMG/M metagenome (GOLD analysis project Ga0136643, IMG submission 96883) | Labiotermes labralis P1 segment gut microbial communities from Petit-Saut dam, French Guiana - Lab288 P1 (version 3) (version 3) | ecosystem: Host-associated > Arthropoda: Insects >...
ACTTCGAACAGTTTGCTTGAGTGCTGAACGGCCAATCTGTAACTGTACATATAACAACACAGCTCAATAAATGCACAATGCTCCTCTTTCCTTTCTAATTTACTTACTGTACTTTAAAAACTCAAAACTCCTGAACCGTTGCGAATTGGGCCCGTGTGTATATGACGTTTTTGACTCAGCATCAGCTCTGGAATTAAATTCCGAATTAGTGATCTTAGCTCCTGGGACATCCTGTGTTAGTATATATATACACGCGCGAGCGCGCGACACATTTCGGCCACAGGGGCCGTCATCAAGTATCACCATGAAAATAAACGTATAAAATTAATTGATTTTTATATATACAATACCTTTTTCAAGAATGAGTTCTCATTCCTTTACATAAAGTTTATGTTTACATCGTCATTAATTCCCTGAATACAATTACACTGAAGCATGTGCGAATAAGCTGAAGTTACGTAAAGTTATCTTAAATATGTCCTTAAATAATGAAGAGTAACAATTAAAATAAAAGACAGTACTTCTTTCCAAATTAGAAGTTTCACTATGTTATTAATTAGTCTTCATTTTGAACACGTATAATTTCTTGTTTTCCTTGGTGTAGGTTATGTAGTTTGTGTTCTGGAATTAAAATCCCAAAATTAGTAACCAGGTATAAAATCTTTAACAAGTATTAACGTGAAAGTTTGATTAAAATAAAATCTTATGTTTTGAGTCCAATTATGTTCCTTCGTGTTTGAATTCCTATATATTGTCAATTTCAAACATAAGATCTAGAATTCAAGAATAAAAACTCAAATCATAAATTTTGATAGTAGAAGATGTGAATGTATAACGATATAATTTGTATTGTGACGCACGTTTGAGTAGGCTCATGTGCGTCCTTGAGGTGCGACATTGTACACACACACCCTCTGGCCTCTCACATAGTATGCCTAGAATACATGAACAGGATGGTATAACCAGTGTCGATTAGAATACATGTACAGTTTTGTGATACATGTTAAAGCGTAATGTTTATAGGCGTCCCTGACGAGCGTCATAATTTAGTGTATGTTGTTAGGGTAGTCAAACGAAGGGAGATGAGATATTTAGAGAAGTGCGATAAACTTGTAAGAGTTCACTTCGGAAACGGAGGCGTTGGTAGATTAACCGTTTGAAGACTAAAACTCGGCTAAATTACATACAAAAATTAATTTCTCACACCACAGAACAGACTGTCTCCATTATAAAAACCAGTCAATGTTTAGGGAATAATCGCTTTCTTCTTTATGACAAGATAGATATAAGAAACACACAAGTAGGATGTGTGGGCAAAACGTTGAGCTTGAAATGTTACAGTAAGTGGTACATTGAGTTACCACTGAACTTCAAACAATTAAAATGGCTACAAGAGACATATTGCATAAGATAGTGTAGACTGGATTCATCTGTCTGTACGGAAACCAATGACGGACGTGTATAAATACGGTAACGAGCCATGGGGTTGCATAAAGGAGAATTTTTGTAGGCTACTTGAGCGATTGAAGTTCGTATGTCATGGAATTATTATGAAGACTTTTATTATGTACATTGCGTCAGTCGGAAAAAAAAACGCTGGACGGAAGTCGTACAAGCCTTTTGGCCACACATTTTAAATTGAATAGTTTATTTTTGATACACTGTGATGACATGCTGCGTGGGAAGTATACATTACAGAGATTTAGTTACATTTTGGTTACAGCCTTTGGAACTGTACTTGGAATAAAGCTTTACGAGTTAACTCAGTTCTTACACTTCGTAATTCGCCACATGGAAGCGCTTTTCAAACAAGCACATAAATGTACAATAGGCCCACACATAAGCTATTTTTTCGGTGATCACCCAGTACCACGTACCGTTCAGTAGCACTGCAGCAACTACAGACAACTTACGTAATTTTAATACGGAACATTAAATACCGGGAAGATATAATAAACAAGGCCTGTACGTTATACTGTATACAGTTAACTTTACGTTTACAACATTAACAGTCGAGAAACTGTGCGTTCTAACCTACACCGCTCATATATTGGTGCTTAGACACAGAATATCTGCATTTCTTTGTAATTTGTTCCTAGTTTTTCTTGGATTTAAGTAGACCTATTCAACAGTGTTAACACATACGTATATCACCTGTTTCCGTCTGTGCACCAACACCATTACCATTACCTCCACCAGCCAACTATCAAGGAACTGGTCCCGTTGCTGGCCCTTTATTTCTTATTCCATTTGGTCTGTACTTCATCACTAATTTTCCAAATTAGTCTGATTGTACTCTGTCAGCGTGCCGTATCTACTCTTTGGTAGACTCTAGACTGCTGAAGATGTCATTTCAGCTGCGTACAGTACCAAAGGAAATGTGATGACGAAAGCGAAGGAGGAGGTTGTGCCCTATCGTGAAAGTACTATCACAACCCCATTAATTTCTATAGTCTAAAATGTTGATTAATTCAGAGTCCGTCCTTTCGTGTGCCTTATTTGAAGGTTCTGGGCAAAAAGTATACTGCTATGGAAAATCGTAAGGATGCTTATGTGCACTAGGCCGCCTGTTGTCGTTGCTTGGGATTACGGAAATAAAACTGCAAATTCTAAGGTAAATGGCTAAGGAATTGTCTTTCATTTTACAGGCCCAATATGGTTGCCTCTTTGGAATCAATGTCTGCAGGAACCACCGAAATCGTACGTCATATTTAAAGGGTTCTGATAATGGTATACCGCAACAAGTTTGACGAGTGCTTTACGCCTTCGGTTCATTGTGTACCATGTGATTTCGAAAATCTGGTCTTTTTCCGTCTTCAGGTGAACATTGGGGATGGGAATTACGAACTGCTGGGCCCGTTGAAAGATCTCGGTATCCTTGGGCCATTAACTGGCCCGTTTGATAGAGCTAGGTATCCTTGGTCCAGTAACTGACCCGTTTGAAAGAACTCGGTACCCTTGTTCCAGTAACTGGCCCGTCTGAATTAGCTAGGTATCCTTGGTCCAGTAACTGGCCTGTATAAAGAGCTCGTTATCCTTGGTCCAGTAACTGGCCCGTTTGAATTAGCTAGGTATCCTTGGTCCAGTAACTGGCCCGTTTGAATTAGCTAGGTATCCTTGGTCCAGTAACTGGTCCGTTTGAATTGGCTAGGTATCCTTGGTCCAGTAAATGGCCTGTTTGAAAGAGCTCGTTATCCTTGGTCCAGTAATTGGCCCGTTTGAATTAGCTAGGTATCCTTGGTCCAGTAAATGGCCTGTTTGAATTATCTAGGTATCCTTGGTCCAGTAACTGGCCCGTTTGTATTAGCTAGGTATCCTTGGTCCAGTAACTAGCCCGTTTGAATTAGCTAGGTATCCTTGGTCCTGTAACTGGCCCGTTTGAATTAGCTTGGCATCCTTGGTCCAGTAAATGGCCTGTTTGAAAGAGCTCGTTATCCTTGGTCCAGTAACTGGTCCGTTTGAATTATCTAGGTATCCTTGGTCCAGTAAATGGCCCGTTTGAATTAGCTAGGTATCCTTGGTCCAGTAAATGGCCCGTTTGAATTAGCTAGGTATCCTTGGTCCAGTAAATGGCCTGTTTGAAAGAACTCGTTATCCTTGGTCCAGTAACTGGCCCGTTTGCATTAGCTAGGTTTCCTTGCTCCAGTAAATGATCTGTTTGAAAGAGCTAGGTTTCCTTTGTCCATTAACTGGCCTGTTTGAAAGAACTAGGTATCCTTGGTCCAGTAACTGGCCCGTTTGAATTAGCTCGGTATCCTTGGTCCATTTAAAGGCCTGTTTGATAGAGCTAGGTATCCTGGGTCCAGCAACTGGCCCATTTGAATTAGCTAGGTATCCTTGGTCCAGTAAGGGCCCGTTTGAATTAGCTAGGTATCCTTGCTCCAGTAACTGGCCTGTTTGAAAGAGCTCGGTATCCTTGGTCCATTAACTGGCCTGTTTGAAAAGCTAGGTATCCTTGGTCCAGTAACTGGCCCGTTTGAAAGAGCTAGGTATCCTTGGTCCATTAACTGGCCTGTTTGAATTAGCTAGGCATCCTTGGTCCAGTAAATGGCCTGTTTGAAAGAGCTCGTTATCCGTGGTCCAGTAATTGGCCCGTTTGAATTAGCTAGGTATCCTTGGTCCAGTAAATGGCCTGTTTGAATTAGCTAGGTATCCTTGGTCCATTAACTGGCCTGTTTGATAGAGCTAGGTATCCTTGGTCCAGTAACTGGCCCGTTTGAAAGAACTAGGTATCCTTGGTACAGTAAATGGCCTGTTTGAAAGAGCTCGGTATCCTTGGTCCAGTAACTGGCCCGTTTGAAAGAGCTCGTTATCCTTGGTCCAGTAACTGGCCTGTTTGAATTAGCTAGGTTTCCTTGTTCCAGTAAATGGCCTGTTTGAAAGAGCTCGGTATCGTTGGTCCATTAACTGCCCTGTTTGATAGAGCTAGGTATCCTTGGTCCGGTAACTGGCCCGTTTGAAAGAGCTAGGTATCCTTGGTCCAGTAAATGGCCTGTTTGGAAGAGCTCGGTATCCTTGGTCCAGTAACAGGCCCGCCATATTAGCGTCCTTCTTCCCATCCCCTCTCTTTTCACCTGAAAACGGTAACAGGCTGACCTTTTGAAACCCAGTGGTACAACAAACGCAAGACAAATGACACTGTCCAAAACACTAGTATTGCTGAAAGACGAAATCTTCAATGACGCATTTAAATACGTAATTAATATGTAATTATGTTTGGAGTAAGCTTCTAGTCTTGAATAAACTGTGTAAGCCTAGGTTCATATTTGCCTCAATAGAAGAGTTACATTTAACAAGACCGTTTCGCCGAAAAACTAGTCCAACTTTTGCGGTTACGTACTTCTCAAAAACACGGCCATTCTCGCGTTTCCCCGCACATTAACGCGTTACTGATAGGAAGTGTTTTGTTAGCGACCATCCAGCTGTTGGACATATACAGTCAGTCTAGTCTTCCTGTACTCCAGCATCGATTTCTTTTTGTACATCCACCCCTTTCACCACCACCCTCACCTAACCATTGGACAGGATTCTTCTCTAGAATAATCAATCCAACCCCTCCTTCGAAAGGCACGGTTGGAAAATGAAGGGATGAGGGATGAAAACTGAAGACTCGAGGGAAGAACAATGCTTCAGGCACCAAGGCCGCTAAGGATTCTCCGCGTTCTGTGTGGTATTAATCATTAGCCTTATAGCCTTCTATAAACACCAGGTTCATTTGTGACTGTTGCCTATTTTTCAGCCATGTGGTTACGTTTATGGTGTATCAGCATACTAAATTTCACTTGCATGGGTTTATTGATTCACGAGTTAGCGCCATCAAACCTAAAGACGAAGAAAGCGTCCCCATGACTACCATGTCACTTTACATTCTACAAACAATATGCTCCTATTACTCCAGATGCTATTATCCTACGTAATGTTAGGACTCGACATACAGTCGCCTAAGCTTTAAAAGTTCGCGCGTCTGCCATGTCGTTATTACTCAACGCAAGGAATTAATGTCGTTTACTCAAGAGAATGCAGCTGACCTGTACAGCGTGGGTTGAGTCCGTTAACACTAGCAGCGACGATCAGGGGAAAATATGGAGTTTTTGTTTAAAATATGACTCTCTGTCACTGTTTGACCATCCTTCCATGGGGCGCCAATTATTAGGTGTTCCGTTGCGCAAACCACTGCCAAGATCAACTACAAACTCCAAAGTCATTATCTGTAGAAATATCACTCGTGAGCAAGCAGTTGACCAGCACATCTCGGTTTAGAGTTCCGTAACACTCGCGACGACTGGGGGAAAGCGTATAGATCCTTTCTAAACACGAGTGTCTACCACTGCAAGATGTGGGTTTTATTTTTTCGTTTAAAACATGCCTAAAATCAAATTTATGCACAGCTCTAACCATACGAAACGCTTCCGCAAATAACTGTATTAAGTCAAAGGCACAAAACACGACTCTGTTTCAGCCAAATACATTTTTAACTGGAATACATAGATTACTGTTCACAAACAAGGGACTTTCGCCTTTACCCAGTGCAAATCACTTTCAAGGTCAATTGCAAACTCCACAGTCAGTATGTATAATTACTCGTAGAAGTGTCCTCCTGGCACACAGTGTTCATATAAAGTTCCGTAAGAATCGGTTAACTTGTTGAAGAGTTGAAACGGGAGAATATAATCACGCGTCGTGATCTCAGAGGCCTACTCTTTTTCTTCATAAGAAGAAAAGTATGCTGAAAATGAATTTCAGGGCTCTAGCGCAACTAAAACCACTCACTGCTAAAATACTGCGCAGAGTGTGCCTGTTTTACTGTTAAGCATGCATGGCTCCTGAATGAATTATTTCGAAAGGGCAACTACCTAGCAGACTTCGGTTAAATTCATGGAACAAGACGGAAGGCTTAGAATCTGGAACAGTGTTCGATTCATATCAAAGGGATACTAAAATTCTGAAATAATATAAACATTGTTTTGCAATGTTACATACATCGGCATTCTAAACCATATGTGAATATTTATCAGTAACAGGCCTGTGATTCAACTAGCCTATATAAAAGTCCTTGCCGATGCCGATGGCAGTGCAGTCTATGTCGGATGTCTGAAGCCGCTTGTTTGCTGGGGCCGTGGGCCCGAATCCCGCTGCGGGCAAGAATGTTCGTCTCTTGTTTTTTTGTGTGGTGTGTAGGTAAGCGGCCTCTGCGACCAGCCGATCACTCTTTCAGTGGACTCCTACCGCGCGCGCGCGCGCGTGTGTGTGTGTTTGTGTCTAATTGTGTGTGATCTAGAAACCTCAACAGTGAAACGGCCTAGGCTCGAAATGGGCTGTAGCGCCACAGAACATAATATACAGGCGGTACTGATCATTTGTATTGAAAGGTTTTGTATGTGTTGCGAGCACTGAAACGTTGCTTTTTGTTTAAACTTCCACTGACCGACTGACTGACTGAGTAAGTGTCATTTTCAAATCAGATACAACACCTGGATATTCGGTTGACCCATACCGCGACGTAAGGGTAAGAGTAACTCGTTTCATGCCTTTTCCTTCACCTTTCACTCCATCCCGTCATCTGTTCTTCACTTGCCTGTGTCAATTTTAAATACCCAAGGTAGACAACGTAAAGATTAGAACATGTTTTGAACGTGATAAAACTTAGGCACCTTCGTTGCTTCCCGATATAGTGAATTACTGGTGAAAATTTGTGTTGGAAACTTTGGTGTAATCACTGCATAGACGTACCGTACAGGAAAAAAAAATACGACTTACGAATTCTAATAGTCTGCATGCGTATCAACTAAGGACCTTTAACGTCAACAAACTTGCTACAGCACTCATTTATGTTTTCGGAAACACGCAGATAATGTATCGTTTGTAAATGAGAGAAACGACAGTTTCAAGTTCGGTAACCTTAAGCTGCAATCTCACACCTACTATGACAATCAAAAATCATTTGGAGCCGTGCCATGGCGCAAGCCGTTAGTCACCGGCCCCTCAGCGCGGAGACTCGAGTTAGCTGACAGCGCAGACCATGTGGGATTTGTAGAGGACAAAGTGGCACTGGGACGGGTGTCTCTCCGCGTACTGTCGGTTTTTGCGCTGTTACTGTCACTGTACCAATGTGGTATACTTACATTTTATTCCTCTACCATCGAAATTATACATTCTTGGCAACTGACTTCGTTAAATGAAATTTTAAAAAATCTACTTCAGTTCGCTGCATCAAGAAACTCTGTACCACGTTTGCCTGTTGCCTTGAAAAATAATATGTGATTAAGAGCTGTTAGCCATTGCCTCTTTATTTACCATACTTCATTTCAGCCTCAACAAAGCTAGAGTCGTAATATCTCAAATGACTTAAGAGAGCAAAGATCCGATTCACAGCATGAAGGATTGCAAGTTCTCTTTTCCTTGCTGCGTTCAGAAGGACTGTAGTTGCCACTGTCTTCCTATCCCTCGGGTGCCGCAGGCGACATCGTCAGTGTTCAAAAAGTTTATACTGCATATCCAGTAGTTTTCTTTGACAAATATATCACGTGTTCACTTCATATAATTAGCACAACGGTTACAGACACACAGCATAAACATACCTTATGCAGAACTCAGCCTTCCGCCGGATATTCCTGTAGACGCCTTAATTCCTGATGCTCATTACGTAAGCTAACAGACTCGCGTCTACTGCGCTTGTTCCGTCGTGAGAAACGGTAAAATGCAGAGCTAAATAAAGTCTATTATTCACACAAAACAGAAGTAGCATTTATCAGACGACTGTAATTAGACCTCCTGTAGACTTATTTCACCAGCACGCGATGTACCATTGCTCTATACGATGCCTATTGGGTAGATGCATGCTGCAATATCATTAACGACCATCTGGCTGTTAAGATGAGTCCAAATCATGTTTTTCATACATTATTACATCCTGTAGACAGGTTCGAGTTCGGCCGTGCACGCACACAGGCACTCAAATGTTTGATACAAACGTTGCAGAATATTATACGAGCGCAACAAATGTATAGGTCAGTGCAGATTTTGTGTAAAGCGTTTTTATACACATCACGTAATAGAAGCGTGGCGATAATGAGAAACTCTGCTGCGAATCCTGGCAGACTTCAGCCACTGGAATTACACACTGTAAATAGTTGCGTGTGTATGTAATTTAGTATAGTTACCCTTTTTCAGGACAATGAAAACCTGGAAGTTCCTCAATGTCAGTGCATTTAAAGGACGAGGCGTGCCATGATGTTCTTCCCGAAACTTATGTCACTGTTACAGCAAAGTGCAAATAAAAACTGTAATTTTAGCTCATTCGAACAGAAGTTTAAGTTCGTGTGGTCAGATCGAATTGGTTGTGTGGCTAGCTTTTCCGAGTAAGGTAATTTATAGTCATAAATAGTTATTTGATGTATATCGTATGGTGGGGGTTCTTCGTGTCGCGGTGTTCATCAAGCAATTGTACTGGGATGATAAGGGATGAAAAAGGTACGAATCGGAGCACTTTATGGTCACAGAAATTTGGTACTGTAAAAATTACCTTCCATTCTGAGAGATGGTCCTTAGTTACTTTTGTTTGTTATTGGTGCGACAGCCCCCAGTGGGCCAGGGCCTCCTCATTCACGAGGTTTCTAGATCACACACAACGACGCACCACAGTCGGAGGACTACTCTGGACGAGTGATCATATCGTCGCAGAGACCTCTACCTGACAACACACAACACTCACAACAGACAAACGTCCATGACCCCGGTGGGATTCGAACCCACAACCCCAACAGGCGAGCGGCCGTAGACCTACGCCTTGGACCGCGCGGCCAGCGGGACCGGCGTCCTTCGTTAACTTACGGAACTTAATGCAACACAAATGCCTCCACATTACAAATGCAAGGAAGTTTTCAACCACTAGTTTACAGTCTTCATACTTACGGATTACAGACTGTATGTCATTTGGCCTTGGTGCAGTTGTTTTGTATTAGATATACACACTATCACATCGACTTGCCTTCTCGCATTAGTTCCCGTGAGTTTTTGTTTCATATTTTAGGTATTTAATAATAATAATAATAATTCTTCCCACCGGAAGTAGTGTGTGACATCAGGCTCAAATATCTGTTTCGCTTTCATAGCTCTCTTTCTGTCCTTTCAAAGACCGGCGAACGCTCAAGACAATTCCATGACTACTTCACGCCAACTTTTAATCCTCGAACCAGCATCCATCTCTAATAGCAACATAAACTCAATGGCCGTCGCTAAAAGGAACAAAGAAGAAAACAAAACAAAAAAAGAAAAATTTCACGTTGCCTCTGTATTCCAAAGCATAAACAGATTTATAAAAGACAGTATGACAGCAGGGCTGAACTCTGAAGCAATGCATGAAAGAACTTTTAAGAACCGGCAGAGACAGAAAGCAACAGCTCGAACATCATGTACAAAGGATGTGAGGACAGGAATCAATAGAGGTTGTTTTCGTTCTTTTACTATTCCTGTTTTGAGCCCCAATGTCGAGGCGGTATTTTAAGGTGAACGATAGGATGGATGGACAGCTTCGTAAAGTAAAACACAACGGTTACTGTATGAGAGGAAGAAAAGAACGCCACATCCCATATAATATGTTGTCCCGTAAGGAATCACAAGGATGTTTCATATTTCTTGATATTCCCTTGATCATCTGCATTTCAAATTATACTGTTTCCACGCTTCGATAATATCAGTTATCGAATAGGTCAGCAACCTGAGTTGTTTCTGAATCTAAGGCTCAAGAGATTCCCCACTGCCCACCTCTGGTCACCTAGGTTTGTATTCTTGTATTAGTCGTCCTTATACCGCCTACAGAAACTACATTTTAGCTCACTTTCCTTCCTTAAAGTTAGAGAGTAGGCTGAAGAGATCATGATGTTATCCGTTTGTGTCTGTACCTGTTCGTCTATGTAACATTTTTACACAACAAACCTGTATATCGGAATCAGACTTCTGTAGCAGTGAAGCTAATCCCTGCGGTGGGCCTGTATCTGTCCCGTGAGTAATAGGTCAGTTATCAGTCTAGGAACACCAGACTGAATCACATATGGGAGGTGGATATCTGACGGACTTGTTTTTACATCCAGAAGAAGAATGCCCTCACCCGCACACACTTGTATTGATCGTGACGATGGCATATCACGTGACATGGTCGTAGTGGCGGCTGTGGACTACAGAAAGCAGTGTCCTGCGATCTTGGGTCGACAACAGACAGAGAAGGAACATGCAGATACCTACGTACTGTGTCCTGTTTAAATGCTTCACCCCTTTCACACGATTGTCAATCATTATAACCGACAAAATTGAGATTCCAAACCGTATGCGGAGAGAATGCTGATCACTACAACTCGATTTCTAACCGATTCAATTTATCAATTCCGGACACAAACCAGTGGATGATATACAAATTCGTGTCCTTCACTTCACGCTCGACAACTTTGCAACCAACCGTCCAAGACGATCTAATAATCACGGCTGTCACCATTAATTGATCCAGTAGACGAGTTCGCCTAGTATGTAAATGGTCCCAGGTTCGTTCCCATTAACAATCACAAACCGTAAAGTAAAATAAGAATTAACAGAAGAAGAATGTAGGTATAATGACAACCAGTTTTGTGAAGACGGGCCTACAGCCACCTTTCGAAACGCTATGTATGTCTATATTAAATCTACTTCAAGCCGCGGACATTGACCGACGTCTTACTCATGTAATGAATCACACAGTGCCACAAATGTTTACAGAATCTTCTTTGTCCCTGTGGTTCAATTAGACCCATCTAACCTCGGCTGTTGAAATAGCGTTGACCCTTAGAAGGATACAGGCAATCCATCACACGTCTTCGTGGGAAGACATGGACTTCGAGCACTAAATTCGTAAGCAAAATGATCTTTGGCTGCAGCCAAGATCTCTTCCTACGACAGTCTCGCTTTCTTCGACCAAGGCACTCCCAAAGCCGCCGAGATCGTTTTTGATGTTGTTCTTCCATCTCTTCTCGATATTCTTCCTTATGTCGTAGTTCTGTAGATTTTGTTTGCGACTTCTCCTTCTTTCAGTTGCCAAGTCCCACAGCATCGAGTTTGTTTTAAGTGCCATTTTAAGGCCATAAATATAGACATTACTTTTATTAATTGATCTTCTTCTCCACGTCAGTGCTGTAATCTTCTACAGCTGCGTGTGCCCTTCAGTACAACAGCATGTCATTCAAGGCCACCTGGCTGGAAAATTTTCATTAGAATATTATGTTACATGCCTTCCTCTATTAGTTATTTTCAGTAGAACAGTGGATGTCAGTGGATGTCATTCTACCACCATAACTTTCGGCAGAACAACGTATCATCATATACTAGTCTATATTGATGTCTTTACCACCGTCATATAGAATGGTCTAATCCCAGTTCAATATTCTGAAGTTACCCAAGACGATAGATATTCAGGGAAAAATTGCAGTTCCTAGCATCAATTATCTTTACTATTGAAAAAAGACACGAAATACTTTAATTATTAACCAACAAATGCACTACATAAAATTTCCCATTAAAACACTTAAAATCGCTCCGACATGTTTCGATCCTAAGATCATCCTCAGGGAGCTACGTTGTTCCTTGCTAAAGTCATTTTAAAAACATTCACAAAATAATTCCATTATATTAACAGG
>Ga0136643_10013679_pt1 | contig 12156 bp, 5 predicted proteins | sample TergutLab28metaG_FD_96883 | JGI IMG/M metagenome (GOLD analysis project Ga0136643, IMG submission 96883) | Labiotermes labralis P1 segment gut microbial communities from Petit-Saut dam, French Guiana - Lab288 P1 (version 3) (version 3) | ecosystem: Host-associated > Arthropoda: Insects >...
AAGTGACATCGTGTTGGTTATTTTTAAACAATTACAATGATGCACGGAACAATGAATGTAAAAATTGTGATAATATCAATTTGTGGGTACTGTGGACGCATGTCTTTTAAATTCTGAACCAACAGACCGATTTTCATGAAATTTTGTATGGATTATTTGTCACTTAGAGACCGAACTGCCCCCCCCCCCCAAAAAAAGTTTCAGTTTATTGTATTCCGCAAATACTAACCAGACAGACTTATGTGTTTGTGGAGTAAGAGCGACAATAGGTCTGTTCCATCTAAGGTCTTGACATTTTATGTGTTAGACATTTGCGAGAAAGTTGCTCTTTTTGTTAAGTACTTGTTAATTTTTTTTGACTTAATAAAATGGCGACCATGGAAATTTTTCATTCAGCTTTCGGTTAAGCAGCTGTAACGAATGGATCCTTTACGGGCAGCTGGAAACATAAAATCGGTACGAAAATGGGCAACAAGTTTGTAATATCTGACTTTCACATGCAATATGGCAAATTAAACAATTGCACACATGACGAAAGTGTCAAACGTTAAGCACATATATGACAAGTTTAAGATACTCAACAGTGGCATTTGAGCAACTACTACTTGAAAAAAAGTTGACACAACAGAAGGTGACTGACAGAACAGTAAAAATAATATTCATTATATTACGCTTTTTGAAAGGCGCGAAATAAAAACTGCGGTAGGAATAAATTCGATTACATTTTCAATACGATAACCAGTGTTTCTCAACCGCCGGCCCGCGGGCCGGTACCGGGCCCTGGCATCAATTATACCAGGCTGCGAGAGATTCTCCTGGAATTGATAACTAATTTAAATGTAATTTTATATTTGTCAACATGCCGCACCGCACACATAATTGTACTAATACTCTTTATGACTATGCCATAATGTATGAACTTAAAAAAAAATTGGAAAGGTACTGAAGAGTAAATCTGTTGGGACCGGACCCTCGTCTTATGGAAAAGGAATTTAACGGGCCGCCGTCTCACAAAGGTTGAGAAACACTGCGCTAAACCAAAGGCGAATTTTACAATGTTATATATACAAATTCCGCAAATATAATATTTAACATGCGAATGTTGTAGAAGTGAAATTCGTCTTGTGAAAGTAGGTTTAATTACTTCTGCCAAAAAAAGGCTTCCTCTTGTTACAATTATACTGAACCTTACACTTTTCATTTTATGTATTGCTACGGCCAAACTCGTGACTAAGCTCCTCATTTTTCAGGTTTCTACAGCACACACGGACACACACATAAACCCGGTAGGACTTCTCTGGACGAGTGATCAGCTCACAGTACACAACAAACACAACAAAACAACAATGCCTTCACCGGGATTCGAAACCGCGATCCCAGCAAACGGCTTCAGATCTACGTCTTAGACAGGAAGGTTACCGGTATCAGCTGTATCAATACTTTGTTTCATACATAATTGTAACATCTGTGGACCGAAGGAGCCCAAATTTGTTGGATGACCAAGACCCTTGTGATGGACCAAGAGAGTCCCTCATGTTTCAGTGTAGCTGGGGGTTCCTACCAAGAGAAAGTTGGCCGAAACATAAAGCTCGACATTTAACTTAATCTGTTAGTCCCGGAATACTTTAAGTATTATGTATAAACCTTAATGATCTTCCAAAAAGTTGTTCTGCGGGCCAAACACAACTTGACTTCCTAATAACTGGGTATTTAAATCGGTGTCACCTTGTTTATGGTAGAGTTTTAAGAAGGACCCTCTGTCATGTTGGTAGTTGTACAACAGAACAGGTACAACAGAACAAGTACAACAGAACAAGTACAACAGAATAAGTACAGTAGAACAAGTACAACAGAACAAGTACAGCAGAACAAGTGCAGCAGAACAAGTACAACAGAACAAGTACAACAGAACAAGTACAACAGAACAAGTACAGCAGAACGAGTACAGCACAACAAGTACAACAGAACAAGTACAACAGAACAAGTACAACAGAACAAGTACAACAGAACAAGTACAGCAGAACAAGTACAACAGAACAAGTACAACTCCCAAACATTTCAGAACTACAAATCTACCAAATATAAAACCCAGTTTTAAAGGTGCTGGGATAAAATACAGGCTAAATATCGTCAATTAAACAACTCAGTTATACAAACAAAACTACATTACAAGTGGTAAAATTAGATCACTATATTTCTTTAATTTTTATAGGAATAGTAAAAACTAATGTACAAACTATTTTAACATGAAGAAAGTTCTGCATTCCTTATTCATACGGTACAGTTTTATGTCCCATGATTCCCAGTATAAAAAGCTATTTCCCCGTGTAACATTAGCTGGTTGATTTAGAAATAGAGAAAAAATGTGTTTTCTTGGATGTGTGAACTGATATTTTAAATATTTTTATAAGAATTTAAAAATGCAACGGGATTTAAACAAGACGGAACCAGCAGCAGGCAACAAAAGTTTCAGAAGAATGTTTGTGAGTTGTGACGTTTTTATACTAACTGTTCCATTCACTGGAAAACAAGCTTTCAATACAAAGAGCAGTGGAATGATTTGTTCCTGAAACAGTATGGCAAGCGAGTAAAATCACAAGCAAACCGAAAAATTCCATCAGCCTGGGTCCCATTTGTAACGGAATCTGCTAAATTAAATCACGGTCTTTTACTCAGTACAATATCCTGGTATCAAATTCTCATTTCTCGTATTCGGTCAGTTCATTATCCAAACCACAAATGACGCTTAATGAAGGCTACAGTTGATAAGCATCGTTACACAACCTTAGATCCATCTGCAGACGTTTTCCCGAAAATGTACTGAGAACATATTTCCTTATTCATTCTCAGGAATACTACGAGCTGGATTTGCGGCAGAGTGTCAACATGATACGTTCCACTCCGAAACTTCCTGTTTCCTTGTCAAATTGTAGCCCGCCTATGGAAAAAAAGTTCTCAAAACCCGACAGGATATAACTCCTGGGTGTTCGGCTTACCTCCCACACTCTATTTGGTTGGAAAACTGGCCGACTCTACTACAAGCATAACATCAAAAAGGTAAACTGCGTTATTCCAGTGACAATTATTTGTACTGCCTCATCAGGTAATTAAGAAACTCCCTGATCAATTTATCGTCTGAGAATCTACACCTGGCAACATGTAAAAACGAAGCCGTTTGGGATCCAGAGCAGTTCTGAGTGATTTCCAGGATAGAAGAAAATTTATGCCTCTGATGAATCGAACTGCGATTCCTTGGTCGTCCAGCCTACAGCACAGTTCCTAGACCAACATCGCCATTGCTTTAAACCAAAATTCGACTCTCAGAATCAAGGAATTCGCTAAGAACTTAAGAATTACGTAACCGTATGTTAATTTGAAACGTGCATCGGCCAGACACAAAACTTTGTTTTTAGAGTTATCAGAAGCTTCTCTTCGACTATTATAAACTATCTGTAAGACCTAAAACGTTGAAGGAAAGAATCTTAGTCAGAAGTGTTCAGAATGTTCAAAACTTCTTTCATGCAAGAGGTATTTGTTTAAACGGTAATTAGGCTTGTAATAAATATGAAATTTCGGTACATTTTTTCAACTCGTATTAATAGCAGCCTTACTCTGATAACACAGACAATATTTCAAAATAATTAACGTTTATTTAACTTCAGGTCAATACATGTAGAGCTTCAGCCTGAATATATCAAACATTGCGTCATTTAAGAGAAAGTCATGAACTGACGTAGCAGTTAGTCTACGATCACTGCTGTGTCTCTCCGAAGGTAATGCAGTCGGACATCAGTGGCTCCACCGTTTAAACAATATTTCTTCGTTGGATTCGCCACTGGAACAACGATCTGGAGAACGGAAGCCCCACCCTGACGTAATGAGAGCGGTGTGACCTCACATCCTGCCTGTATGGAGCACTGTGACATGCCATTACCAACCAGGGGCCCACTGAGCATGAGAGGGCAGTGGGTTTCCCTTCTTCTCTACAGCTATTTCATATCTTCCACTCCTTCACTCATTTCTTTCTGTTTCTTATTTCCCCTCCCTCTGTCTCTCTCGCTTTTCCTTCCAATCGTCTCTTTTTCTTTCTCTTTCACTTTGTCTTCTTTGTTTCTTTTCTTTTACCACTGTCTATGCAATATCTTTCTGCTTTCATGAGTATTTATTAATATTTCTATCGCTTTCTTTAGTTTGCTGCTCTTCTTCCATACTTAGTTTTTTGTCAAGTTCTTTCGATGCCCGTTCCAGTGTTACTTGAAAGTCCAAGAACTATATCAGACGCACCACTTGGTCAGTAAGATGACCGGCTGTGCTACCAACCACTTCCTGCAGAGACGAGTTCTACCGGAACCCAAAAAGAAGCTTAAAAACTTTGACTTGTTAACCTCAAAGCAGTGCTCTATGCGCATCGTGTGTGAAACGCTCAGCTCTGTAGCGACTGGTATCCCCTGATGGACATCGATTTCATTTGGCTATTTAATGGCAATGTACCAACAAACATGCATGCCGTTTCTTCCCATACACAAGTTAACAATGTAAAAGAGATAATAATTAATAACTGCAAGCTTAAAAAATTAGAATAATAATGAACTGAAACAAGAATACAGATAGCTGTGGGCCGGGTAGTTCTGTCGGTATAGCGACTGACTTCGGGGTGGACGGTCCGGGATTTTCCTCCCGGCCAGACCGGCCCTGGGCCCCACCCAGCCTCCTATACAATGGGTACCGGCTCTTTCCCGGGGGTAGAGGCGGCCGGGGCGTGGGGCTGACCAACCCACCCCGATCTAGTGCCGAAGGTCCTAGAAAAGAGTATAGCTATAACGCTACTCATCCTAAGGGTTTGCGTGGCCTACAAAAAGGGTGAAAACCTACTTACACAGATAGCCGAGATTCGTGATGAAATTGGGAGGAAAAGTTCAGAAAATAGTTGATGTCGGTCTGTTTAAAATTACATGCAATCGAAACTATTACAGAATTAGTTTCGCCCGGTGCTTATTATGCTCGTGAAACAAGTCTCTTTACTGTAAACCAAAAAGTAAGGAAAAGAGAGAGACAATAACACATACAGAGTTTTAAGAGATAAGACGCTGGATTGGCTGTTCAAATCCAGCCTGAGACGTGGATATACGTCCATAACTATTGTATTGTGTTTGTGTCTTGCGTAGGTGAAGATTTTGACGTTTTGCTGGCCGTGCATCTCAGTATATTTATCTCAGTAATTAACCAACTTGATGCACAAAATTTTTGTTTCACAATAAGTTTACTTCATTCCTCTACATGTTTCGAGCACGTGTGCTCATCATCATCACACCTATAGGTGGCCGTCTCGTACACGAGACTGCCACCTATAGGTGTGATGATACCAGAGGCTATGTGCTCGAAATATGTAGAGGCATGAAATAAACTTATTGTAAAACAAAAATTTTGTGCATCAAGTTGGTTAATTACTGAGATAAATAGGTGAAGATATTACGTCACAATGGGATACCGTACGAGGAGTCTGAAAAGACAAATTTTTCAGATATTTGTTACATTCTGAATCTGAACAAACAGCATATAATAATTTATGAAGGATAAGAACTATGAGTGGATTTTATAAGACTGCGGTCTGTTTATATATCCAGCTACACTAATTATAACAGAAAGTGCATATGAGGAATTTAGTCAGAATTACTTGCTGGATGTCATATAGGACTTATTAAGACTACTTTTTTTAAGCACAGGCATAAGATAAATGCAAGTAGCGTAATATCAAAAATATTTGTTGCTTCAAAAAAATTACGTAGATTTTTCAAGACCACTGAAATTTCAAACACAAGACTCTAATGTACATCATTCGCTAGTTCATTTTTCCTTTCCCCTGTACGCTTCGTAAATTAATCTCTCTGCCTTCAATAAGTTTGCGTCTGTATTACTTCAGTTGGTACATTTTCGAACAAAGATTTTTCACACGGTTTAGTATATGTAAATCACACAGATCCATTTAAGTGCTCTCAGAACGACATAACATACCATGTAATCAATCATGAGTTCTGCAATTACATACATTACATGCACATTCTGTAGCATTCCCATGAATCCCATTGTCAGTCGCACAGCTGTTTCCTAGCATTGTAGTGAAGCTGGAGGTAATACACGTGTTCTGAAAGTGACCATTAGACATACAACCCTTCAGCCAAATAACAGGAGAGAGAGCGAACAAAATAGCACCTGTGGATGGCCTCACATGTGAACAAAATGTGGCAGTTTTTCTTAAGAAGCTGAGTGTGTGTTAGCTGGTCAGGAAAATGTTCGAATTATGTTAAACCATGAAATGCTCACAAACCAGATACACCAAATCAACGTCCTAATAGGCCTACCTCTATGATTTAGTTTAATATTATCTTCCGTCGGACAGCTGCAATTAATATTCCGTATGTGATTTACGTGTGGCTGAAAACGGAAGGCACTAACATTTTAACTGGGACTTTGGAAAACACTGAAAATTCTAGTGAGATTTCTTTCATTATAGGGTATATTTTGATTTTTTCATTATACGGGTATATTTTGATTTTTTTTATACCGGTATATTTTGATTTTTTTCATTATACGGGTATATTTTGATTTTTTCATTATACGGGCATATTTTGATTTTTTCATTATACGGGCAAATTTTGATTTTTTCATTATACGGGCAAATTTTGATTTTTTCATTATACGGGCATATTTTGATTTTTTCATTATACGGGTATATTTTGATTTTTTCTTTATACTGGTATATTTTGAGCAAAGGATTGAAAATTTTGACAGCTGCAGTAATTGTTCGAGTTGATTAAAATTTGAGTCCACAAGGGCAGAAAAATGGAAAGATATTAGTGCCATAGACATATCTACTTTGCAATTTTTATGTACATACTTCGGAGGAAATAAGCCTAAACTAGAATCAAACGAATTTCAATTTAAGCATGGCTGTTACTCTTGTAGACAATTCTACTGCTTCAAACCTCAGAACGGACTCAATTTTGTACATCAAATTCCTGATTTTATTGGTAACCATCATTATTGTGTTTACGTGTACAAAGTGTACAAAGTGTTTTCTAAGGATTTCAATCCTAATACAAATAGAAGCAAGACAAATTTGTAGTCACGAGGTAGCTAACAATTTTTGAGAAAATTTCCTCTCGCTCATTCACCGAAGCTCAGCATCTTTAGATGTGGTTAGTACTTGGATGGATAGCCGTTGTGAAATACCGCGTGAGTAGGTATTTAATTGAATGTTCGACACTAAAGACGAAGGAGATACGAGGGTCGTTTATGTAACCCCACAACGTATACGACTTTATATATACAGTAGAAGGGCTTGGAGCTTAATATTTGGTTAAACACAACGCTTTATTGGCAACAGACAACACGTTGTGGTGTGTTTGATATATTCATTTTGAAATGCTGGTACAGAAAGGTGATGTTTGGTGGTGGGAAGAAATTATGTTAGAAGTGTAACAGCCATCTACTTCGTGTCGAAAAATTGCTTAACAAGTTCCTGCTAGACAGCGCAAATAAACGTCTTTAATGAAGGGATATCAAATTTCGTAAAGTTGAGAACTTTTTTTATTTGTCTTCTTCTTTTAACTTCCTCGGATCAATTTGTTTAAATTTAGTAGCCACTGCTAAACTAAGCATCCTATTTTACCTGGAAACGCTGATGATCATCAAAAATCAATTAATTAATAAATTATTGGATGATTGGATGGATGGATCGATCAATTAATACAAAAATAATTCAACAATCAATCGAGCAATCGATCGGTCAATCGATTACTCCAACAAACACTAAAATACCTGACAAAATACTTAGGCTTTGTATTCTTTCTTTAGGGTGATTCCCCGGCGTCTGAATTTTATATGCCGACGTTTCGTAACATTCTGTCTGTTCCACCTTCATACATGGTGTTACAGGAAGAAATGATTTTACTCATGCATTAATTATGTTAATAAAATGATTAATTAGTTATTTTGATAGTAACTGATAAATATTTGGTACTATATATATATATATATAATGGGCCCGGTAGCTCAGTCGGTATAGCGACTGACTACGGGCTGGACGGTCCGGGATCGAATCCCGGTGGGGACGAGATTTTCCGCCCTTCCAGATCGGCCCTGGGGCCCACCCAGCCTCCTGTAAAATGGGTACCGGGTCTTTCCTGGGGGTAAAGTGCGGCCGGGGCGTGCTGCTGACCACTCACCCCCTTCTAGTGCCACGGTCATGGAACAGTAGAGCTATAGCTGTACCCACCCTCTGGGCCACACCGGGCCTGTAACGGAATCACTTTACCTTTACTTTTACTATATATATATATATATATATATATATAACACAAAGGGATGTTCAAGAAAAACAAGATAAAACCGTGGACAAGACATGTAAAATGCACACGAGAGGAGGGAAAGGCGCACGGAAATTATGTCGACAAACTGTAAATGAAAAACCACACGGGGGGACACAGACTTAAATATGAGTAGAAGATGAAAGGGAAAGTTGTGAAGATGCACGTCTTGAAGACGTATAAGGGGAACAGAAGCAATACTGCAGACATTCTTGTTTTCGGCGACAAGTGCAATTGATTTGGATTGAAATATTGAAATGCACGTTAAAGAATAGGAAGTGACGTCTGTAAGTGCACTTGTTGGTGTAGGACAAGCAGCAGTTAAGATTGTAGTAATGAAAGGCGGGGTCTCTGACAATCAGGGAATGAGCGTAAGAGACTCTTAATTTTTTGATGTTTTGCTGACCGTATATCTCAGTATAATCCTAGTAATTAACCAAATTGATGAACAAAATCTTGTTTTATAATAAGTTTATTAAATGCCTCTACATGTTTCGAGCACTGTTGTGCTCATCATCAGAAGGTCAAAATTGTGTTATACAGCATCTGGTATCTTCACACCTGTAGGTGACCGTCCGGTGAACAGAGAAGACTTCTCTCAACCTGTTCACGGGACGGTTTTATTTCTTTTACTAGTGTTTTATGGTTCTTTTATTTTCGGGTGTTTTTGCTGGTGCTCGGTTTTCAGCTCTAGGTTTACAAATTAATATGATATTTTGAAACTACTGGGCAGAACTCTTCAATCAAAGATTTGTTCTTTTCCTCTATTTAATTTGTATTGATATAATCTACTTGTACTTCTAAACGTATCTACATACATGTGTAAGGAATGTGTCTCATTTATTCTCCACATGATTTATAAGAGCTATTCACATTAACAAAGTCTCCATTACCAAATCACGAATAATACGAGATAATTTTTACAGCTGTATGTACGTCACTCTTGCACTGAGAGTCATAATCTAACAACACAGTGTGCATTATTCTGTATAAGACAGAGATTTCAGAATATTATTGTAAATCCCCCAATTCGCAGCGCTTGGCTTTTCTATATATTGGAGATTATGGGCAAGAGGGTTTAAGGTTCAGTAACGAGGGCTTCATTCCCATAGATGACTCAACAATCAATCCCCTCGTCACTGAAAGTCTACACTCGCTTGTGCTCAGTGCAATGCGAATGAAAACGACAGGAAATGTCTTTCTATAGAAAAAAAATTTTAAGCATTTGGTTGATTTTCAAAGTCTAGAAAAATTACGCGCCGCTCCTGGTGTTCAGGCGGTTTAAGGCGTGGGTCTGTGGCGCTCGCTTGCCGGGATTAAAGTTTCGAGTCCCGCCGGGGGCACGGATGTGTGTCTGTGGTGGGTTTTGTGTGTTGTCAGGTAGAGGTCTTTGCGACGGGCCGATCCTTCGTCCAGAGGATTCCTCCTGATTGTGTGTGTGTGTGTATGTGTGTGTGTGTGTGTGTAAGTGTATATGTCATTGATAATGATCAAGTTCAAGGCGCACGCAGTGGCGCAGTTGGTTGAGGCACTGCTGTACAAGCCGGCAGGCCGTGGGTTCGACTCCCGATGGTGTCTTGGAATTTTTCATTGACATTATCCTTCAGGCCGCACCATGCTTCTGGGGTCGACTTAGTCTCTAGCAGAAATGAGTACCAGGAATAATCTCTGTGGGGTAAAGGCGGCCGGTGCTTAGGGCAGGGAGCCTCAAACTTCTGGAAACTTTAGGGCTTGTCCAGTCCTGTACAAGGATTGCTTTGTTAACGATGACATAAGTTAGGAAGTTAATAACGGGGAAATCTTGTCGTATACCCTGGGGGCATATCGGTATTAACACAGCGAATTTAAGGAGTAAGAACTTGTCTTGGATAGCGGAGGAAAAAAAATTATGGTAGCCCGAAATATCGTCCAACAGGAAGGGTGACACGTAATGCGAAGATAACATTAAGATAGATTTTGTGAACCGAAATTGCTAGGAACGGAGATGGATGAATACTACGAAGACTGAAATTATAGTTTTTGTTATTGGCTGTTCTGAAGCTTTAGATCTGCTACGGCTGTGTTAGTCAATATCGGAATTGTAACAGAAAAAGGAATGCGTATTAGTCTTTGTTTTGTTACAGAACTAATTTCCCAAAGTTGTACTTTAATTGACCTCCTTCGATGTAGGCTGGGTCCATCGGATGGGCTCTATACATCCTAGACATGCAAGCAACAAAGAAATACATGGACCCAAGTAGCTGACAGGGTCTCAAACCCGCGATATTAATGTCATATCAGCCAACGATCGTATACACCTTAAACAGCTCTGCAACACCATTATGTAAATACAAGCAAGTAACAAGTGGACAGGCTTTCGCATGGCAAGAGAGCACAAAAAGGTGATTTCCCAGGATTCCCTGCGCTCTGTACAATACCACAATTCATCACGCAACATCAGGTTCCCTCTCTCTCTCACTCTCCACTTCCTGTCACTAGCCGCTCTGAGCCTGTTTCACATCAACTTCTGTCTCTCTTCTCCAGATTCGTTTTAATGCTCCATTGTTTCGCCATGCTGCAATCACAAAGCGTCAACATTTTCTCATTGTATATTTCTGAGAGAGAAGTTTTTTCTCCTACTCCCTTCCTTCCCCTGATTCTCATCAACACACATTCACTGCTGTGAGCCTATTCTGTATAAATTGCCCGTATACTGAGAAAATCTCCTTCGCGTTGAAGAATAGGGCAAGGTCTCTCTAGCTCTTGTTTTGATGGTGCGCGGTGAGAGAATCGACCTTGACCTTCAGGTCGGCTACTAAAGAGGGCAAAGGGCGACAAAGCCACATCGTGTGAGCGATAAACCCAAGGAGAATAATTATGTTAAATTCCGATTCAATTTTACTAATCTCGAGTTACATCTCCGTACGCCGCTGCTGTAAGAACGGACTTAATCTTGAGAAGAATTAATGTAATGAGGAACAAAAAAAGCAGTGGGGTGGGAAAGAAGGTGATCAGTGGCGTGCAGGCGACACCAGTTGGTCACAGGGAAGTTTTCCAACGTGACTTCACATTCTTAGTCATAAGTAACTACACACACAGTCAATAGTTATGTACTACTTAAACTCGTTGGACAGTCTGATACAAATTAATCACTCTCACGCTATCTCAGATGAAATTTCAGTCTCTCTTCTCATTCTCCCAGAAGGAGGATTTTCCTGAATGTGAGATTTGAAAAAGAGAAAGACGAAATCCACACAACCAGTGACTTCACAATTTTTGCATTTGTCAAGAACTGATATTGTGATTAATACAAAAAGAATTATGTGCCTTTTGGATAGTATTGATCTAATGGACAACGTTACGGGCATGGTTATGGAATTGAGAGACTTCTATCGACTAGTGACGTATTTCAGTACTTCTTTGAAGAAGAGAGGAAAACCAAAAAATCCAAGAGGGACCTGAGAGAGAGTTAATTCTCTCATGTGGAATCTGCTGAAGAAACCTGAAATGAAAATAAATTAGGCCGAAAAAACGGGTGGGGCAATAGTTTTGTATAGCAGGTAGCGAGTATTAGAGTAGAAAATATAAGGCATTAAGAATTTAAATCACTCTGAATAGTTTGTAATAGCGACCTCTGATATTTTTGACGTTCAAATATGGGATTTATTTATTAGTTGGATTATTTAATAACTTTGTTATTTTTGACGTTCAAATATGGGATTTATTTATTAGTTGGATTATTTAATAATTTTGATATTTTTGACGTTCAAATATGGGATTTATTTATTAGTTGGATTATTTAATAACTTTG
>Ga0136643_10013683_pt1 | contig 12156 bp, 9 predicted proteins | sample TergutLab28metaG_FD_96883 | JGI IMG/M metagenome (GOLD analysis project Ga0136643, IMG submission 96883) | Labiotermes labralis P1 segment gut microbial communities from Petit-Saut dam, French Guiana - Lab288 P1 (version 3) (version 3) | ecosystem: Host-associated > Arthropoda: Insects >...
ACACACACACACACACACATATACATGTATGTATATATGTACATTCATATGTAGGATATTTATTCATTTCATAGTCTGTCTTACGACAGGTCCACACCCCGTTCCGAAACGAGTTTTGTATGGAGTGCAATCTAGTACTTTATCTTTCAATTTACAATGTCCTATCCTTTCTTTGAGGTCATTCAGTAGCTGTTTGTGTCTTCTTCTTCGTCTTACCTTCAATTTATTCTTCCTTATATTTCCTTCAATAAAGTGTTTTAGCAGGCAGTACCTACGCAAGATGTGACCAATTCAGCTAGCCATCCTTCTTCGTATTTTATGTAGGATATTTCTTTCCCCTTTGACTTTATGTAATACTTCTTCATTTTCCACAAGGTCGGTTCAGCTTATTTTTTCCACCTTTCTCCAGCACCACGTTTCAAAAGTTTCGAGGTAATACATGTAATGTGTGTGCGTGTATATATATATATATATATATATATATGTATTTATTAATTAATTTATTTGTAGCATATGTGTCTTTAAGGACGTCAGCGACTCAAGCTCTATAGCGTGTAATAATTAGGCGATGATGAATAGTAAAATGCAAGTGAAATGTACATCACACCAAGAAATTTTCCAAGAGAGGAAAATAAACCACAAATAATTTCTGTTTGTGTAGTCAGTGTCCGTACTAGTTATCTGTGCAGTAGCCTGTACCGATGTAACTACCCACACTCTTACAACACACAACTTGAATTAAGGAATGCGGAGAATTACGAATGTCGTAAAAATGAAGAAATGTGACCATTTTACTTAGAGAAACAAATTAGGTTCCGTAGTGAAGAACTACGGACACAATAATTTCTTAGTGCCGCCGTGAGATGCATTTATCATAGTGTGTAAAGACTACTGTAATATCACAATACGTATGATAATAAACCTCCAGTCATAATATTTAAATCCACGCCAGTTTTCTAGTTTCCTTTATTAGAACCTACGGAGGCAATTGTGAACTCGAATTAATCGACTTTTGTATAATGACTCTGTCCAATGGTACTGTTTTAACGGGAGGTTTTTAAGGTTTAATTTACTGAAGGAAACTACAATTACACAATTATTTTGTTGTGGTTTCCAATGATTGAATTCATTTCAATTTAATTAATTGTAGGGAAATGAAGGCTTTTAAGAAATAACTGTTTCTGTTGAATAAAGCGAATATTTTGGAACCTGAAAGTACAGAAGCTAGTGATTCTGTAAAGGTTTCAGACAGATTCCGATTTGTTGTGGGAATATTACTCTGGACATTGCCCCTTCTCTGAGGAACACTTCACATCCATAAGTCACACCTACACTTTCCAGAAGGCTTCAATTGTCATCATCACCGCTGACAGCACCTCTTGTCCGGCAATAAAAATGCTATAAATATTTGTTAAATACATACGAGTATTTTGCTCTTTTGACAATTTTCGTTTAAAAATCGTGTTTTGGTATTTCACTTTGCCACTAATGACACCATGCTATGTTTTTACAGAACATTGCTTTCATTCAGACACTCCTTCGTCCATACCTGCAGTTGACATTCTAGATAATGCTTCAGTACTCACTAATTATGAAGGACATTTATTTCATTGTCATGCAAATGATACAGGACGTTTTTCGATCACTATGGAAATCAACCTTCCCTGCAGTGGGTTGTGATTTAGTGGTTTTACGTGATCATATTACCCTTTGACACAGAACTGATATAATCAATGTATTTTATAACCGGCCAATGTACACATGCAGCAAATAAGGATGTGCCCATTTAATCCGATTATGGGAGGTTTAAGAGAGACCTTGCTGTGCATTGCATCATCCAACTGATTACGATCATCTGACAATCAAGTATTGTGCAGGCTCTACAACTGATCCTTGTACCACTAAGTGACTTTTGTCCTCGTTCACCTCAGTCACTCCAGCCAAGTATAACATGCTAATTCTTTTCTCATCACATTCAACTTGTTTATAATTTAGTCATCGTACCTTTTGGTATTATATTACCTGCGCAGTTGGGGAAGATTTTTTAATGAATGAAAACGTACTTGTTTTATTAAATTCGAATTCCTGGTTTGTCTCTTAGACAAAGCCGTGCTTACTTTAAAAAGGATTATAATTATTATATTTTCTAATGATACAAAATCCCAAAACTTGAAGATTGATTCACCACACGAGTTGACGAAATTCTTGTTTGGAGAAATTTATTGAATAATAAGTCTAATTTTTCAATATCCAAATTTTGCTCTTGTGAACAAAACGATACCAGAAGAACATACGTAATACAGTTACATTAAAGCAATGCATTTCTTTCTTCAGTAATTTAACTATAAGGACAACGACGTATGCAGTATGACTAAAAAGGGGTCTGGGAGAACTCTTGGCGTAAAATTGGAGCAAGCGTAAGCCTAATGTTTTGTATCCGAGAATGGTAACTATCTTCGCTTCTCGATAATATTTACTAGAAACTTGGACAGTTGTTTCGTGTCTGTTAATGGCACTTCTCAAGACAAAATAGCCAAACTATGCGACCAAGTTGGTAACACTGCTTCGTGTTTTGCAGGGCCAAGTTTAAATCCATGGCTGCGAGAACGGCTACATGGACTGTGGATTTTCTTGGTATTCCTTAGTTCATCCAGGTAAATGCTGGGATAACAACTTAAAACAGACCACGACCTTTTCTTTCTAGACTCTTGTTTTTAACATTCATAGGTCCGTCATCGCTAATATATTCGCAGAGTACAACCAACAAGAAGCAACGTTTCAAAATTTATTTCTGTAAGACGCTGTACATGTTTCGGACAGTTTTTCCGTCTATCATCAGGAGCTCAAAACTGCACATACAGCATCAGGTATTGGTCTGACAAATACCTGACGCTGTATGTGCAGTTTTGAGCTCCTAATGATGGACGGAAAAACTCTCTGAAACATGCAGAGCTTCTTACAGAAATAAATAAATTGTGAAACGTTGCATCTTGTTGGCTGTTCTCTGCAAATCTTTCCAGACTCTTTCAAATTCAGTACTCACTACCAATCTAGCTTTCGATTTTGCGTAGTTCGAGACAACGACAGCATCGTTGAAGCCAAAATATTGGGGTAAAGTGAGTAAAGGAGTAAATAGAAAAATTACTAAGTAAATAAAGCCTGTAAGAGGAAGGTGTCTGAACATTCCGTTAACTACAAAGGAGCATATTTCTTAATCCTGTTACCGTTTCGTGTTGTAGCTATATATTTTATTGCGAAGATCTCTTTTACTGCGATTTTTTCCATGGCGCAATGGTCACAATGGGCCAGGGTCTCCTCATTATCGAGGCTTCACGATTACACTCATTTAGGCACACTGCATTCTATAGGACTCCTCTGGACCAGTGACAATCTCGACGCATAGATCTCTGCCTCAAAACGCACAACACTCATATGGGACAGACATTCATGCCCTCGGCAGGATACGAAACCACAATCGCAGCAAGCGAGCCCACGCAAACCCACGCCTTAGACCGCGCGACCACTGGTATTGGGCTGTAACTGCTTAAATTTGCCTAATGTCGGTCTGTGTTCGTTGAAGATGCAGAAGCACGATCTTGGATATAATTTGTTTTCGAATGAAATAGTCCATAAACGTTTGTGTAATATCTTAAAAGAGAGAACCTGGGATCATTAATAGTAGAAACTTCTGGTTCCCGAAGATAATAATTCTTATCCTAATTGCCTTAGGGATGTGGCACACATTAATAGCGCAATCTGCCGCCAGAGCTCTATACTGTAGGTGCACTCTATAAATTTTCTGAAACACGCCTCAGAGTGTGGGATACTTGGCAGTTACCCCAGACTGGCCAGCGATGTCATTATTAATTTTAATGTGCCAAAAGCTAAGTGCTCCAATTAAACTCCATGCTCTTTCTTAGAACACATTAACAATTATAAATGCAATAATACAAAACGTTCTAAATTATTCATTTCTACCAACAACTCAATTCGATGGGGCATGCGACTCTAATTCCATGGCGGACATAACCGAAAATTAAAGACCTCCAGGATTTTAAGCTCATGGTTCCGTGCATCTTAATTCAACGTTAATAAAAATCCAACCAGATGCAACAGTATGCAGATATTTATTTACTGCAAAGTCACTCTACATGTTTCGGGTGTCACAGCACCCATCATCAGCTGTACTAAAAACTGTAACCGCAACCTCCGGTAGAGGTCATAATACTGGTACAGCTACTTCCCTCCAACGTGGTCCGATGGGGCCTCGTTGGAGGGAAGTACCTGCGTTTACAGTTTTTAGTAATCCTAATGATGGGTGCTGTGACACCCGAAACATGTAGAGTGACTTTGCAGTAAATAGATATCTGCATACTGTTGCATCTGGTTGGATTTTTATTAACCTCCAGGATGTTAAGCCTTGTTTTCAGAAGACTTACATCTTATTTAAAAACCCTTGAAGAAACTTAAATATCGTATCTCATTTTGTTTCTTTGCCTCAGCTGATTCCGATATCATTCATCCTTTAGATGTAGTGCATGCAAGGTGTTTATTAAACAAATGGCATATTTTGTGTAAGTTCGTCCGTTCGTTCATCAACGTGTCACGTTTTTGTGTGTTTAAAATGACTAAACAAATGTCAATATAATTTTCTAGAGAGCTTTCATTAGAAACTGTGGAAAAAATAAATGAATCGGTATTTCTGTAATATAGCTGTATTGTTTTGCATGTTATTAAGCTTCATTCTACACTCGACATGTTTCGCTTGATGGCAGGCAGAGTGCAGTGTTTGCCACTCTTCCACTTTGCAATGGTCGGAGTCTATGTTTAATGAAATTCATTGCAGTTCTGTTAGGTCCCATACTCGTCGTACTTAAAGAAGATGGTGAAACTGTTTTCCTTTGGCTCGCAGACACGCCTACATCCAACAAACACATTGTTCATTGCAAGTCGAAAGTTTGTTGGTTAAATTAATGTCTCTGTACCTAGAATTTTTTTTCTATCGGATTGTCTTCAATATGAGGATAATCACTGTACATTTTATCAAGATATCCAGCAAGTAATAGTTGATTGTAGGGGTTCAGGTCTTGCGAACGAGGAGGCCACTATCCTCTGGTTCTTACCCAGTCACCAAAAAACTCTGTGGGCCTAAACAGAGCATCTAATTACATGAGAGAAGAACTGTTGCGTTGTCTTCCAGAAAAAATGGCCTACCTTGTTTCGTATTTGGACAGGTGTTTCAAAATATGTTATTAGATTGTATGTTACATGTCGGTGTGAATTTATTGTTTCGGAGAAAAAGGGTCCAGTAATTCTAGTTGCAGCAATAACACAGCGAAAACCAAAGCTAATGACATGGGATGACCTTTCTTGAATTACCATAGGATTTTATGCAGACCAATATCTTTTGTACTGAGAATCCACATATCTTCTAATACGAAAACAAGCTTTATCGCTGAATAGAAAGAGTGTGGGGTCTAGTTCTCCGGCGTGCACACTATGAATGTAGAGTTCGCAAGGAAAAATCTAGCTTCACTTTCCATATCGCAAATTCTTGTCAAAAGGTAAATGTAAAGTGCACCTTGTACAAGGCACTGAGGCTCTGTACAGACCGTATCGGCCATAGGGGGAGTAGAGGTATAGCTCTACTCTTTCTTGACCACAGCACTAGAAGGGGGTGAGGGGTCAGCGTCACTCCACGGCCGCTCTTTACCCCCGGGGAAGACGCGGTACCCATTGTACAGGAGGCTGGGTGGGCTCCAGGGTCGGTCTGGATAGGTGCGGAAAATCTCGACCCCACCGGGATTCGATTCCCAGACCGTCCAGCCTGTAGCCAGTCGCTATACCAACTACGCTACCCGGCTCACCAGATTCTTGTACTGCAGTTGTAAAGCGCATGGACGAAAATTCGGCTTTTATGTTTTCTCTCGTGCTGACGAAACAGACACGTCCAACTGTTGTGCACGTCGAACCATGATTATCTTGGAGATGTCTCCAAACTAAAAGGAATTTTGTCCAGTTTCTCGTCAGTTAATACGTGTTTCCTGTGTGATTTCTTACTGTCTGAAATGAACCTCTTGCTCGTAACCCTATCACAATTTTATTTCCTTTCTGGGACAGGCCCGTAAGAAAATGTTCATCTGAATTTATGATGACATTGCTTACAAGAATTGTATTTAGCGTGTATATCGTACTATAACACGCTTTACTCCAAACGAATAATTACTGCATTTGTGTGATAAAAATTTCGTAAAGTCTCCGATGACGAACTTGAGAAGGACTAAATGGCTTCAGTGAGTAGAAAAATAATCCAGCTTGTGGAAAGGAACTAAAGCTACGGGGCGTTTAAAAAGACCTTATACGTAGGTGGGTTAATAAGTTTTGCCTCCATTGTAATATTTTTATTTACATTAGACATATCTGGATAAAACCGGTTCTGTGCAGTCGCATGGTATCTCTCTTCCATTATACTTCACCTTGAACACACAGATACTTACAGTCCTCACCCAGTGCACATCGAAATGGAAGAGTTTTCAGACGTTCCGTTCAAACAGCGTGCTGTTATTGAATTCTTAACTGTGGTAAAAGTTCTTCCAATTGAAATTCACAGACGAATGCATGCAGTTTATGGTGATCAGTGTGTTGATGTGAGTACAGCAAGACGCTGGGTAAGGCGGTTGAAGAGGTGAAGTCTGCAGTGAGGAAATGGTTTCAAAAACAAAACACCATTTTTTTGAAGGACGGATTTCAAAAACTAGCGCAGCGTTGACGGAAGTATATTGACGTGCGTGGTGATTATATAGAAAAATAATTATGCAGCTTTGAAAATAATTGACGTAGGCATATTTTTTTTTCATTAAAATATTTTTTCCGGGCTTTTTTTATTTAAGTGGAGTCAAAACTTATCAGCCCGCCCTCCTATAATGCCTATTTCACTAGGAAATCAAATTTGGAAATTATGGAGGCTGGATGTGTAGTTCAGAAAGAAACTCCAAGAAACATAGGCCTACTTCTTGTGTGTGAGAATCTTTTAGAAAGCTGCTAACTTTGAAGTTCGAGAACAAAACGTGAAGATAACATTAAAATGTTATGTTAGAGCAGTAGGTTGTGGCTAAGGATGGGCGTTTGGAATTGGGTGAGTAATGTGCTCAATTAGAACTTTTTTATATCAACCTCTCTAAATCGTCGGGTGGTACTTCGGGTTGTTTATTTGGTTATCAGCTCTTTAAAGTAAAATGATTCCTGTACATTTAACTCATGTACATTTTTAAATCTCCGCTTTTCCCTCACAGAATACTTGTATTTCGAAGGGTAGTAAATAAACAACGAAGGTTTTACTATATGAAAGCAAACCGTTGTTATTTGTAATGAAGAATGAGTGTGTTTTGTATTATACACGATTTAAGTCTTGTGCACATTTTAGCTGAATTTTAGGCTTCATCGAATTAGTACGGATATTGGGTATTGTGTGGAAGATCACTGGACGCTAACGAAAGAATCTGCACTATAAATTCTTCCATTCAACGAAATTTAAGCAGAATGTTTATAAGAAAGTTAAAGTTGAGGTTATGCAGCAGATGAACACAATAATAGCAAGAGCAACAACGAAGGTTTACGAGTGAACTTCCACTTTCCGAATACGAGACTTACCGCTACACCAACTTGCTCGATTTGTAAATGGAAATCAGTGTCTCTACGTACAAAGAGATTTTATGTTGTACACTGACTACCGTCGAAGTACTGTGACAGAACGCCTCGCATTGAAATCTGGAGTTTTAATTTCCAGTTTTTGTTTATGTAAAAACAACAAATTATAGTGTGAAATAAAAATTAAACACAATTTATTTACAGGTATGTGTCATTTCAAACAGGTATGCAAAGCACTGGGTCTGGTACTCCGGAGTAGAATTATTGCAAATGTTCCAGTTCCCCATCGCTTCCAATAGACACACCGCACTCAGTAGGAGTCCACTGGACGAGTGATCAGCCCGAAGCAGAGACCTCTACCTGACAAAACACAACAATGACAAGAGACAGATCTCGATGTCCGTTGGCGGGATTCAAACTCATAGTCCCAGTAAACGAAAGCTTGCAGACCCACGCCTTAGACAGCACGGTCACTGGGATCGACTTAAGCTGCACCATGATATGAACTAACAACATTCAGTGACCTGTTACTTCCATTTCCCTTCTCAAGGCGTCATTAGTGATTTATGAATTTAACTGGAAAACTACGATTCTTGTTTTACGCAGAGCTAAGTTTCATTAAATGTGCAAGACCATTTATGTTAAGAGAAGACAGTAGGAATTTACAAATGGAATGGAAAAAGTGGCAGGTGTTTTAGTGCAGATTTTCGAAATCGAGAAAGTTGTCGCTTTGAAATGACGTGCTTTGTTACGATTGCGTGACTCACTGACAGACAGACAAACAGACAAAAATCATGAATTAGACATTAGAGATCAAAGCCTTAATACCGTTATTACGAGAACCCGTAGGACGCATTGAACACAACCCTGCCCGCTCCCGTACAACACCCATACTTGAAATCTGTTAGCATCGGACAAATTTTAATACTGTTCGCCGTCTAATTCTCGGTCTTCCAAGCGACCGTTTTCAGGAGATTTACGCTTCACAGTTTCGTACACTCTGTTCAATATAATGTCCTTGATTTCACTACCTTAATAATTCTATCGTAATTTGTTGAGTTATAGCAATAATTCTGTTCCGCGTGTTGTTAATCCAGAATTTATCACGTTATTATTCTTAGGTCAATATAATTTTCTGGTTTGTTTCTTCCATATAACCCTAAATATTACACTTTAGAACCAAAGGAAACAATATGAAAATTTTACAACCCAACAAAAACTAAACTACATTATAAAAATCTTCAATTTTTTGAACATATTATAGCATTACATTTAGTTAGCAATTCTTGAACGCAGTGCAACTTCATACTACCTGTAGTTGTTTGAACACAGGGTAAAACCAGATTACCCAAAACTTCATGAATATAGGGCACATCATATTACCAATAAAATCTAGAACATAGTGCAAAGTCATATATTCTGCAGTTGATGGAACACATTACAGCATTACATTATCTGCTGGTTCTTGAACATATTACAACATATTACCTACAATTTTTTGCATATGGAGAACATCATTTTACTGACAATTTCTTGAAAATTAGTGCAACATTTTATTACCTAAAATTTCTGGAACATAGGGCACATCATATTACCTATAGTTTTTAGAACATAATGCATCTTTATATTAACTGGAGTTTCTCTAACAAACATAATACTACCTGGAGTTCCTTCAACATAGCACATCACATTACTTGCAGTTCTTTTAACATAGCGCAACATCAAGTTACCTACAGTTTCTTGAATACGGGGAACATCATATTACTTGTAATTTCTTGAATATAATGCAATATCATGTTACTTGCAGTTTCTTCAACATAGTGCAATATCACATTACTTGCGGTTGATATTAGTAATGGGCATATTACCTACAATTTCCTTAACTTATTGAAACACCATATTACCTACAATTTCCTTAACGTATTGAAACACCATATTACCTACAATTTCCTTAACGTATTGAAACACCATATTACCTACAATTTCCTTAACATATTGAAACACCATATTACCTACAATTTCCTTAACTTATTGAAACACCATATTACCTATAATTTCCTTAACATATTGAAACACCATATTACCTACAATTTCCTTAACATATTGAAACACCATATTACCTACAATTTCCTTAACATATTGAAACACCATATTACCTACAATTTCCTTAACATATTGAAACACCATATTACGTACAATTTATTTAACATAGTGTTGGCCATATTACCTACAATTTACTCAAAATAGTAAAACACCATATTACCTATAATTTCTTGAACATGCTGCTGCGGCTACACTGTAACTTCTTCCCTTGGGACGTACTGCACTAGGAGACTTATAATCTGAATTAAAGCTCTATGGGGTATTGCAATGTATAGCAAGCAGCAAGTGTGTGCCTGTTTGTTACTTGCTGAAATAAAATGTTCTTAACACCTTCAACGAAACCCACGAGCACGTAGGAGTTGATTTATTCTGTCCGAGGAGCAGAAGTTGAAGTCTCTGTTCACGATTATTCTCTAAGTCTATTTAAAAGCTAAACACCTCTAAATATCCGTTATTCCTTTCATCGTAGGGATGCAAGCGACCGATGACTCTGTAAATTGTTGTATTGTCTTTGTGTTTATTTTTTTTTATCTTCCGACGTCTGGTCTCGCATTAATTTAGAAGTTGAATGGAGTTCCGAGAAACATTTATAACTATTGAGAAGGTTTAAGCACGCTCCCACATCACTCGGTCCTTCCTGAATGCGGGGAACTTAAATGGGTGTCGCCAACTTGATAGAAGTCTGTTTCCTCTGTTAGTAAAACTTCTGTGAAAGGTAATGTTTTTACGTGCCACGTGCTCGGAGAGAACATTCTGTTTGAAATATCCAATGCGATGAAAATTTGGAAGTTTCTAAATAAAATCACAGGTTTCCAACACACATCAAAGAGCCCTCTGTCGTCTTTCTCGGCTTTATGGTTTCTCATGTGTGTGTTAATATTGGTATTTTTTTATATTTTGTTTTTGTGAAGAATCACATCTTTTCTATGTTTCTAATTTTTCACTCGGAAACAATATCTCGTACTGAATGTGTATGTTTGGTTATACCCTTCTACTAATCTTCACTCAGCAATATATTCCTTTCATGTGCCACTAAATGCACTTATTAATATACCTACACACACACACACACACACATATATATATATATATATATATAAATATAAAGTGATCCCGTTACAGGCCCAGTGTGGCCCAGAAGGTAGGTAGAGGTATAGCTCTACTCTTCCATGACCGCGGCGCTAGAAGGGGGCGAGTGGTCAGCAGCATGCCCCGGCCGCACTTTAACCCCGGGAAAGACCCGGTTCCAATTGTACAGGAGGCTGGGTGGGACCCAGTGCCGGTCTGGATAGGTGTGAAAAATCTCGCCCCTCATATATATATATATAAAACATTAAAGTCCCTTCACTGGGACATGTTTCGGCATGACAGTGTCATCTTCAGGGAGCATATACACAACTTAAAACCATTTATAGTAAAATAGATTAGGTCTAAGAAATTCACAACCTTCGATGAGCTCTGGAGTTAATAGGAGTTTTTATATGTGAAAATTATGTTAATTTTCTATTGTGTTATTGACATACGTGCTATATTGTAAAATATTTAAATACAAAATCTTCAGATTATATGAAATATAATTAGAGATAATATGCTTATAAGTCGCAACAGTGTATACCCAAATGTCTACTGTGGTCCTCTGTAGAATGCGGACCGTGTGCTGCAAATATATCATAATTTATTTAAAGTTTTTGAGAGCGAATTTTCCCCAGAATATCTATTGTGAAGTACATACACAGTAGAAACCCTCTAATACGGAAGCTGGTTATCCGGATCGGCTTGGCCCTTCGGGGAAATTTGTTGAGAGTTCTGCAGAACTAACTTGCCTTGGAATTACCCGTCACCTGATCAAGTACAGGACAGCGTTATGGCTTCTAGAACTTCAAATCAGGCGTGGCCCAAAAGTTTAGAAAAAGACACATACCGTAAATATTAACAACCGAAGTTCCAACTGCCGATGTAGCCTATTTTCAATGAAAAATTCAATTATTAGGATTTTCTTCATATCCAGATGCCTCGCCGTCTCAATTAGTCCGGATAAGTGGAGTTCTACTATATTTCACTTACCCAGTTCGAGAGGTTTACATACACTAACGCTTAAGCAAATACTCTCAAGGCTGCCTTATTTTTCTTTTATATTGTACAAAAATATTGTCTTAATATAAAGTGCACGTTTTACAATGCATCACTTAAGTACCCTGGAATAAGTGTCACTATTGTCTGTGTTGTCGCTGATGTCGCTCCCGATTTACACGGTCACCTGTCCGTCATGTTGTTTTTAAACATGGCATTACAAATATCCTTTGCGGTGCCTTTCAGTGGCATGACGTTTATGTGGACCAGTAAAGTGGTTCAAAAGTTGAAGTTACACACACACACACACACACACACACACACACACAGAGACCG
>Ga0136643_10013684_pt1 | contig 12156 bp, 7 predicted proteins | sample TergutLab28metaG_FD_96883 | JGI IMG/M metagenome (GOLD analysis project Ga0136643, IMG submission 96883) | Labiotermes labralis P1 segment gut microbial communities from Petit-Saut dam, French Guiana - Lab288 P1 (version 3) (version 3) | ecosystem: Host-associated > Arthropoda: Insects >...
ATTACATAGGTATTGCTCAACAATAAACAGTAATAATTACATAGGTATTGCTCAACAATAAACAGTAATAATTACATAGGTATTGCTCAACAATAAACAGTAATAATTACATAGGTATTGCTCGACAATAACAAACTTTGTTTAAATTTTAATACCCAACATTATAGCCATTCTAAATGGGACAACAATCCATGGAAGCGTCTTGCTGTTGCTTATTGCCTAGTGCATATTTTTCCGTTGATGTGTGTTCTTTTTGCTTCTTTTTCCAGCAAATTCTCCTTTGAGACCTTTTTTTAGAGGCTTAAACTGAATAGAATATGGGAATAATTGTCTCTGGATTGTCCTTGAGAAGGATGGAGAAGATCAGTTAAACCGATCGTGTAAAAACGAAGAATTATTAGACAGAGTTAAGGAAGAAATTAATGTACTATAGAAAAAGAAGAAGGCTAAATGGTTTGTTCACATCTTGCATAGAAACTGCCTTCTAAAAAACGTTATTGAAGGAAAGATAGAAGAGACAGGAAGACGAGGAAGAAGACGTAAGCAACTACTGAATAACCTTAAGGAAGCAAGAAGCCTGTGGAATTTGACGCAAGCAGCATGAGCTGACACTCTCTGGAAAACTCGTTTTGGAAGAGAATATGGACCTGTCGCAATTCAGACTGTGGGGTGAATGAATGAACGAATGAATGAATAAATGAGTGAATGAATGAATGCAAATAGGAGTAAAAGGTAAAGGTAAAGCAGTCCCGTTACAGGCATGGAGTGGCTCAGAGGGTTCCAGGAAGTTAAGTTTCCCAGATCACGTGACAACGGCACAGGATAGTGGTAGGTTGTCAGCCTTACGCACCGGCCGTATATACCCCTAGGAAATGCTCCTGGTACTCATTTCTGTTAGAGGCTGCGTCGAACCCAGGGCCATAGTGCGATCGTAAGGATTTTATGTCAATGAAAAATTCCAATGGCACCATCTGGGATCGAAGCAGCGACCTTCCGATTTGTAGCACAGCACCTTAACCACTGCGCTATCGCAGTCCCCAGCAAGTAGGAGTAGACATGACATTATTTTTGTGTTACTTCCGTAATACCATTGCAAGAAATCTAAGGGCACAGGAAATGTTTTAACTATTTGCATGGTATTCTTAGTGCTGCTAAGAAACAAGACGAAAGTAGATTCACTACTGTCAGTTTAGTGAGGGTAACTTGCATGAGCTGAAAGTTTAAGCAGTAGGTTCCTGCGAAATACATGGTATTTCTAAATTTCTTCCTGGTTAAGGGGCGTCGCATCGCATGAGGCAGTACCCTGAACAATACAGTCCAACTGTGTAAAGGAAAATGTAGAGGGTCAACGGCGGGAGACGACGTAAAATTTTATATCGCCTCTTAACAACTAAATTACTTCATACAAGAACCGAACCTACTTCAAAACAACAAAGTTACTTAAGATAAAAACCAAAACTCCTCTAAAAAACAAAAAAAAATTACTTTATATAAAAACCAAAACTTAAACTAGTAAAATTACTTCATTTAAACGCCAAAGGTCTTGAAACGAAACTATACATCGGGAGGGAGTGAAAAACTCAAACAACAGATTACCAAAAATAAAAAAAAAGACTGTCTTCTATTGAATTAGCACAGCCTCGTAGATCAGTAACGAAGCTCGACACATGAGGAGGACAAGGATATCTGCAGCAAATAAAATTAGTACATTCGATGTGCCGTCAAGTTTGCAGTTTCTTGCGTCGAAAACAATAGGAAGAGACGACAATAAAATGAAAAATTGAAACCATAACTGCATTTTTACATCGACTGTATCATTGTGCAAGCTAAGTTGTAACACTTGCTCAATAAATTATCCGAATAACCTGTGTACTAGGATAAAGCGAAAGGGACGCGGGGCGGAGGGACTCTCGTTTGATGTTCTTCGTGCGGACAATATCGACGCCTCGTCGCGGATCGAAACTCCAGCCGAACAAGTTGAGTTGAGGTTGGCTTCGGTGCGCATGTGGAGGAGAGTCGTCGTAGTAGTCATCGTCGACGCCGACGCCGACTACGACGCCTATTCCTCTACTCGCGTAACCCATAGGCGCCAGCCTGACGAGCCAGCCTGCCAGCCTAGCAAAGCATGTTTGCCTATCTCTCTGTCCTCCTTCGGTAGGTAGTGCGGTTGATGCCGGCGTCCAATCACGCAGGCTGCGTACCATATCCGAGTGCTAACCGTTACACGTCTATACCAACCAACATCACTACGGCAGAACATGTAATAATATACGAGGATCGATTCAATAAAACAAAAGGAATGCGTTACTACTTGTTCTTGTCATCCAGTGTTGTGTGATGTATGTATACACTATGGACATTTATTGACAAATTGGTCAGGAATTAATTTCGAAAGAGTGTGGGGTTTTTTTCACTAGGATTTGTTCGTTATAATATATTTTACCGAGTGTTGGACAGCCTACATTGTGATCTGTCAACGAGTTACGTATTTGTACGTTAGTAAGAAGCCAAATCCATGACAGTCAATTAAACAGAACTCAAGGTCGAGTGCGTATGAAGTGAAGTCTCATCCAGGCTTTACAAAATCTTCTTTCTTGTGTGTCGATTTTAAGTCCTTCTCAGTATCTCGGATGTTTGCTAACAACATTATTCTAGTTTAGAGTTGTGTGACTATTGAGATGTTATATCATTTATGGTAGTTGTTGCAATGAATTGCTATTTCAAGCGCCTTTTTTTATCTTTAGTGTTAATAATATTCGTCTTTTCAGATTTATTTTACTTCAGTACCATTTCAATTTACTTGATTTTTCTGGTAATATAGTCAGAAAATTGTTCATTTAATCTGGATATTGATATTTGTTTGCAAAGTCGAAGTAATACATTAGATTTCAGTTAAATACCTACAAATTTACTAACAATATATTCGTATCGTAACTACACTACCGTTCTCGACACAGCCCTCTCATTTCAAGGCTGGCGCGTATATAAATGTTTAGTATAGCATAAACATTTGATTTGTTATAAAATAGTTACGGATGTGACGGACAGATACAATGTGAACGATGTGATGTGATTTCCAGATATAGAAATTTTGTAGTTTTATACATTTGACGTTTTGGATTATTGAGTCTCCTTGTCAGTAATTTATTTTAACATCTGCAGTAGTTAATATGTTCACACACGTTTCGTGATAATGGTGAAATGTTTAGCCGGAGGGAAGGATGCGCACACTGTGTCACAAAAAGTTTAAACCATTCATGATGCGCCGTATATTGCCTGTGAGTACTTTGCTACGCTATACAGAAGTTATTTGACATAGCGACTTCAGTGCCACTGTTAAGAGTTCAGTTAGTTAAATTACGCTTGTACCTTGTCGAATGGAGAAGTCAAGATTGTGTTTACGCTTATTTAATAATGCTACATTGTTTTCATTATTTGAACACGTGTAATTTCCTTCTGAAGGCAAAAGTATTAACGCTGTCGCTTAAGTTTCATTTTAATGTCCTGCATCGTTAAGTCATTGGGTGAAAAAGAAAAGCAGAGTATGGGCCTGAGTTTTGATGTATATTTGCAGATAAATTTTTGTGAAACCAATGGAAATTATTTATTTCTCTTTCGTCGAAATATTTCTGTTAATTGAACTCGTCTTTAATTGAGTGCTGTGTACATTTTAGAATTCACGCATTGTATATTGCCCCAAACATAGGTTGAGTCGAGAGAGCGCAGTTGGAATTTGTCTGCAATAATTCAAATGGATGGTTGTCTTAATTAACTTATAAGCCGGAAACCATATACAGTGGTGCTGATAACTCGTTAGCTCGACCAGGAAGGAAACAAGCTAGTTTTTTTGTCAGAATGGCTTGAATTTCCTTCGGCACCTTACCTTTCAGGAAAGAAAAAAACTTGAAGACAGCTCGCGTCTCGATGGTGCTGAAATCACGCGCGTCCCTGTCATGCTTCCGAGATTGTTTCCTTCCTGGTCGGGCTCAGGACTTATCAGCACCCGACAATTGGTCCTCTTAGAAACAATAGAGGATTTTGTGTGTGTGCACGCCGAACTGTGTCCGTATTCAGCCACTTGACTAACTTTTTATTCAGAGAAGTTTTTTTTTTATCGCAAAGTGAAAACAACCGGAAACACTTGCAAATCTGTTAGTACTTCACTTTTGTACTCTGTCAACAAAAAGTTGCTAAGTGCATGAAATTATTTTGCAAACTCGTGTTACTTGGAGGCAGTAAAGAGATTTCTTTCTCTTAAATCAACTACATTACACGTTTTCTTAAAATTCACATGTGTTTAGTGTACCTTAAAAGAACACACTATAGCAAATAGTACTAAAATTTGTGAACGTTGCAATGTGGAAAATCCTAACGTCAGTTTTGTCAACAGTATTAATATTACGTTGTCTGGAATGTGACGTCGAGCAGTTTCGTGAAGGACACGAACTTTTCGGGGAAACTGACTGCCTCCATCTTCACCCTTGCAGATGGAAGCTGTAGTTTCCTCCGAAACACTGACACAAAGTACGTGGCATCACATACCTTAAGTTTGTAATTCTGATGTTCAATGCCGTGAGATATTTCAAATATTAGAAACACTTGTAATGAGAAATTCGAAATTCTAATCCGTTCTGCATGTGTTATTTTGCACAGTCGTACTGGGAACTGCAAATAACAGAAATTGGAAAACATTAGCTAATATATGGTGGCTTTCTAACAAACCACACATGATAAATACACGCTAAACTTTCACCATCGAAGGTAACATTAGTGGACATTTGTCCAGTACAATCATAAGAATAACACTTTCTTCATATCTGTCTGTCCATCTGTCGTCATGGTAAATATCATATTCAGCGAACGGATATGCGCGATATTTATTATTGGTTATCATTGTTACGGAAGCAAATGTAGAAAATTAACGTGTGATAAAATCGGGTAACAATAACAGTCATATCACATATCTACTGTTATTATCTGTCCTTATAATTCACATTATGTTCTCTGTGAGGTACGGGCTGATGCAGACAAAATGAAGTCCTGATCGAATTGTCGCTCAAGTAAGGAGAAAATGTCTGTCACGTAAAAACTAAGGGAAAGTAGGAACTGATTGTAAATTCTTTGCTGAGGTCAAAGAGAGCATAAGGCGTGTGTTGTGTGGCACGTTCTAAATGCATCTCCTCGTAAATATTTAAGATTTTAAAATCTAGGGAGATTAACATAGAGAATGCGTTAGTAGTGTTAACGGTCTCCGGTCATTTCATATCTTCCAATCGATCAACCTCTGAACGAGAATGAGGGTAAACTGCATCTGTCAGACTCAACTGAGTGGGTGCCTCTTCGACCCTTTCATCCGACGGAGGAAAATAGATCCAGTTTCCGAAGGTTTTGTGTTTGTTTAGGAACACTGGGGTATAGGAAAAAGCCAGAAACCAAATAACACCACGGGGTGATATTTACGACGCTGTAGGCCGTAAGTCTGCATATTTTGTTTCAAGCCATCACTTTGCCGCATTGCATTTCAGTGTGAATATTACTATACAAATAAACTTTAGGCAAAAGAAGTTTTCTCTTTGTTCCGTTTGGATGCTTGCCATTTCGTGATTTTTACTTGTACTTTCTGCCACATTCTGGTAATTGTTGCTGACAGAATATATTTGACACAACTATTATTTTATGGTTAAAACTCAATGTTAATCCTACAGAGCAACTTGTCTTGGAAATGGGTGGCTACTTCAGACGTGCGGGGGACCGCGGTAGCACAGTGGTTACGGTACTATGCTACAAATCGGAAGGTCGCTGGTTCTATTCCAGATTGTGTAACTGGAATTTTTCATTGACGTAATCCTTCCGATCGCACTATGGCTCTGGGGTCGATTCAGCCTCTAATAGAAATGATTACCAGGAGTATTTCCTGGGGGTAAAGGCGGCCGGTGCGTAAGGCTGACAACCTTACCACCATCCTGGGCCATTGTCACATAATCTGGGAAGCTTAACTTCCTGGAACCCTTTGGGCGCCTTGGCCTGTAATGGGAATGATTTACCTATTACTTCAGACGTGTAAGGGACAAAATTATTATGAGTTATGAGGAAGGTAGGAAATGTAGGTGCAAAGAAACGTTGGTGCGTTCATTCCGCATTTGCCTCAGATAGTTACATCACTAAATTCACTGGCACTTTGTGTTGTTTGTTAGGATTGCACATATGTTATAGAATATTTAATATGGTATGGTGTTACATTTCTTTAAATAAGCATACTTTTTTATGTTTACGTTGACTGAGTTTTTGTTAAAATTATTCTCCATATAACATCAAAATTTTGGTCCGAAAAATATTTTGTAATTTCCTGTTTACAAACAAAATTTCGTACAGAATTTATTGATTTATTCATATTCTATGTACATAACTAATTTCATATCCTTAGGTCAAATCAGTGAATATTAAATATAATAGCGCGTTTTAATATTCTCTAATTATGCATAATTTAAATGACAACGAAAATCAATAACTGCACAGGAACATGACGACACCACACGAAATTCGCGTCATAGATTATTGCGTCACGGCAGAACAATTGTTAGGGTACTTACGCGGCACAATATTCTTGTACGATTATAATTATGTGTACAGCAATAAGTAAAAATATTGTTAACTTATCCGTTTTTGTATGTTATAGTGCATGCAAATCCAGTCTCTTTTGCACCATATCGTTGGCGACTGTCTATGTCATATTTGGCTCTACAATACTTTTATAATTATAAAGCAATGACATAATTTTAGTAAGAAATATATTTAACATAAAATGTTTTTTCTTTATTAATTGTATCCAAAACTATTCTCTTTCCAGGGAGAATTGAAGGGGTTATTATTATAAATGTCTTTAGACCTTCATGTAAATTCTCTTATATTTGTGCCCAGTTTAACCAAACTTGGGATTTTACGAAAATCCTTCCCGTGGTAGTCCAATTGTTTTGTGAAGACGGACGGGCATAACGAAGCTAATGAGCGCTCCTCGCAATTTTGCGATTGCGCCAAATAAATTCTTCTCAGTTTCTCCAACGCAATAAAAGTATAATCCGAGGCGCAAAAGTATTTAAAGATTTTCTTCCTATGTCACAGTCAGCACTCAGAGGTTTCATTACAAATACCGGTTATTTAACTGTTTGTAAGGAAACAATGGCTCTTTGGTCTGAGAACCATACGAAATGTATAAACACTCTTGGCCGAAAGTGTTGGTATTTTGTAGCCACAGAGCAGCCAGCCTTTTAGTTATCACAGTAATTAGAAGGGCTAATGAACTGCATAGCTAAACGTTTTATTTCCCACAATATAAAAATAACCAAAAAATGTACTACGATATTACGTATTTTAATTATTTATTTATTATATTTCATTTTCCATAATATATAAATAACCAACAAAATGCACTACAATGTTTATGGTGTATTTTATTTATTTATATTTTGTGGATCTGATTAATGCAACGAAGATGGAATATGTTAAAGTATTATTCTCCCTCTAAAATCCGAATGTTCTCTAACGGGTCTCAGACACTCTAATACATTTAGTTTGCTGGTGTATCGGTTTGACCTCAGTTAAACGAATAAGCAAAAGCCCTCTCGTTACGTGACTGTGTTTTTTACAGCGCTCAGCTAGGCAGTTCATATGCGAGTTATAATTATTCACGCCGTGACTTTCATTTTAAAAGTTGTGAGAAACTATACAGTTAATATAGCACACAGGCTGAAATTAATCACAGAATCCTAACGTATTAAACCCAAGCGATTTATGCTCTTTTGATTTACACAGCGTAGATTGGTAATTCCGTAACTACTTTTCGGGAAAACCTGCCTCTCCCATCTTCAAGGGTCAGGCAGTCTTACTGCCCCAAGTCTACTTGACACCTGCAGAAGTGACTGATAGGTTGTCCCGAAACGTCTGTGCGGAGTTATCAGTCTACGCTGTGTAAAGTCCCAGAAGGCACAGATATCATGCACTCGCGGCGCAAGACTCAAATAGGACACATTAAACCTATAATTTGTCTATTATTTTACTTAGATCATTCAGTCGACAGTAATTCAGTTGTTATCTTAGTAAAAAAAATGAATATACGTATACATTGTAAACCAACAAAATGCCCCTTTTCTAAATTAATGTTTTAATTTTTAATTTTTTATGTCTTCTACATGTTTCGAACCCGAGAGTTCATCTTCAGGAAGAAGGTTGTATATACCCTGGGTTTCGAAAGATGTAGAAGACATCAAAAATTAAAAATTGAAATTTTAATTTAGAAAAAGTGCAGTTGGTCGGTTTATAATGTATGATTTATTACAATGCACGGCGCAAAAAGCATAAAAGTAACAAAGTGACATTTGAGGTTTTAAAGATATGTTTCGTGAAGGTTGTGACACCATGTATTCCGGTCGGTTGTTAACGATGTTTCGGGAGGATATATCTAACAACTTCACGAAAGGGATTGGGTATTTCTCCGTCATGTTGTTGAAGGCACACCAGGCTACAGGTTGGTATATTCCAGATGACCACAGCATGAACACTAAAGGATTCTTTCTTGTGGGAAGTAGTGCCTTTTTGTCGGGTAGTACGTGCCGAAGTTTCGGAATATTTCAACGCGATGTGGGGAGATTCATACCAGGATACACTGCTTAATATTCCAGAAAACGATATTCCTTTTAGTATCTGCTGTGATAACCTGAAATCCCATATCCTTAATATAGATGCTGAATGTGGGACTGTATTGACGAACGACAGTAGCAACTCTAGCGGTAGACTATTGGTCTCTTCTGTTTTCTATTGATAATAGTCGATTTCGTGAAGATGAATCCTCCTCAAACATCGATGGTACTTGATTTTGGCAAAATGTACGTTTTGTGTTAGTCATCTGTGCTGAAGTTAGTTACGAATCCTTGGTGTGGAATATGCTGATTTCACAGTTACCATCTAAAAATCCCGGAAATTTTCAGGTCACTTTGCTAGCTAATCAAAACGAAATTGTGAAGGTGTTAATTGCCGTGTGAACTGTTCTGGTGAGGCATTTGCTTCACGTGAGACAGGATAGTTGAGAAGTGTGAACTGTTCTGGTGAGGCATTTGCTTCACGTGAGACAGGATAGTTGAGAAGTTTGAACTGCGCTGACAAAGGAGTTGTTTCAAGTGACACAGGACAACTGTGAAGAGTGAAGTGCGCTGACAAAGGACTTGTTTCAAGTGAGACACGATAGTGGAAAGTGTGCGCTGTTTTGGTCACGCAGTTGTTTCAAGTAAGACAAGATATTTGAGAAGTGTGAACTGCTCTGGCGAGGCAGTTGTTTAAGTGACTTGGGTAACTGAGAAGTGTGAAATCTGGCTAGTGCGGCAGCGGCGGATGACAATGGCGATTTGGATGGCAGCACCTCATCGACGGGAGCGCCATCTCCTCCATCAACGCCGCTGTCCACTACGTCACCAGCACCCATCATGACAGGTAGGTGTGAAGCCAAAGAGCCTACTGAGTAATATGGGCTAGATAAAGATTTTTTTAAGAACATAGTTACGCTGAAAGGAAATGTCATACACGAACTTCGGTTGCTCAACAAAATATCAGCAGAAACCTCGACGCTGCATTGCCCTTTGCAGGTAATTAGTGTTGTCAGGAATGACAAAACGCAGTTGCGTAAGTCGAAGTAAAATACACTTTGTGGTTTCAAAATATTTCTGTACGTGAGGTCTTCTTCTGCTTCTTCTTCCTTTTTTCTGACATTGTTTCCATTTTATGGTAATCGGGAACATCATATTATTGATCAATTCTTGTTTCCTACTCTTCTCTGTGGGCCGGGTAGCGTAGTCGGTATAGCGACTGACTAGGGGCTGGACGGTCCGGGGATCGAATCCCGGGGGGGCCAGATTTTCCGCACCTGTCTAGACCGGCCCTGGGGCCCACCCAGCCTCCTGTACAATGTGTATCGAGTCTTTCCCGGGGGTAAAAAACGGCCGGGGCGTGACGCTGACCCCTCACCCCTTCTAGTGCCGTGGTCAAGAAAGAGTATAGCTATACCTCTACTCCCCCTATGGGCCGTACAGCTTGTACAGAGCCTCAGTGCCTGTACAAGAGTACACTTTACCTTTTACCTTTTCACTCTTTCTCTCCAAACGATTTTCACCTGTTTTCTTTCTTTTCGATGCTCCTTCTCGTGGATCGTCATATAAACCTCTTCTTTGTCACGTTTATTCGAATGCTTTTCGCCGTACCTTTTTTCTCATACATTCTGTTCACATGACCAAACTATTTTAGTCGCTTCCCTTCTAACTCTAGGAATAAATTTTGGATCCCAGGTTCTTCAATAAAAATTTCGTTTCCATTCGCATCCATTCTTGTTTGACACAACATTTCTAGAAAGGAATGCATATGCATAACTTCCATTTCAGTTTTACGCGCTTTCACACAGTCGTCAAAACTGCCTGTTACCTTCTTGAAGTACGTACGTCTGTCTGTCCTTCCGTCGGCATGTCACAGCGCGCCTCTCACCGGACGGATTTCCATTACGTTTGATATCGGAAACTTTCGTGAAAATCGAAATTTGATTACAATCTGGAAAAATATCGGTCATTTTACATGAAACTTTGTACGTAGTGTTGATGCTGGAGGTACTAAAGGGCCAAAGGGCTGTCTTCGATTGATACGGTGCCAGATTTTTGGGATGGCCGAGGGGGGTACGAATATTTTGCGAACTCGTCGCCATATTTCGTCGTAAACATATTGCCTGCCTTGTTGTTTCTGTATTCTGCATAGGCAGATCCTTCGTATCTCTTTCTGATCTGATGTAAGCGTATATTGGATTAATGTCCTTCGCTGAACAAATGAAGTTAAAGCTGTCCCTTTGCACAACATGAAGGTATAGAGGGGAGCGTAGGAAAGGTTCCATCAAGATGCGGTTTTCTCAGTCATTCCAGAAATTTTGAGATAAATTAAAATATTATCTGAATAGAAGTTTTTTTTTAGGAATCCTTCAGAAAACTTTTATTTATACAGTTAATTTAATTGTTCGCAAAATGCTTGGGAGGACGACAGTCCTACAGCCCTTATGGACGAGCCGGTCCTGTCAGCCAAGGGCGGCTCGTCTAAAAACACTGGTCAACACACAAAATGTATCCGTAACCAAAATAGTTGATTCCTCTTCAATTCAATGTGCTGAAACCAAATATGGCCTTAGTATTCAATTCTTGGCTCTAGTTTTCATGGTACATGAAGTGTGGCTTAATGCGTAAAATAGTTACTTGGGAAGGGATACAGGTGGCAGCACTGCGCTACCAGGTGATAAGTAATTATTTCTATGTATCGTAAAAGGAATGAAGATCTAGTTCATTTTTTTAAAATGAAAAGGGGCCTTGTTGCTTGCACTGATATTGATGGCCTGATGCAAACACTCAATATTAATCACAATCCTCTGGGCTGGCGACTCTTCTAAGTTGAGTCTCAAAACAGTTCTCCTTCACAATGGCAACACCTTGCCTTCTATTCCTGTTGGTCATTCAATGCATAATAAGGAGTCGTATGAGAACACAAACTTTCTGAGGGACTCTCTTAATTACGATAAATCAAATGAGAAATCTGTGGTGACCTAAAAGTGATTGCCTGACTACTTGGACTACAACAAGGATTCAAAAAATATTGCTGCTTCAATTGTGAATGGGACAGCAGAGTTCTGTCTCTTCATTACTCAAGAAAGGATTGGCCTGCCAGAAAATCTCTGGAACCAGGAATTATCAATGTGGAAAATCAACCACTAGTGGAACCGAGTAAAATTTATTTGCCATCCATGCATTTAAAACTTGGTCTGAAGAAAAATTTTGTAAAGGCCATGAACCAAGAAGAAGCTGCCTTTACTTACTTATGAGAAAAGTTCCCCAGACTGAATGAGGCAAAATTGAAAGAAGATGTTTTCATTGGTGCACAAATACGAGACATTATCAAGGACAAATACTTTGACAAGCTCCTTCAAGGCGACGAAAAGGCGGTTTGGGACAGTTTTAAATTTGTAGTAAAAGGATTTTTGGGAAACAGAAGGGCTCAAAACTATGAGGAGCTTGTAAACAACCTTTTGCAGAGCTACCAGCAATTAGGCTGCAACATGTCACTAAAAATACACTTCCTTCACTCGCA
>Ga0136643_10013687_pt1 | contig 12155 bp, 8 predicted proteins | sample TergutLab28metaG_FD_96883 | JGI IMG/M metagenome (GOLD analysis project Ga0136643, IMG submission 96883) | Labiotermes labralis P1 segment gut microbial communities from Petit-Saut dam, French Guiana - Lab288 P1 (version 3) (version 3) | ecosystem: Host-associated > Arthropoda: Insects >...
AATTTTAAAAACACTTATGTGCGTATCTTGGTACCATTATTGTATAATATGGTAACAGCTTTTACTGACAATCCGTTGAAATAGGAGCCCTGGTTATAACAGTGCAGTAATCAATGAATAACCCAACATAAAAAAAAGCATGGAATAAAATGCTAAATGAATTGCACTTAACGAATTTGTGTACGAACGAACAGAAAACTTCGGAAGAAATCAGACACACGCCTACGTACATTCCGTCGAACAACAATCCATTCGTACGTCCCGCTCAGGCAGTGACGTGCGGTACAGCTGCCATCATAATTCGAGTCGTGTGTGTGTGTGTGTGTATGTATATATACACGATGAACTCCTACGTGTTTCGGCCAGCTATTTGGCTGTTTTCAAGGATATAAAATACAAAGGCTAGTACATTAAAAGTCTAAAATGAAATTATAGAATTATCAAAACCAATCCATTAGGTGTAATACCGGCCGACAGAGGAAGGTGAGAGAGGATTTTGCAAGAAAACAAAAAACACAGATGAACACTCAGGCCCCACACCTATACCTGGTCGAATTTATCGTGCTCCGCTGTTAGCATTCTCCTGGCTTCGTTTGCTTTCGTATGACCCACGGTATTGCCAAGTCTATTCCTAGGGACGAGAGTGCGACAAACAGGACTGCCCGAACGCCGGTACAGGAACATCTGTGCGAATACAGTAACTGACACTAATGCAGTGGCCGGTGAAAATTCAGCGGAAGTCTGCGCGTTTTGTATTAAAATTGTATCTTTCATAATGGTACTATTCCGTGTATTCTGGTACAGTTTTACGAAATGTTAATGACTACCAGACTACATGACGTAACATCCCATAATATAACGTAACATAACATAATATAAAGATTTTAAACGCCAGGTGGGTCGGAATAGCGTAGTCGGGCAGGCGATATGATACGGACTGGACGGTACGGGCATCGATTCCCGGTGAGGCGAGATTTTCCGCATGCGTCCAGACCTGCCCTGGGGCGCGTCCCATCTTCCAGGGCCAGGCAGTCCAATACCACTTGGACTTCCTGACTTGAAGAGGGGCCAATACGTTGTCCCGAAACGTCGGTAACAACCAATATACGCTGCGTAACATCCTAGAAGAGCGAATACCTCATTTATACGGCGGCGGAAGACTGAAATCACTGAATGTTATTCAAGTTCTGACACGTATTTTTTCAAGAAATGCGCAAACACTGAATTGCGTAGTGCGTGTCCGGTCCAAATAAAATGGTGACAAAAAGACGGTCGTGCTTTGTGTTTGTCTGCCAAAGCTCCGTCTTGAGTAAAGGTTTAGGTAAAGTTCACCCTAGAACAGGACACGAGAGCCCAGAGGGGGGGGGGAGTAGAGGTATAGCTCTACTCCTTCTTTAACCTCAGCGCTAGATGGAATGGGTGGTCAACGCCATGCCCCGGCCGCTTTACCCCCGGGAAAGACCCGTTACCCATTGTATAGGAGGTTGGGTAGGCCCAGGGCCGGTCTGGACAGGTGCGGAATATCTCGCCCCCCACCGGGTTTCGATCCCCGGACTGCCCAGCTCATAGCGAGTCGCTATACCGTCTACGCTATCCCGCGGATGCGCAGTTGGTTGAGGGACTGCACTACAAGCCGGAAGGTCGCGGTTTCTATTCCCGATGGTGTCATTGCAATTTTTCATTGCCACATTCCTTCCGGCCGCACGATGGCCCTGGAGTTGACTCATCCTCTAACAGAAATGAGTACCAGCAATATTTCCTGGGGGGTAACGGTGGCAGGTGCGTAGGTTTGACAACTCTACCACCTTCATGTGCCGACTGTCTTGAAATCTGGGAGCCTGAACCTCCTGGAACCTTCAGGGCCTGTGCAGGCCTGTAATGGGATTGCTCCGTCTTCAGTATGACTGCAACTCGCGAGTGTCCTAGTTATTACCGTAATAAGACTAGGAAAGTTGTAGTATATAGTATGGAACAGCATTAACAAAAGATATTCGAACGAAATTAGGTCAGTGCTGTCGAGGTTTGTGCCACTGAAAACAATAATTAAAATGCATGTACGAAAGCGACTTCAGAATTCCGCTCCATATTCCAGTCAGTTTTTAACCTTTTGACGCCTAATGTCAATTATAGTGGTCGTAACGCACCGCTAACCTCTAAAGTTGTATTTTATATATTTATTCAACAAATATGGGTACTGAATATTTTAAACATGGTATACACTCTCCGTTTTTTTTTCTCTTCAAAATGCAGTTTGTTTCATAATTCTAACGTATTTGGTTCCTGTATTATTCACATTTTATATACAGGGTGTGCTAAGATTAAAAAAATAATTCCAGCGCCAAAAGGTTAAACACGTGTAGTGTTTAGTTAACACTAAGTGGCTATAACGCGGCTGACGAGTAGGTGATCGCTGTTTGTATAACGCGAACTTTAGTATGGCGAGTGTTGGCTCTCACGCGATTTCAGCTACAAGGTTGGCTGACGGGCCAGATTTTTTTGATCTGACCCTATTTTTATTACGCGATTCTCTATAACGCTGGGTCTCACAAGGACGATAGTATCGCTTTACGGCAGAACTGACTGTACTGCGTGTCATATTTATTTGGAACCATAATTTTAACCACTGGTTCACAGGTTCAATTGTGCATTTTATTAGCCAGCCTTCCGGAGTGGGACAGGTACTAATAGTCTCTTCGTGGCATGTTTTGCTTTTAAGGGTTCATGAAGGTCATACATCATGAGTTCGAATTTTTAGGTGCAGATCTGGTTGAATCGTTGCAAATGGGCTCTGTCACACCCCTGGTTCTGGTACGGTTTTATCTTTGTTGTCCCTCAAAATGGCTTGCCAGGTAGAATGCAGATTAAATCCTAAATATTCGTTAGGAAGTAAAATGTCGCTTGCAAGCATATGTAACGGATCTAACCATTGATTGAAGGCTATTGATGAAGATTAACTTGATGTAGTAACATGGATTGTCCTGAAGGTTCGTGCTTTGAGCAGTTGAGCCGTAGGGCCGAGATGGGATTATATATATATATATATATATATAACTGCAATTGGGTTGTTACCCGGTGGCAGTGGTTATTTTACATGTATACATAACATGAAATTGGTTACTACTAGATTTAAGTCGGGAGGGCTACACGAGAAGCATGTAGTGGCAACTTGGAATCTTGGGAACCATCTCAGCATTTGCTTATAGACACAGGGAAACCAAGAAAAACCTGTGTCGAGGTGGCCGGTCGCAGGACCTTCCGAATACTCGCAGGTAAATCTCGGTCAGAGGATTTTTTTTTTTTACCTGAAAGTGATATGGTAAATTCTGTGGACGCAGGCAAGTTCTTGTCAGTCACAGCGTGATTGTGTGATGTACAGATGCTGACTGTGGAGTTTGCATTTGACCTTGACAGTGGTTTGTACTGAGGAAAGCCGACTGTCTTTTTTTGTGACCAGTAACCGATGTATTTCAGTTACAAATTAATGCACTGGGCTGATGTGTATTCGCGTATTGTGTATGTAAGATAGTACGGTTATTTTCTATAGTGTTCTGTGTAGCTAGAGCTATGTATAAATTTGACTTCTAGGGTGGTTACAAACGAAGGATCTGGCAAATGGCGACCGGTATTTGTTAAACTACGTCAAGCAGTGTTAGAGATTCGTGTTTTTGACAGGATCTATATGCTTTACAATTGTGGCGAGTGTTAAAGGACACTTCCCACGCCTTGCAGGCCAAAGGCCAACTTCATTCTCTTCGGTTAAGAACGTTGCTTTCTTTGCATGTTCACGTATTCCACCCTGGTAGCTGATGAGGGGTAGGTTAACATATTGGACAACAAACAGCCAGCCTTGAGGTGTGCCAACAGCTCTCTAGCCTTGTAGAATGATGGCACGGAGGGTAATTTTAACACCTCGAGGAAGCTGGAAATGTGAAAGGATTGGAGAACCTTGGGGGCACTTCTGTTGTTGTCGGAATGTTTACGTCATCGACAAAGATGTAATTTTGTGTGTGTGTTTGGAAGGCTATACTTGAAATATAAATATCATGAGGAGAAACACAGAAACTCTTATTACAGTCAAGTGAGGAGGTCGGTAGAGAAAATAAACTCCTAGAAGGCTCATTTTTCTTCACTGGAGCAGAGTAATGGCATCCGAATTGTCGCCACTGCTGTCAAATTAATCTTCTTGACACTAATAATAATAATTTTTTACGTTTTTATGCTCACGAAACAACCAAATGGTCAGTTACAAACTCAGCAAGAGTATAACAAGACAATAAAAACAAAGACAGTAACAAAGCCCAAGACGCAAACAAAATCCAAGACAGAACAGAAACAACGGAATTTAGTTCGATACAGTTAGAAAGCAAAGTTAAAACGCGACAATAACATTGTACGTGTTTTTAATGCATATAGTTAAATGTCTGTTAATGGCGTTTTACAGCTGACATAAGAATGTGAATAATACAGAAACATTTGTTTTCTGAATGTTTCAAATGTGTCTGTGGACATTAACAGCAGAGGAACATCGAGCAGGACCTTTTTTTAAATGAAGATCTGACACTGAACGTACAGATAGCTTTCTACAGTTAGCGGTGTCCAGAAGGGAAGGACAGTATTTGAATTCGTGGTAAATATAACATCCATAAAAACAATGAATTGAAGTGGTGCCATCTTCGACCTATAATGTACAGTTTTTCATATTGTAATGCATTACATAATCTAGTGAAAATGTTAAATAATAATAATAATAAGAAGAAGAAATTAATCAGTGTAATGATGACCAGCTGCCTGATGGGGCAATAGTCAGCAGTCACAGCAAGCAGATAAGCCTTATTATTGCCGGTGATATTCTCATTCAGTTACTGTGCGCTGAATTGGTTTGGCTAGTTTATTTAACCAATCTTCGTAGTACCTGAAGACAAAGTAATGTATTCATCCAAAATTCGTAATCACCTTTCGGACTAAAATGTGTAACGTAACATAATTATGAATTACGAAATTACAAAATCGTGCATACAGTAACATGATATTGATGGAAAACACTGATTAATGGTGGGTGGTGTATAGCTGGATACTTGTTTGACCACCTTCGAAGATACTAACCAACCAACTGACTGACTGAATAACTAAATAACCAACTAAATTATTTTATGGAGCTGAGCGCTGCTTGAAAAGCCAGCATTTCCTCAGCTAGTCAAGAATTTTCCCACATTTTGTGGAACCAGAAATGCCTCCCCCAACAAGAGCTGTCCACTTGACCCTACTCAGAGCCACGTCATTCCACTCCACGTCCTCATATCGTGTTCAGATCCGTTCTAATACAATCCTCCCGCCTACCCTTAGGTCTTCCACATAGGCATTCTCCTTTAAATTTCCCCAATCAAGAGACTATGCATTTCCGTGCTCCCCATGTGTGCTGCATGCCCCGCCTGTCTCATCCTCCGTATGATAACCGTTGTAGTGCAAATCATGAAGCTTCTCATCATGCAGTTTTCTGCAGTGCAGTGTCGTGTTACTTCCTCCCTCTCCTACCCCAAGTACTGTATCTTCCACAGCACCCTATTCTCGAACACTGTGGGTCTACATGTCCCTATGAAAGGAAAATAAAAAACAAAAGGAATTTTTCACCTACCTGATGTTCTTTTTGTATTCAGCGTAACCAACATAAAAACGCCGTTATTTTTACTGACACTTAATACGGTCAGTAGTTGATACGACGTTGAAGAATAATTTATGATAGTTCTTTGGTATACAGTGGTACAGACAAGGGATTTTGAGAGTAAGGTGCCCGTAGGTGTGTGGTCGATGATGGCATTGAGCGCGATATAGAGTCAGCCCGCTGCGTAGAATGCAGGCTATTTTAGTGAGATCTTGTAAACGAAGTTGCTTTATAAAGTAGCATGTGGTGCAGCCCTGCAGAATTTTGAGTACGTTCGGCGATCAACACTGTTGCTTCTTCCTCTTTTTGGCACGATGCATTAGCTTGTATTTAAATAGCCTGGCGTTTTATTTCCATTTTAGTAGTGGCACGTATGGTTTCAACACTTAAGATGGCAGGATATGTTAAAAAGTATGCAGCCTAACTACAGATTTACGAGTATATTATTCAAAAGGGTATGTATATTTACATCGAACCGAACGTCACTGCAGAGTGGGTAGGTAAAAGGTAAATCAGTCCCATTACATGCCCGAAGTGCCCAGAGGGTTCCAGGAAGTTAAGATTCCCAGATTACGTGACAATGGCCCAGGATGGTGGTAAGATTGTCAGCCTTACGCACCAGCCGCTTTTACCCCCAGGAAATACTCCTGGTACTCATTTCTGTTGGAGGCTGAGTCGACCCCAGGGCCATAGTGCAATCGGAAGGATTATGTCAATGAAAAATTTCAATGACACCATCTGGAATTGAACCAGCGACCTTCCGATTTGTAGCACAGCACCTTAACCACTGTGCTTACGTAAATAAAGAAATTATTACCAGTTTTAACACAACTGTATCATTATTAGACGATAGTCTTTAATTGAGCTACATGTTTCGACATAAAATTAGATAATAGTCAGGCTCTTAACCAACTTTAAAAAATGATGAGGAAGACAATATGTAAATAATCGTTTGGCAGTCGTAAAAGTTTTTTTTTTTGAGATGTATGAAAATAAGATACAATATAATAGTATGTCAATCGGAAGTTTTACGTCAAATGTTTAGTAGTGTATTTCATTTGTTAAGACATCAGTATCAGTCCAAGTGTTTTCCTAGAAGTACACGGTTTATAATTTTCATTAATTGAAATATCCCGTAGACCGATAATCATTTCTTTATTCACATGATTGCCACCCAAGGAATGTCACACTTGAAGCTGTAACACATGAAGGGTAGAAGGTCTGCTTCGTATTAGAGATGTCCAGGGCTCAAATCCCGACAGGGATACTGGCAGTTTTGACGGGTCTTCTCTTTTATGTTTTGCTCGCCGTGCATCCCGGTACGACTCTGGGTAAATGACCAACTTGATGCACAATTACGTTATATAAAACGTTTATTATTATAATCCTCTACATGTTTCGAGCAACGCTGTGCTCATCATCAAGAGGTCGAATTGTATTAATACAGCATCTGGTGTAGTACTCTCTGTAAGTGACCGTCCGGTGTCCTGAGACCTGCACACCGGACGGTCACTTACAGAAAGTACTATACCAGATACTGTTTTAATACAATTCGACCTCCAGATGATGAGCACAGTGTTGCTCGAAACATGTAGAGGATCATATTAATAAACGTTTTATATAACGTAATTGTGCATCAAGTTGGTCATTTACCCAGGGTTTTCTTATGCTGGTTTCTTTCCGCCCCCACCCCCAGCCAAGAAAATGCCTGTATAGTACCTGAAATCAGACCCTGACCGCTTCCTTCCACGCCCTTTCCCCTTCATTATACACTTACCTTTATCATTCGATTCTGTGGGCTGTTGAAGGATTTAATTAAGTTTTGAGTAGGTATGACCTAGTGCGTATAATGGCGGTTTCATGTCTTATCGTTTACGAAAATGTTGCTTTGGATCTTACTGAGGAAGTTTTTGGTTTCAGCAGTGTCGTTCTGACATGAGGGTTACAGTTCCTTCCATTCTTTGAGAAAAGACAAGTGGGGTGGAAAGTGGAGAGAATTGTACTGTACAGCAAAACTGTGAAATTCCTTCCCAATCTCAGACACTGAAATGTAGTTCTTAGTTTGGAATACAGAACTCAGGAGAAACCGCGGGAGTAAATAAACGGTATTAAAGCAGGAGTATTGGTAGGGTTTATGTTGTCTGTAGGCTAGAAATGGGAACTGACACATTGTAACCGTTGTCTTTCGTTATCGTTTACTGCTATTCAGCTGCTTTAGTGGTGAAACTCGCTTTCAGGAGATGCTGTAGTGTGGAACAGTCGATGTAGACCCTGCGCACGTTTCCCTGTCAGATGACACAAAACAACTCTGTCGAATGCACAACCGTAACTTTCGGAGCTGCGTTGCCGTTTGTCAGTGTCTCCTGCCCCTTCATTCTCACTTTCTAACCAGTAGTATGGGCTCACGTGGCATCACTGTTACTTTTAATTTCTTGCATTTTCGTGCGGGGACATACACTATAGCGTTTCTTTTGGGTGAATGGAGCAGTTTTGCCTTGAGTTGAAGTTTAATAGATAAGCATATTATGATCTTTTTGTTATGGCCCCACTACTCCTGTTTTGGGTACAAAGGGGCATGTTGTAACAGAGAGAGACAAGTCTGACGTCTAACCAAAGCCCCTCTCGTAAGGAGGGAGGGGAACACGCCTGACAAAGAGAGACTAACCTGACGTCTAACGTAAGCCCCTGTCGTAAGGAGGAAGGGATACACGCATGACAGAGAAAGACAAGCCCGACGTCTACCCCAAGCCTCTGGTGTATGGCAACACAGTGGAGCGGTTATAATAGGAAAGGATAAAGACCCATCTTATCCGGCACGCCATATGTCTAATTCTGAATGTTTGCCGAGTTAGAGCGGTTGGAATCTACAAACACAAATGCGCTGTGAATGGTACAAAAGAAAGAGAAACAATTTACTGTTACCTCAATTTAAATTTTAATTTAATGTTTAGACGACAAATTTGTTACACAGAAATGACGGGTTTTTTACAGTTGACAATAAAAATTTGAAAATCTCATCATGTATGCGAAGATCGCATGTTGTGTGTCTGGGTTGAATTTTACGTTTATTTATGCGGGCAGCAGCATCCAAAATGCGAGAGAGTAATTCGTCTCCTGTGTCCACCTTTATTTTGTAAACTTCGCTCTTCATTCGACCCCACAAACAAACAAACATCCAACGCATCAGAGACGAGGGAGGGACGAACAGTGCCTGTCAGGTTCAAACATCTGTATTTCGGTAACCATTCAGAATTAGACACATGTTCGTATGAACTTTTGCTCCTAATGACCGATACTATCACCTTCAAAAAATATTGACTTTCGTCCTGATTAGCCCTGCGTATGTACCCCCATTGGAAGCCGCTGCGCACACTATGTTCATGGTCCGGATGCTGGCCTATCCGCAGGCCTTGGATAATAGTTGTATTGTTGACAGAATACAAAGACTTCGGCTGTGCGGTTGCATGGAGCCGGTAGCATCCTGGACCCCTGATGTTGCGAGACGACAGCCGTTACTTGCAGCTGTGTCTCTGGTGCCCGTTCGGCACGTGTCTCCATTATTGCGAAACGTGTTATCCGATAGCTCAGATAGTATCGGCTATGCAAATTCTAATAATTCCTCATAAGGCAGCGGCGTAGTTGCTTGATAAACATTTGTTCTGAAGATTATGATGGTTTACCTATTTTTAGCTTACCTTCCTACCTTAATAATAGGAGTGTGGCCTTCGACATAGCCATGCTGTCTGGGGCCAGTATTCCCCCATTTGGACTTTTGAACCAGTCCTATTTACGAACGTTGGTGTGGATGTTATGCAGCTGAAGACCACCTGAGTCACTCATACGATTCAAAGGTCTAGCAATCGGTAAAGAAAGCTTGGAGGATGCGCTTAATGCAGGGTCATGAAATTATGTATGGTAGACCTAGCAACTTCAAAATTTAAAACAAAATGGTGGATACATAAAATCTGTATTGAGTTTTTACTGTGATCACGCTAACGAGCGAATCATCGCAGTGAGCCAGGTGAAATGTGGTAATTAGATATATTATCAATATAAAAGTAAATCTTGTATGAAGTATTATTCATAAGTTGACACGCGGCGTTGGCATCGCCCTGTTTGTAGTTGTAACCTCAAAAATCAGAACATAAGTCGACCGAATGTACTCATGTACTAAGGACTGATTTCTTCAGAATAATGCTGTTGATGTTAATACTAAGGCGTTTTACAATTGCTAGTCAGTAGAATTTGAATGGACCAGGATTCGGTCTTACGACCGTCAGCGAACGAGTCTACAACGTTTTTCCGTGGGTGGCGCTGAATGTTGCTGTTGGGCTTTGAGTTTATATTGCTGTGAAATGGCAAGGTCTGTATCGGCACAGAGTAGAGTTATTGAATGCCTCGTTCATTGAGGGCGGCTACCAGCAACGCTTTAATCTTTTATTGATGTTGTTTTTCGTATGTTTTTGTTTTATGAGCTCATTGTAAAACTGAAAAAGTGCGAGATGTGGGGTTCTCATGACGGTGACTGTGATGTTTATTGCGGTAAAAAATTACTATGAAGGTGGACGTAGTTAATTCCAGCGAAACACTGGAGAACTGCCACGCTCCAGGGCGTCAAATACCAGAGAACAGTTTTCGGAAAGAAGCTGGATCGTGGGGAAATTGGCTGTGACCATATCTGCATGAATGCTGCTCAGTACGTCACTGGGTACAGAATCCACTGTCTTATGCACCCAGAACGAAGCTACGAATGTAGTCGGAAGCTTTAAAGACGCAGGACATGACGACGTGTACTTTGGTAGACGATTACAGATGCTGGATCTGCGTTTCGTCATAGCGCAATGTTCAGATGTTTTGGGACGGCAGTATGAAATCATAGTCACGTTTATGATGATATGTAGAGCAGATTGCATTGTGGGAATGCTTGCTAACATTCACTCCAAAAAGGTTCTGTCGTCTGGTCTTCTTTCCCAAAACATAAACAAGGTAGACATTGTACGTATAACGTAACATTGCGGCCCGTTCGCGTAACCACTGTTGCCGTGGAAAAGCAATAAGTATTACATGTTCTCAGTGTATGTCTGTAGCCTTAGGTATCCGGCATGCAATGCGCGTGCGCCGTTTTGTATTGTCATCTGTGGTCTGTCTGGCTGTGCCATATTTTTCCACATTAATCTCATAAAAAGCACGATTTAAAAAAAAAGTTATTGAATATAAAATACGTGTTTTGATTTTCTCTACAACATTTACCGAAACACGTCTCATTCTAAGATAACAAATGTATATTGGTCTTGATGTAAAGTACCCGTTATTCTTACCATATTTTAATCAAACCTCAATTTTCTCGACATATTTTTTAAAAATCCTCCGATATCAGATTTAATGAAAATTTGTCCAGTGGAAACTGAATTGTTTCAAACAGGCGGGCGGGCGGACGGACGGACGTGACAAATCTAATTGTCTCTTTTCGGAGTTATACGAATACGCCTAAATATTACATATGTGCAAAGGAAAATGTACCGTAGTGTTATGTGTATTGACACTGGCTTTATGTGGGTGTAAGGTCTAAGATATAGATCACGCTGAAGTTCCATGAAAATGGTAGCAGCGAGTTGCCGCGAAATGTTAGTTCCTGTCTGCCAATGTAAACGGTGTCAAATCATACAGTCGTTTTAAACGTGAATTTAAAAAAAAAACTGGCGGGCAGCCTGGACTGTGATGGACTATGTCGTACGGACAAATCAAATTTTTGAACATTTCTCCGTGCGCCACTCTTTTTAAGATGGGCCTACTGAATTGTCTGGGACGTCGACGGTGCTGTGGTAGGTTGTAATGTGGATTCTAAATTAAATGTATTGGAAGTTTTTTTTCGGTCAGCTGAGATAGTTTGCCCTTGAATGGAAGCAGGGTGAAATGACGTCATGAGGCTAAGTGAGACCTCCCTCCGCTTCTCTCCTCCATGTGACGTATGTGTAGGGCACGGCAGTATTGAGCGAGCGGGCATAGTGGAAAAGCGGGGAATTGGGGCAGTGGTCGGTTGGTGGTGATATGTACGGGCGCTGGGAACTCTCCAAGGGCGATCTGCAGTACAGTCGAACACTTTCACAAACAGTTCAAGGGCGCAGGCTTAAGATATTGTTCTTGTGGCTACATCAGACACCCACAAACCCATAACTCAGTGGCTTGAAAGTCTGTAAGCATATTTTGTGCCCCCGCCCGACCGCGGAATATCCCCTGTCGCTGTCCAATGAAAAATTTGTTATTGTATAGCCCTTTCACCATTTCTGTTCTGAGAACAATACAAAACGCACAAATGTACTCTGTGGGCTGAGTGGTGAACATGGTGGGACGTAGTGTAAACACTGTGCCTGGAAGGGTTGTGAGCACTTTTGTTTGTAAGTTTTGAGGTGAAGGCCTCACGGTAGGTGGTACTGTAGCTTAGTAGGTAGGTGGGTAGGTAATGTGGTTCTTAAGTATTTTGGTAGGTAGGTATGTG
>Ga0136643_10013688_pt1 | contig 12155 bp, 8 predicted proteins | sample TergutLab28metaG_FD_96883 | JGI IMG/M metagenome (GOLD analysis project Ga0136643, IMG submission 96883) | Labiotermes labralis P1 segment gut microbial communities from Petit-Saut dam, French Guiana - Lab288 P1 (version 3) (version 3) | ecosystem: Host-associated > Arthropoda: Insects >...
TCCACTGTTACATCTGCATCCACTGTTACATCTGCATCCACTGTTACATCTGCATCCACTGTTACATCTGCATCCACTGTTACATCTGCATCCACTGTTACATCTGCATCCACTGTTACGTCTGCATCCACTGTTACATCTACACCAAGCGGATCCCGTGCAACCATTAACTCTATTGTACCGCCGACGTTAAAGCTTGCACTAATAGTAGAGCCATCTACTAGTGTAGTAGAAGTACCGTTTATAAAGTTGCTTAAAGGAATTGTTCCAGCATAATTCCAAGGAATAAACTCTCCAGGTAGTTCTCCCCCAGTTGAGAATATATGAACATTTGGGCCATTTACGAAAATTTGAACGGTTCCGCAATGGCTGTCGATTGGTCTTAGCCCTGTCGTATCAGGGGGATTAGAAGGCCATTCTATTGAAGCTGGACTGAATCCCGACAGTACAACATCTGCGTCGGTGTCAATATCTGTGTCTACGTCAGTATCTACGTCGGTATCCACTTCCTCGTCTGTGTCTACAGCAACATCGGAGTCTGCAATAGCGTCTGAATCTACACTATCACCTGAATCTGCTGCAACATCAGAGTCTGCATCATCGTCTGAATCTGCCACAGCATCAGAGTCTGCACTATCGTCTGAATCTGCTACAGCACCTGAGTCTGCGCCACCATCTGCATCTGCAGCATCGGAGTCTGTACCGCCGTCTGCATCTGCGGCATCGGAATCTGTGCCACCGTCTGCATCTGCGGCGTCGGAGTCTGTGCCACCGTCTGCATCTGCAGCATCAGAGTCTGTGCCACCGTCTGCATCTGTATTGCTGTTATTATCTACATCTGCGTCGCCGTCAGGTATTCTGTCTTCATCTTTTTCCGAGCCGTCGTCAGGTATTCTATCTTCGTCTTTTTCCGAATCGTCGCCGGCATTGTTATCGCCGCCTGTATTTGAATCATCCGTATTCAAATCGTCTGCATCCGAACCAGTATCTTCTTCAGATGCGGAGTCGCCTGAATTTCCGGCGTCATATCCTGCGTCAGCAGTTGGTTCATCATGGGTTTCCGTTTCAGATGTTGTTGCGGTACTCTCTTGGTCCACAATGATTTCGTCTACAAAATCTGCACCTGCGCTGGTTGATGCAATGTCAGTTCCGTTAAATGTTGAATCCATATTGTTCTCCCCTCTCTACAGATCCTACTGCGCCCTCATATAACTTACATGAAAATTCACGAATATTATTCCCATCCATCTGGCCACCCCTGCTCCCATACATGTTCCCATCCAGGTTGGAATCCAGTTTGTTGAGGTGGGCCTTCCACAAAGCGCAACAATAGTGCCGTGAAGTCTACATCCTCGCTTACTTGGAAATTGATAGGGTTTATTAAATTAGTTGTGTTTGTAAATGTCCAGCCAATGTGCTCCCATCCAGGGCTATGCACTACAGGTATATCTAACCAAGTTAGCGTCGTACCAGGAGCTACGCGAATCTCCACTAGGCTCTCGTTAATAAGGCTGCCCGGGAATCCTTGGACATCGTCTATAAATCTTCCTTCATGTGTTGGACGGAATCTAACGGTTAGCAATGGTGGTGCGGGTGGGGTGATGATAACAATAAGGTTGCCATCTCCATCGCGGTCAAAGTCATACGTCCACTCACCACGCGGGTCATTTTCTGGCAGGTTGACGGTCACATCATCTTCATCAACATCTGGCGGGAAGGTTACATATATATTGCCAGTATCGTTTGCGCCGTCACCATCTATTTCATAGTTTATTGACGGAGGAGCTGTTACCGTTGTGGAACGATCTCCTTCTACGTCAATAATGATTGGTGGATTAGGATTTCCGGTCCCGCCAATTGTGCGAATGTTATGATTGTCGAATGCGTGGTCATTGTCTGCACCACTGAAACGACCCGCCGAGCCTGTGCCGGGGTTAATGTTGGTGCGCGCCCTGTTGAGAGGGTTGTCAAATCCGCCGCCATTGGTTGCCGTGTTGAAATCAATAATGACATCTGGGCCGATAAACATACGGCTTTGCTGATTTCCGCTGCCTTGGGTCTCATGCAGGTTTTGTCTTATATTTCTCCACCACAGACCACCGCCGTTTGGTGCGGTGTTGCCTGTGATAACGCCGCCAGTCATGTTGATACGGGTAGCACCTGTGTTCAGTGGTGGGCTAGTGTTGTTTGTTACATTACTTACCCCGCCGCTTGTGGCAGAAACTGTTTCACCAAGGTTGTTAATGCTGACACCACCGCCGCCGACATAGGCAGCCGTGTTGCCGCTAATTTCACCGCCAGTCATATTAAAGCGGGCATTACCGATGACGTTAACACCGCCGCCGCCGCGTTCGGGATGATTTGAAGCGGTGGTTGTATTTCCTGTGATACGTCCGCCAAACATATTAAATGTGGCGCCGTCAACATAGCGGAAATTGAGGTATGAATACATGGCAACGCCTGCACCACGTGGAGAACGGTTGTTGGTAATATGACCGCCATGCATATTGAATGTGCTGCCAACGCCATATTGCCCTACGCCGCCGCCGAATACCCAACGGTTGTTGGTTCTGGTAGCGCGGTTGTTTGATATCGTGCCCTCGAAAAGGTCAAAGCGCGCGTTTTCATCCACATACACGCCACCGCCGGCAGCTTGTGAAAGGTTGTCGCTTATAACGCCGCCATGCATAGTAAATGTGCTTCTTAATCTATCGTTTTCAAGGTTGGCAAATGATCTATTCCATGTTTGGTGGAAGCCATGTACCTTGACACCGCCGCCGCCGGCACGGGTGGTAATTGCGTGATCGCCAAAACCCTGTGCTTCGTTATTGCGTATGGTACCGCCGTGCATGACCATGTGCGCACCGCCACTGCGGGTGTCGCTATTGGCCGCCCATCTTGCGCCGCTGGTGATATACACGCCACCGCCGCGGTGAGCCAAGTTGTTTTCAATAAGACCACCGTTTAAGGTAAATGTAGCACGCCTTGAAACGTGTACGCCGCCGCCGGATGTCTCGTCACCTGAGCCTGTAGTGCCACCAGGCGAAGTAGCATTGCGGCCATTTTCTCTGGCTTGGTTGCCACGGATAGTACCGTCGTCCATATTAAACTGTGCGTCATAGATGACATTAACGCCGCCGCCGCCGTAATCGTGACCGAAACGTGTGGCGCGGTTGCCTTCTATTAATCCATCGCCGCTTAGGTTAAAAACAGCGCGATTGCCAACATGAACACCGCCACCGCTGGCGTGTCGGTTATTTCTGATTACACCATCTGACATATTAAATACGGCAGTAGCGCCCCAAACGTTGACCGCACCACCTATACCACCGGATTGATGGTTACTGCTTGTTCTTGTTGTAGGGTTGGGGTCTTGATTTGCCCCAGGTCTTTCTGCCGCGGTAAAAGCAGAACCATTTGGTCCTCTATTAAACTCAATAACGCCGCCGGTCATATTAAATATACCGCCAAGGACGTTTACCGCCGAGCCTTCACGCGCCATATTGCGCCTTATTGTACCGTTAAAGAGGTTGAACGTTGCCCCTTGGTCTACCTGTATGCCGCCGCCAAAGCCATTGCTTGTCAGCGTACTTGCAGTTGTGCCGCCAGTAAGACCGCCGCCTGATGACTGTGTCGCATTCCAGTTGGCAGGCACTCTACCCACAATATGCACATTGCTGTCATTGATAGTAAGTGTGGAACCGTTTCTGATTATAAAGTGTCTTTGGATACCCGTTACCGTCAGGTTAGCTTGTGCACCGCTTGAAGCAAATGTTACGTTACGGTTGCCAGTAATTTCTATAGGTGTTGTCCAAGCGCCTGTTGTTGTACCCACCACAACAGTACCACTGCCACCTTGAGGGATGGCGTTAATTGCGGATAAAATAGCGGCACGGGTGGTAGCCGCTGATACCGAAGCCGCGTTCACGTTAAAGCTAAATGCCGGCACTGCCATCACAAAAATAAGCATAACGGCAATAATACGCGCAATAACTTTTGCATGATTAAATTTCATAACATGACCTCCTAGTCTGGTTAAATTTAAAGATAAAACGTTGTTTTTGTAATTAAAAATGGCCTTGACAACCCGTCACTTAAAAACACGAAACACGTATTTCTAGGCGATTTTTCCAAGATAGTCGAGACCGATTTCTAATTAATTCGTTATACAAAGAATTCCCCTCCCCCTCTGTTTGTACTTGCGGACTAAAGTCCTTTCATCAAACCTCTTGCCCCTTAAAAAAGGGGAAGTGCAACATTCAAAACTTTGGATGTTGCATGTCTGCAATTAAATATGGCTTTATTAATCAAGTATATTGTTTATTGACTAAAAAAAATGAACCTCACAAAATTGTAAGGTTCGACGTATCTCACAATTTTATGAGGTTTAAAAGTGGAAATAACAAATGAAAATACTATGGTTACTGCGTAGGCAACGCTACATCTAGTGCAATTTCACCCCATTGTATTTCAGGCACATGCCGGGCAATACTTCCCCCGTTCTTGGGATTTATGTCACTGCGCGAAAATAATAATTTTCTCCACTTTGACGGCGGCTTACTTCTGGCAGGATACCAAGATTGCTGACATTTGCACTGGCTGCAAGATTTACCCGAGGCAAATATGGCGTTGTATTCATCCGCAAGAAAAGGCTCTTTGGGAAACATAATGTCGCCAGATACACTTTCCATTTTTTCGTTTATCATTTGAATTGCTTCTTTTAATATCTTCGCGGCTTTTTTTTCTGCACGTTTTACATCTTTAATGTCTGCCAAGTAATTTCTTTCAAATCGAGTAGATTTCAACTTGACATGTGCGATGCGATAAAGCCTTGATTCATTCCAGTCAGTGGTATACCCACATTGCTCGCATGTATATCTATAGCTGACGGTACACTCTGCTTTGTATGAGATATATGCAAACTTTCCAAACATAATTTATCCGTCCTTCATTGCAATGGTGTCATGTAAATATTGATAGTATTCAAGCTTTGCGCGCACACATTTCATGTGTAAATGAAGCCCCGCACGTGGTGACAGGGTATTTGGCAGCGTATCTATTTCAAACAACTTTATTTGATACGCATTTTTTTCTTTTTCTATGCCAACGTCAAGCACAAGTTCACAAAATGGTTTTTTAAGATGCGCCTGCAAATATATCGGAAATGTTTTTGCAAATTTCTCAAGTGCTAAAAGCACCTTTTTTGAATGGCTGCCGAAATTATCCTGAATAAACTCTCCTGCCAGCGGCCGTCTTATTGTAGGCATAGAAGAGAACGCACCCTTTTTGCCCACACGAGTAGTGATAAAATAATCAAAATCACTGCTATTTTTACGCAAAATATAAATTTTGAACTCAAAAGGATATCCCGAATCGGTGACAGACTTCACGCTTGACTGGGCGATATAATGATGCGAAACCAGCATGTCAATTTGTGATTGAATCTCTACCTTATTTAAGCACTGGGTTTCCGCGTTGTCTTTATATATCTCATATTGGTTATCAGACAACGCTTTAATCTTGATGACCCCGGCACCCCCTTTTGTAGAACCAATTTCCGGCTTTAAAATAAGTTCATCACCCAGGTGATTTATCAGATAACCAATCCCAGGCTGCGCATCCAATAAAAGTGTAGGGATTGCCACTTTGGAAAATGATTCATGTGCAGAAAGCAGCTTATACTGCCCCCATTTTCCCATATCATATATCTCTGAGCTTCTTGTAAAATGGGTTTTTTGTGCGAGAGACTTTATAGTCTTTGTGTTTGTTGCGTTTCCAGAGAGTAGGTTATCAACAACAGGTGGTATGGGAACGATTCGGCGTGTGACGCCTTGGTGCTCAAAAAAGAAACCATTTACAGTGTTTCTTTTCAAATCAATGTCTTTTGATGTAAAGGCAAAACACTCGATGCCATAGACTTGTGCCATATAAAACAAAAAAGCCCAGGAACCGTTTGCGTTTAAATTGTTAGCTAACTTTTGTACTAACGATGTTCTCATTAATATGCCTACGCGTGGCGCAACCATCATCAGCTTGGCCTCCTTATTGTTTGGCTAAAGCTTTGGCATAGCTATCTCTGATAAATTGTACGTCAATGGGGTTGATGTTGTTATTATCTGCGATAACGCGCACGCCGTCGCTTTTTGCTTTATCAATAAGCCTTAAAACTAAAGCAGCGATGTGCGCATTGTCTGTAAACGGCTTTTTGTTTGTGCTGTTGTCAGCAGATAATTGAATGGTTGCACCAAATTCTTTTACGATGTCATAGAACGCGTCAAAGTCGCGCTCATTATCATTGATGCCTTCAATAATGAGATATTTCAAATACAGTGCTGTTTTGTCAAGCGGATAACGCCGCAAATTGTCAATAACATAATCAAATCTATCGTTTTGTTTCACTTTGTGGAATGTTTCACGGGTGCCTGCATCAATTGAAGTAATTATCTTTTTAATTCTTCCCGTTGACATTAAGGTTGCAAGCTTCTCGCGGTAAAGAGACAGATTGGACAACAATTCAATGTTCCATTCTGTACTCAAAAGTAGATCCATTATTTCATCGAAGTGAATGTTTGCGCACAATTCGCCATTGGCAAATGTAATGGTAAATGTATTGCCCAACTCTACAAATTCAGGTATTTTGGCAAATTCGCGCAATACGTCAAATGTTGATGGACCATCTACATCTTTTAGTTTTGCCCATTTTTTTGATTTTGCGGCCACACAATAAACACATCTAAAATTGCATATATCCATCCTTAGGTCTTGTAGGAATCTCAAGTTTGTAGGTTTTATCACTTTAGGCCAAAAACCAAATTTAAGCTGCGGACAGCCTAAACATTTATTAGGGCTTTCTAGTTGGTTGGCATCAATCAATTTGGCAGAAAAGCCCTGCCATTGTACTATTTTTTCACGGATAGAACCCGAAACTTCTAACTTTGGACGGTTTCTGTTGCCTGCCGTACACATTGGGATTTTGCCGTTTGTATAATGAAAAGACCGCCCCAATCTGCCACAGCTTTTGCGATATTCGAGATTGGCTTCTAAAAAGTGTATTTTATTAGAGGGCATTTTTTTAATTAAACTATGACCGGCCAGTGCTGCTGTTGCAGAGTCGCGGTATGTAATCCAAACTTCTGCATTGGGGTAAAGGTTTAAAGCTTCATCTATTGAAGCAACCTTGTAGTTATTCCAAGAACCGTTTTTGAAATTTTTTATGTTGCTGTCTTTTACAACAAAAACATCTGGCTTGCCTGTTATATTCACCCATTTATCCATACTTGCTTTTGCTAATTTGCCATCTATTCCATAATAAATAATTGACATATAAATCCTCCCCAAGAATTTGTACTATTAAATATGGCTTTACTAATCAAATATATCACTAAATTAATATATAAAAAAGACCTTACAAAATTGTAAGGTTTAGAATAAAATAGCGTTTTATGCCGAACGGTATCGGCGGTAGACCTTGTACACAGCAAACGCCAACGCACCAACAATGGCTAACGGAATAATTGCCCCCGCAAACAATACGATAAACTCCTGTAGCGCCCAAATGGTTCCATTCACGGATGACGAAAATGCGCCGCCCATTCTTTCACCAAATGTCAATGCCGCGATGGGTGCTGCATCCTCGTCTTCCAGCAGTTCAATGAGTGTAACATGAATGGTGGAATAGGTCGTTTGCTGAATCATTGTATTTAGACTGGATTGATACCGCCCAATTTGTAAGCGAACACTGCTTAGGCGTTGCTCTAGGTTTAAAATTTCAGATATGGACGTGGCTTGTTCAATCAGATAAAGCAGTCTATCTTCTTCGATGGCTAACGTGTCCAGTCTTGCTTGCATGTCGTAAAATTGGTCGGTGACATCTTGCGCACTTTGGCGGCTGGTGGTGACTGTCGCGTACTGTTCGATTTGCCGCACGACTGATTCAAACTGGGCTTCTGGCACACGCATTGTGATGTTGAAACGCCGCGCTGTGCCATGTCGCCCTGCATCGGAATTCATGGAAGAACGCTCGATATAACCGCCCACACTTAGTGGGATATCGCGAAGCGCGTTCATGGCATTGTCGAAGTCGTAGGTTTCCATGTCTATATTGGCGTTGCGGATGATGCGTCGTCTTTCGGTTACGGGGGTTTGGTGGTTGGCCGTTGCAGTGGGATTAGGGGAAACTGCGGGGGATTCTGCCACCTGCGGCATTTCTACCCAGTTGCCTGATTCAAAATTGCCGTAAAAACTGGCTTCGTCTAGCGCAAAATCCCATGGTTCGGCGGTTTGGAATGCCATGTCTGGCATAGGCGCGCCTGCTGCCGGTGCGGCGGCGGGCATTGAGGTCAATTCGGCACTGTCGTTACCGCTGCAAGCCGTTACGGTGAATAGAATACCCAATATTAGAATGGTTAGTATTTTTTTCATTTCTGGTCATCCTCCTTTTTTATCTCTGGCGGTTCGGCTGTTGCATCAGTTGCTGCAAATGCTAATTGGTTCACATTTGCGCGTCTTCCCCGTTTAACCGCCCACACGACGATAGGAATACATATTGCACTCCACAAAACAAGCGGTACAGAAATAAACGCAAGCCCTACAAAGATATGTCCAAAAAACTGCCCGACCCCGCCAACCGATGTGGTAAAACTGTTGCCAATACGTGTCGAAAGCGGTATGGCCAGCGATTCTTCTTCCGCGACGGGTACGATAGCTTGTACCAGGTAAATTTCAATAATGGGGCTTCCGGCTTGGGTTAAAATCTGGTTGCGTCGTCCCATTAATAAATCGCGGCCAAACATCAAGTCACCAAGACGCCCACTTAGCAGTGTCATCACATCCAGCGAATTGCTGTCTTCCAACATTTGTGATACGCGCTGTACTTCGCCGCTGTTTATCGCAAGCTGCGCTTCAATGTCTGTGAGTTCGCTGCCTAAGTATGTGACTAATTCAAATTCGTCAAGCACTTCGCCTAAATTGCGCAAGGTTTCTTGCACTTGCAGATATGCCCAACTATCTACCCGCCGCATAAAATAGGCATTTGGGCGGTGCATCCCCAAATTTACAGATGAATCTAAACTGTATCCGCTTAGCCCGTTGATGATGAACGCAGCTTCTTCTACACACTGTACCTCTATTGATATTTCGTATGTTTGCCTATGGTGCCGCGGCTGGCTTGCCATGACCGTCACAGGTGTCAACATGACGAATAACAATAGTAAAATCCATTTTGATGAACGCATTTGCGCACCTCCTTGATATATGTAACGCAATTGTAATATTAAAGTTCCATAAAATAAAAAATTCAACTTCTTGCATTTTGCAAGAAGTTGAATTTTTATTTCAAGTTTATCATTTACCCCATCTTTATATACTTTTCATAGTTATACAAAAGCTGCATCATCTGTTCCCTTGTAGGAACGCCTTGCGGATTTGTGCCGTCTGTCAATTTATTTTTTTTCGCCCATTCCCAAGATTCTTTCGCCCAGGTGCTGGGTGCATCTGATGATGGCTCTGTCTTTGGGGTATCCACTGTGCTTAATCGTTTAATGATTTCATCGAAAGGAAACTGCGCCCCCGGACAATTTGGCTTCCAGCGTGGCGCAATATCTGAATGTGCGACAATATTATTGCGTGATATCGGGATATCTTTGCCGTATATCCGCTTCACTTCCTTGCGGATATACGCGATGAGTTCTACCGTTGCATCTAGTTGGGCAGTGGTTAGCGCGCCTTGGGTTTCAGCCGATTTTCCTTCGTGTTCGATACTGATTGTATACAGGTTGGCGTTTACCATCCTGTCTCGGACAGCCGCTAACTTAGAATACATATTTCCACGGCTATCATTTTGGATATTGTTTGTGCCATTCGCCCACGCGGTGTTTTCAATGGGCACCAACTGAACGACCTTTCCGTCTTTTGCTACAACAAAATGCGATGATGCTTGCGATGCGGGGTCTGTCAGCCAAGACACAGCCCCGTCAAACGCTCCATCGGTAATATGGCAAGCAATCATGTCCGGAATCCAGCCGGAACGGCCGGTGTTTTGGTTTGGGGTGGTGCGTTGTATGATGTTCATGTTTGTTTTCTCTCCTTCCTATTTTACACATATGACAGAATCTTAGGAATGGTTCCTTTCCATCCGCATATGTATAAACAATAACATCCTGTGGAGGCATCATGAATCTAATTAAATTTCTGACGATAACAATATTCCTGCTGATATTCACCGCATGTTCAAAACCGGATAACAGCCATCCTCCCCTTCAAGCACCACCCCATCCTTTAGCAGCCCTCACCACCGCAAAAGACCGCTTCCCTCAAATGTCAGGTTTACACAACCCCAACCCACCAATAGAAGGTGGACATTTCCGCCATGCCGTAGGGGCAGACACTCCACCACCGGGCATATTCAACCCCGTATTTCAAAACGCATCTGCCGATTGGCAATTTTCCACATGGTTTTCAGGCGGCAGCGTACTCAGCGGCACACCTGCAAACACGATTGGTCAGCACGGTATCGCCCGCTGGGAAATGGACAAAACTGCACAAACCATTACACTAACCATGCAAGAATATGTATATTGGCATGACGGCACACCGCTTACTTTAGGCGATGTAGCCTTTGCAATAGAAACCATCGCCACCCCAGGATACGCCACAGCGGGCGGTATCCGATTCAATTATGCCATTCAAAATATCGTTGGTGTACGCGCATTTAATCGCGGGGAAGCAGACCATATCGCAGGGCTGGTACTTTCGCCTGATAAACGGCAATTGACGTATCACTTCATTGATTTTAACCCAAGCTTGTTGCACTTCGGTTTTTGGACGATTCCCTACCCCAGACATATTTTTGAAAATGTACCCATCCATGAACACCCAACGCACTACCACACCCGCACACGCCCCATAGGCTGGGGGCCATTTATTGTCGACAGTTTAACCCCCGGGGAAAGTATGCATCTTGTGCGCAATGAAAACTACTGGGCTGGCATCCCATATCTGCACGAAGTCACAGTACAAATCGTACCAACAGCGATGATTGCCACACTGATGTCAGAAGGCATTTTCGATATGGCAGACTTTCGCCTGCAAGACTATCCCGATTTTAACAACCCTACAAACTTTCATTTCCTAGGCGACATCACCAACACCTACAATTTTGTAGCATTTAACCTAGGTCATTGGGATGCAGAAAACGGCAGTGTCGTCCCGCACGAAAACCCGAGAATGGGATGCAAATATCTTCGCCGCGCACTGGCATACGCCGTGGACGAATATTTACTAACACAAGGATTTTTCGATGGCTTGCGTTTCCCCGCCACATCAATCATTCCACCGGGGCATCGTGCTTTCATCGACCAAAGTCTCACAGGATTTCCATACGACCCCACCCACGCACGCAAACTGCTTGACCAGGCCGGCTGGCGCATTGGCTCAAACGGCTGGCGCACCTTTCCAGATGGCAGCGATTTTACACTCCACTTTGTAGTGCGTACAGGTGATGACTGGCCAATTATTGCCCAGCACTATGCACAGGCATGGCGCGATATAAACATAGACGTAAGCATTCGCCAAGCAGAATTTAATGACATCATCGCCAATATGTACAACACCGACCACTGGGAATGGGATGTACATATCGCAGGCTGGGGTGTAGGCGCAAACCCCAACCCAAACCTGCTGTGGGGACACACGGCGGCCAACCGTTCACGTTATATGAACCCTGCACTGGAATACCATCTACAACAGTTTAACTCACCAAACGCATGGGATATCCACTGGTTGACAAACCACTATCATGAATGGCAAAACCTGTTTCACTATTATATTCCCGCGTTCCCTACCAATTGGCGCATGTCTTTGACAGCGGTAAACAACCGTGTAATCAACCACTACATAGGCATCCCCGAAGACGGTAACCGTACGATGGGCGGAAGACACAGGATACAAGTGACTGCGCATGAGCGTTATAAAAGGTAGATATAACCTGCATACGTCTCATTTGCTGAAGCTTTGAAACATAACCCACGGAAATCAATTTTCAGAACTAAACAAAAAGAGGAATCAAATTGTCAGGTTCAATTAGACAATCAAGCATGATGTTAGAAAAAGGACGTTTGTTGTTAGAAAGTTCTTGGTAGCGTCTCAGATGGTTGAGA
>Ga0136643_10013691_pt1 | contig 12154 bp, 10 predicted proteins | sample TergutLab28metaG_FD_96883 | JGI IMG/M metagenome (GOLD analysis project Ga0136643, IMG submission 96883) | Labiotermes labralis P1 segment gut microbial communities from Petit-Saut dam, French Guiana - Lab288 P1 (version 3) (version 3) | ecosystem: Host-associated > Arthropoda: Insects >...
AATAATAATAATAATAATAATAATAATAATAAGGATCTTACATTAGAAATACGGATCGTGTGGAATGTAAAAACAAAAGTGATACCACTAAAATTAGGGGGTAACTGGAACAATCGCTAAATCTGGAAAACACACCCGGAGAGCAAGAAACCAAGGAACTACAAAAAAACAGCCATATTGCGCACTGCACACGTACTTCGGAAAGTACTAATGTAAAAATACAAAACATTTAACATGGGAAACAACATGACATGTATCATAAATCGTAAATACAAACTACCTACAACATTATATACTCTAGAAACGTGGTTTGTTTCGGGTATGTAATTGGAAAACGTCCTGCATAAACGTGATAAGTAATCTTCATGTTTGTACCGTGCATCAATGACGATTAAAATACTTTATTACCCAACAGATGCACAAATATATAATTCGTAGATACAATTAGAATTATTATGAAATATTTTAAAATACTTTATAATAATTCTAATTGTATCTACGAATTATATATTTGTGCATCTGTTGGATAATAAAGTATTTTAAGTGATAAGGAATAATAATAATAATAATAATAAAAGAAGCGCAAAATAATATAAAATACTTACTTACTTTATGGAGCAGAGTCATCCTTTAGAAGCTAATCGGGTTTCAGCTAGTCAAGAAATTCCCTGCATTTCATGGAACCCGAAGGTTCATTACCGCATTCACAAGTGCCCACCACCTGTCCCTATCCCGACCCAGCTCGTTCCAGTCCATACCCCCAAATCCCACTTCCTAAAGATCCATTTTAATATTTCATCCCATCTACGCCTGGGTCTCCCAAGCGGTCTCTTTCCCTCAGGTTTCCCCACCAAAACCCTGTATACGTCTCTCTTCTCACTCATACGGGCTACATGCCCCGCCCATCGCATTCTTCTCGATTTTATCACCCGAACAGTATTCGGTAAGGAGTACATATCATTAAACGTTTCATTATGTAGTTTTCTCCACGCCCCTGTTACCTCGTCCCTCTTAGGCCCAAACATTCTCCTCAGCACCCTATTCTCTAACACCCCCAGCCTACGTTCTTCCCTCAGTGTCAGCGACAAAGTTTCACACCCATACAAAACAACAGGGAAAATTATAGTTCTTTATATCTTAATCTTTAAATTTTGGGTCAGAAAACAGGAAGACAAAAGGTTCTGCACCGAATGATAGCAAGCATTCCCTGACCTCAATCTGCCTTAATTTCTTCCTGAATAGAATTTTGATTTGTTAAGGTTGTTCCCACATATCTGAAATCTTCCACCCTTTCGAAGGAACTATTATAAATCTTGATACTGTGACTTCGTCCTGCTTTCTGGTCTGGAGACATGACCATGTACTTAGTTTTATCAGCATTTACTTCTAGTCCGATTTCCTTACGAGCCACTGCCAAAGCTTCTGCGTTTTCCTTTATAGTATGAACGCTTCCTCCCAATATATTAACATCATCAGCATAAACCAGAAGCTGGTGTGTACCATTTAATTTCAAACCATTCTGGTTTGCCTGAACCCTCTTAATGGCGTACTCCAAAGCAAAGTTGAAAAGCAATGGCGATAGAGCATCTCTCTTTTTCAAACCATTCCTAATAGGAAACATGTCAGACAAATTCTTACCTACCCGGACTCTGCTACACGTTCCACTCAGACACATTTTTATTAACCTTACCATTTTCTAGGGGATACCAAACTGAATGAGAATATAACACAAGACCTCCCTCCTAACTGAATCATAAGCTTTCTTGAAGTCTATATAGAGCTAATGCACTGCTTCGTTGTATTCCCATTTTTTCTCAATAATTTGACGAATGCAGAATATGTGATCTGTAGTTGATCTGTTGCGTCGAAATCCACACTGATGATCCCCGATAATTTCCTCTGTATATGGAGTTAACCTTGGCAACAGTATGTTGGATAAAATTTTGTAATTAGTTGGCAAAAGTGATATATACCCATAATTACAACAGTCTGTTTTATCGTCCTTCTTATAGATAGGAACCATGATCGACTCCTTCCACTCCTCAGGCAATTCCTCCTTATTCCAAATAGAACTAATAAGTTTATGTATCTCATGACGAACTATTCTACCCCCTACCTTAATCAATTATGCTGGGATGTGAGCAATACGTGGTGGTTTGTGAATTTTTAGCTCTTCAATAGCCAACTCAAACTCAAATGCGCTTGTGTCAGGCACTAGTAGCTCTGCTGTGTGTATTTCTGTCTGCCTAACATCATTAACCCCATGTACATTCAAAAGCTGGGAGAAATAGTTCTTCCACGTAGCCAAAATACTGTGGGAGTTTGAAACCAAATCACAGCTCTCATCTTTTACTATATTATTTCTAGGCTGATAACCCTTCTTAAAGTCATTTATGTCCCTATACAAGCCCCTAATATTTTTTATCTTACTATTAGTTTCAAATTCCTCAATTTTAGACTTCAAATATGCCTTCTTTTTGTTCCTGAAGTGTTTGATAGCTTCACGTCTTACATTATTCAGATTAGCTACATTGCTTTGGCTTGGGTCATGTACCCACAGTATATTAGCCTGCTTCCTTTGATCTAAAAAACCTAAACATTCTTCATCAAACCATGGTTTATGCTGCTTAAATTCGTGCAGACCTGGAATTTCTTTATCTGAGGTTTTGATATTATCTTCAACGTTCTCCTAAGCCCTATTTATGTCCTTGCTATCACTTAAGTTCTCCAAAGCTGCAAACCTGTTTTAAATCTCAATCTGTTACTGTTTCCTAACCTCCTGCTCATTTAGCTTCCTGAGATTAAATCTTTCCCCATCAAACTTCTGTGCTGCTTGTTTACTTACTGCCAATCTTTCCCTAACTTTTGCAACCACCACTTAGTGACTGGTACCAAAGTCAGCTCCCCTGAAATTTCTTATACACCTAGTATACTGGAATGTCATCGCTTGTCTATCAATATGTAATCAATCTGGTTGTGAGTCTTCCCATCAGGAGAAGTCCATGTGAAATTATGAATGTTTCGGTGCTGTAACATTGTGCTCTTAAAAACTAGATTTTTTGTGTGGCAACGTTTACAATTCTAACAACATTATCATTATTATCCTGATGTAGACTCTTATTCCAAATTGTCGGTTTGAAAATATTCTCTCTCCTTGCTCTTGCATTAAAATCTCTTTATAAAATTTTCATATGGTATTTAGGAAAAAAAAACTGCTCTAAGTCCTCATACAAACTGTCTTTTAAATCCTCACTTTTCTCCTGACTTGGTGCATGCACATTCAGAACAATGATGTTACACCAGCGATCTCTCAGAACTACATACGACACCCTATCGCTAATAAACTCTCCCCTCTTAACTGGTGATATTATTCTGTGGTGTACAAAAAAATCCTGTTTCCAATTGATGATTTTCGTTTTCTTTTCCATAAAAATAGAATCCCTCTTACCGAGCCCCATTTGTCCCACCTAACGCGGCGTACACCCCCTAAATCTAATTTATATCTTGCTAATTCTCTGGATGGTGCTGTAAAGGAACCTGTCCTATACAGGCTCCTAACATTCAAAGTACCAAATCTCATAACTCTTTTCCGTTGCGTAGGTCCTACCAGAATATCAGTCCAGGTCCGAGGCTTTCTTTGTAAACTTTTCGTAACATGATATTTTTATGGTGAGGAGTTTAACAACACGCCCAACCCCCAAGCTGGAGGACCATCCCTTGTTGGCTGTCCGCGACTGCTTATTGAATATACCTTCCATATTTGAGGCCGTTCTCCCATCCGCAACCCGAGGACGCGCCCTGCAGTGGTGATAGGGAGCCATTTATCACGGAAACTAAAATTTAAATTAAAAAAAAAATATTTTAACTTGATTCATCTTCCGTGCATCGATCAGATCCACATTATACACAAAACAAACAAAATGCTCTGAATATTTATGACGTATTTTATTCACAATATTCTCACCAACATGTTTCGGTCGCTATTGCCGCCTTCTTCAGGGTGATGTTATTATTACAAGAATATAAAGGTACAAATGTAGCCAGCTGTGTCGCCGTCACTCCTTAACGATTAAATTTATTATAATTTCAGTTAAAATTATATAAGTAATATAAATATAGGTTAAAACGGGTAACGATTAAAGTCTTGGGATTTAAAATTGTTTAGTCTGTGTGGAGTGGTGCTTGGTGTAGTGATGTGGTGAGTTTGAATGCAGCGTGTAGGTGATGTGTAGACGGTGCGGTATATTGGTTGGAAGTAGAGCCTTCATCTTCTGGGTTATGAATGAATTCACAGCCTCATAACCCTAAAAATGATGGCGGTATGATAGACACTTCGGGAAGAAATTACCCAACTACACGTCGAAACATCCCAGGAGACTTGCTTCCTCATACGAGGACGTCAGTCATTCATTAACTCGAACAGTTCTGCGTCATTTCCCTAGGTTAGGCGGAAAGCTTCCCGCATGACCTCACGCGTATCTTTCATTGTAGTCTCTCTCTCTCTCTGTCTCGCTTGTTACACTAGTGGCCGTACGTTTGGCTGCGCTATGGATTGCATGAAACGGAGGAAACTGAGGGATTTTAAACAGACGCTGCTGGGAAACATTGTTTTCTCTGTCTCTCTCTCTCCCTTTCTTTCTTCATGTCTGTGTGAATCCAAGTTTCTGCAGGCGAGGTATGGCAGGAAAAACTCCGCAAGCCTAACCATTTAGCTGGTAGCTCTATACAAAGTGTATATAACACGAAGTAATAATTCCAGGGAAAAAAATACAAGTTTTCTCTTTTTAAAATAGAGAATGTAATTTATTTATTCCATTTCAGTGGTATGGCGATGCAATACTAGCCACAGCGAAAAATTCGCCGTTGAATCAGTGATCAACTGTTTCTAAGAAATGCGTATTGTGTAATTCATAATGTGCATCTGAGACAGACTTTCGACACTACATGCCCTAATGTCGGATCAACTAAGTGCTAGCAGAATATGATCTAAGTATTTAAAATTTTTCTCCAAGCTGACGTCAGTCACGTGCTGCTAATTGCGGGAAATGCAGCACAGTTCGCTTGGACAGCCCTCCCACGTGTCTGCTTCGTGATAGTCTAACTCAGCATTGTTTCAGTGACCCACTTTTATGTGACGGTTACATCGCTTAAAAAAAAAAAAGAAAGGAATTTTTCAGGTATCGACATCTTCGTTGAAGTTTTTCGTATGATAGAAGCAGGTAGAAACGGCCCAGACCCATGTGTATAAAATGTAGACCGTGAAAGAATGAGTGCACACGTAATACAAATATGTAGCGCTGGTTGGTAGACGGAAGGCCGGCCAGCCAATGGCTGGGCTTCTCCATACCACCACCAGAGGCCAGGTTGCGCCAACATGACGTAAATTGCGTCCCCCATAATATGCCGTAGCTAGCCTTATACCTGTGCATTGTACAAATGTTAGGATGAGGCAGCTGGACGCCAACAGCCAGATGGGATATTGCTTGTGGTGAAGTGATACCAACAGTGCTTGTGCAGATGTGTGATTGTAAGCAAGAAGAGCTTCGTAATTGCGAGTGAACACAATAAGGTGAGGGTACCATATGTAAGACAATAAAGGCACACACGAGTTCAAGTTCGAGGATGACCAGTGAAGAGGGAGAGGGGGGCTATGGAGATTCCAATGACAGTTCAGACGTGTAACCAGAAAATATAAAGATAACGTGAGGTCGCTAACCGAAAGCTGTTTCCAGGTTGTACTGAATTTGGAACCAACTGAAAGGAATTGTAAAACCTTCCGCAGAATTCGTTATTTTTAGCAGTGAACAATGGCAATGTAAGTTAGAATTTTTAGGCATGAGTAATGCAGGAGTGACAGAAGTGTTATGAATAACAACAGCATTCAGCGTAACTCTGCATCGGATAGTGCTAAAGCAATTGCGTGTTTTCCTTCGTATTATCCTGTTTTGTGTCCACACCGTTACAGACTTTACTACTCAGATATAGCAGTTAAGCCCATTATAATTGCTTTACACTTAGTTCCGGAAGTAGTAGTGCGTTTACCGACACTGAAATACATGCAAGCTACTTGACGACAAACATTCCACTTCCTTGATTACTGTTTGAGGTCAGGCGACTGGTTCTCTCACCATTCACATGCTGTACTCAATGGAAAGCCAGTCGACCAGGGGCATGGCCACTGCGTTGTAATAATACATTTTAATAAAGAGAAATTTATGATAACATCAGGTAACTTTCGTAGTTATTACGGATGGGATTGCTTCTTAGGCCTACAAATTAATTTCGTAACCTTCAACAACATTCATAATTATCAGTAACACCGTAGGTTAGGAAATGCCGGCCCTATAAAAATGGCACATGTATCATTGTCTACATGGTACACTGCTGTATTTAAACATATGGGTTGCCAGTGGACTGACCAGAAAGAAATATTTGTTGTTCCAGATATGATTCATAACAATTAACAATGGAACAGCTAGAGATATTTCTTTAAAAGTCTGTAAGGGCACATGCATATATTATGCACTTATTAACACGCTTCTACGTAAATCCACGCTTTTCATGGGTCAAATTTCGATAAGAAATACCCACCAATCCATACTATCGTACGTATAAAAGTTCTGTACAAAGTGTGTCGCAGCATTCAATAAATTCAGGAATATCAAATGTAGTCTATATATAGTACGAGGTTACAAGAAGGTACGTACAAGCATTACTCTGGCCGCAGTATTACTCCAGTAATGAATGTATTCATATAAATTAGACGTGCTTGTCTGATCTGTATTGTATCCGGCCTTCTAGTGATCCTCTTTCACCACAGGGAATATCGCGGGGTGGAGGGGGGTGGGGGGAGGGGATGGAGACAACAGGAAAGATACGTCAAATCGAATTTACAGAAAACAGCCTCTTTTATTGTAGTCGAGTCACTAGATGTTCCACCAGAGCACACAAATTTACATCCTGCCCGCTGCCTGGATACTTCCGAAAAAGTCGCGTGGTTAACGTTTTCTTGTCTTTCTTTAACCAACGTTGCCAAAATTCAGTCAGGCCGGTGTCGCCTGACTTCAGAGTCGACGCTGATGGGCTAAAATGCGCCGCGTAACAAACGTAAGTTACTCTGTTAGCCAGCCGATATCCATTCTGTCACACGATTCCCGCACACTTGCAACAATGGTAGCTAAGCGGACAGCCAAAGGCAGGAATTCACAGAGTGAACAGAACGGACGTTCACTTGCCCATGCGAACCTTTACAAAACATTTATGAGTTTTAAATAAAACCCTTACATCTTAGGGAAGCTTGTTCCCGGAGTCGAACCTGGAACATGCGGATTCAGTGTCATAATCTGAAGTTTTACGCTAATTTCAAATGGGTGGATGTCATGGCGTAGGCCTAAATGACAACCTAGCGAGACACATGTCATTGGCGTATCAAGTAACAGCCAGTATTTTAAGAAGAATGTTATGAAATAAACATATCTGGACGGAGTTGTGTTATAAGTTAATCGCATTTTGAAAATGAGATCTGACAATGTAATGATTTATGTTCGAATTCACGAGATGGTGGTTATTCGAATGAAGTCGAGTTTCAGTCGAGTTTATTTTCATACTCATGTTCCTGTGGCAAAGAAGCATTACAAGCGTCTAAAGATGGTGTTTGAATATTCACAGATGGATTTTAAACAGAGAATTTCCTTACAGTTTACCGAAAAGGCATCCAAAGGGAGGGAGAGAGATCTGATTGTTAACGTACAGGTTTTCGAGAAGTTATGTGGCTAATCTGATGTGAAAAGGAGAAAACACTAATACGTTTATACATTTTAGGATGAGGTTTGTACCCTGAAACAAAATAAAGATGTAATATATATATATATATATATATATATCGTATGACTAACCGGTTGTTTATTATAGGTCATCATATATGAGGTGATATGTAAGAGAGAGAAAGAGAGAGAGAGGATTACAAAATAAAAATGGAATAAAAACGACAATTCTTGAGAGTTCTTCGTCACTTGAGCCATAATTGCATTTTCTTTACGTTTTATTTTATAAATAAAATGTAAATATCCGGTATTGAATTAGGTTACCGGAAATTTATGGGTTCGTGGCAAATTCTAAGGCCTTACTACAAGTACCCCACCAGACGGCTAAACTGGAGGATTTTGAAAAAAACGGGTTTCTATTCTCCATTCACAGAAAAAAGATGTAGGTTATACGTCCCCGTATGCATTCCTATCCACCAGGCCAGAGAAGAAGGTAGATTAACCCTCGATTAAATTATCCAAAAGTGTGTTTTTTGTTTATATGTCGAAGTTAGAAAGGTGGAGAATATAATTCTGTTAATATCAGCTGTTGTGTGATTGCATTTCCGCGTGGTCTGGCTTGAAGACCAAGATTCGCTACTAACGGACACCACGGAGCAGAGTCCTTCGTGACCACTACCAGCTCCTCATCTACTCAAAAAATTACCCGCATGTTGTGGAAACCGAAGATTGAATTCTTTTTCACAAGAGTCCGCCTTTTGCCTCCATCTTGAGCCACATGAATCTAGTCCACACTATTCCATCGTATTTATTGAGGATTCCTTTTTAATATGCCTAGGACTTACAAGTGTCATCTTTCTACCAGGATTCCTCACCAAAACCCTGTATGCATGTAGCTTTATCCCCATACGTGCCACATGTCCCGCTCATCTCATGTTCCTTCTTTGATTATAAAAAAATAAATACAGATAATTGAGTTCCTTATAAGATTTGTCACTACATTATATATATATATATATATATATATATATATATATATATATATATAGAGAGAGAGAGAGAGAGAGTCCTACAGTATAAACATATTTTTTGAAAATCAGTCAGCCGGTTAAAAATTCATATTGTCATAGGCACAGACGGACAGACGACATTTTGACCTCATGACTTTTCTTTCAATACGAGGAAGAAATATGGACTAAAATTAACACGAATAACAACGTTTAATTTACATTTTTGGTGTCCTCTGTGTAGACGTGTTAGTTAAATTTCGACTAAGAATACAAATAAAATGGAAATATATTGACTAATTTTGGCGTAGGAAGACATTAACTTACGTGTTTGAAAGCCAAGTCCTTAGCCAAAGGAATGCAGGACAGTCCCGCATTAGTCGTACCTCCAGGCACTGTTACATCTTCTTAGAAAACTGTCGTCAGCATCAGCTTGGAGATAAGAGTGAAAATGATAGTAGGTGAGTCGCAATCCTTGCGTCACACATGGTCTCACATAACGCCTGAAATGTCTTGTTTCGGATTTCACGTAGGCAGCTCGACTGGTCCTAGTACTGGAATACTGTGGATACTGTCCCTGAAATGTCAGGCTTTATTTCACCGATTGGAACCAGAAATATGTTCAGGGATTTCAACATGCAAAAGGACGTAAAATGTACGATATGTAAGACGACCGTATTATTCACTTATTGTAACGAATGTATAAAAGTGTATTCCTTGTAGGCCATGTAACACTAAAAAAGGAGGAACAGCGATAAGAAAAAACAACTCTAGCAATATGAATGCAATATAAACAACACTAACACTAACGATAAGAGTTCAATGTAAAAGATAATGATAATAACACCGAGGTGAAGAATGCGATACAAACTATGAAAACAATAACACTACTAGTAAGAATGCAATATAAGGGATCCGAACACTATTGCTAGAAGCAGCTGCAGAAATTCCCTGTTTTTTTACGTCGTCTGAAACTTTCTCTGAGTATAAGTTTTAATGCTGGTGTTGCATAGGTCAAACTCGAATCCTTATATTTAACCTCGAACTCGAAAAACAGTGAAAAAGGACTGAGCACGTGGGTCAGAGTAGGCGAAATTTTCTGTAGCATACAATTATGATAAAGGAGAACTAGCATAACTAAACGTCGACTACAGTCAGTTCGGGCAGCCTTGTGGATAAAGAGTACGGACTTGCCGAAGTGGTTCGTGAAAATTGCGTCGCTGTTTGTTCCGACTTCACACCTCTGCAGATAGCAATTAAAAACTGAACTGACGTCAGTTCCGTGCCCAGACCCCATCCAGCGCCCCCGGAACATTTATGTTTATTGGTGCTGTGCGCTGCGCACGCCCTGTGCCTATGGTAAGTTGTCTGTGTCGCCGTGATCCCTTGTAGACTGGTATAAATATAACGACTTCGGTACGAAAGAGCTTTATGAGCAAAATGGAGACGGATGTTTCTTTCGAAGCTAAATTTCTACCATACTACTGGGCGTGAGTAATTTTAACAGTCTCAACGGTGAGAACTTATATCTCAAGATAGCATGCTGGTATTATGAGTTTGTACTTCGCAGTTAATGGAACCCGGATAGCACATTCGGTATAGCGATCAGCGACGGGCTGGACGATACCGGGTTCCAATCCTGGGAGGGGTAAGAAGTAGAAATGTTTTTTCAAAACCGTCAGCTGCCGGGACATGAAGTTGACCACCTCCATCCAGTGCCGAGGTTAAGAACGAGTGGAGCTATACCTCAACTCTCGACTGTCAGGTTTTATGGGTTGGGCAGGGACAACTTCAACCTTTTTGTAGCTAGCACTGAAGACTGAAACACTGCTGAATACCTTACGATACTGATTTACCGAAACACGACGCACAAACTGCTGAATTAAATTTTCAAGCGCGTTCGCCGAAAATTGACGGGATTGTAACCGTGTTGCAGTGTTAAGTTAACAGACGTTTGTATGAGCATTTTCATTTAGGAGTAGCGGCGAAAATTAGAGTCCGTAATTTCGCTGCATCTTGCAGTATAAAGAACCAAGAAAATTAATCTATGCCGAAAATATTTTGAGTCACTTCGCTTTCGGGGAATTTTAATTCATGAAGTAACATGCAGTATTTTCTTAGCAACTGACCAACTTAATGTACAGATTCTTGTTTTATAATAAGTTTATTATTTTCATCTACATGTTTCGACACTGTTGTGCTCATCATCAGGAGGTCAGATTGTATTATACAGCATCTGGTATCATCACACCTGTAGGTGGCCGTCCGGTGCACACGTTGAGAGAGGATACCAGATGCTGTATAATACAACTTTGGCCCCCTGATGATGAGCACATAGTGTTCGAAACATGTAGAGGCGTATAATAAACTTATCATAAAACAAGAATTTGTGCATTAAGTTGGTCAGTTGCTAAGTTATACTGAGATGCACGGTCAGAAAAACAAAAAAATACAGTATCACATTTAATTCGTAATTTTGTTAAGTCTACGGAGGCTGTTGGTTTGTTAATCATATCTGTACACCTTAGGTTAGGCTAAGAACATACGAAGCCGGAATCCTAACAGTATAGACTACATGGGCTGATGAAAGCACAATTTCACGCAGAATAAGATTCAAATTAAAGCCGCCCTGAAAATAGTCCGTAGACCTCTCTTGTGATACGGGCAGGACATTTCAAGAAGCCACCAACATCTCTGTTACGGACACTGGATAACTCAATCGGCTGCACTCTTTATTTTGTGGAGGTCTGTTGCAACTACCAAACCGTCCACAGATTCCGGACGCCCAACGATTTAAGCATATCTCACACTGACAGCGTGTCATCGCCCCTCGGAATGTTCCGGGTCGTGAGGAAAACTGTCTCTAAACGAACTTGAATTTTAACAATTGTTAACTACCCGATAGACTTAATTCGATGTGCTATATTTTGGGTCATAACAGGAATAAATCCTTATAGGCTGCATACGGAGATAGTATAGTGTGCAGAGGACGTCAGCTCTTTTTGACTACCGATTTTGATAATAATATATAGCTGCGTTGCAAGTTGACGCAGGGTGCAGAAGCGCATTGCTCGTGCATTCTCGGAACTGTGTTTGTATTACTTGTCCGAACGTTGCCGATTCTGCATTCCAGTTGCACTCATCCTGGTGCCGTAATTTGCTTCCAGTAAACCATCGCAATTTTCAACTTAGCGACAAGCCCTCACCACAGCCGGTGCGTTTTTTAATCCTGCCAGAAATCAAACATGAAACTGTTCATAATGTCAATGTTAATAAAAATCCAACCAGATGCAACAGTATGCAGATATTTATTTACTGCAGAGTCACTCTACATGTTTCGGGTGTCACAGCACCCATCATCAGGAGTACTAAAAACTGTAACCG
>Ga0136643_10013692_pt1 | contig 12154 bp, 3 predicted proteins | sample TergutLab28metaG_FD_96883 | JGI IMG/M metagenome (GOLD analysis project Ga0136643, IMG submission 96883) | Labiotermes labralis P1 segment gut microbial communities from Petit-Saut dam, French Guiana - Lab288 P1 (version 3) (version 3) | ecosystem: Host-associated > Arthropoda: Insects >...
CCAGGGTTAGCTGCTACGTGGGCAAGAATTCGTTGCTCCTGCTGTACAGTTCTGGCAGTCCGAGGCCTTCCTCCTTCAATTGTGGGAATGAATTTGCCTCTTTCCCGCAGACGTTGCGCTATGTGCGAAAATGTTCGGCTACATGGAAGTCGACGAATCGGAAATGTTTCTTGATACAGACGCCGTGCCTCATGTGCATTGCTGTTGGCACGACCGTAGAAAAAGTGAATGTCTGCCATCTCAGCAAACGTGTAGTCTTTAGCCTCCATCATGTATCAACCACTAGTACTCAGTTGAATACATCTAGCGACAGCATTTATGGTGCCGTTGTCTGTTCACGTGACACTGCTTATGCACTACTCACTGGATACGAGTTATTGCATACCCTTCCGTACGCTAAGTATTACTCATAGTAGTGTGTTTCTTGTTAATCACAGCATTTCTCGGATTTCTACTCAGCAGTGGATATATTGGAACCTGTTCTCTTTTGGACCCATGTTGATAGGAAAGTTTTTGCTTAATTAGGGGTGGGGAATAACCAGGAGAAGTTTGTGAAATAGGTTTTGGGACAGCCTGTATATACATATAAGTCAGATTATTACTGAAAGGAAAGAAGGGGAGATAAGAGGAATCAACATTTCAAGAAATAAAAATATTAAGACTTTTTTTTTCGCGGGGCGTCCAAGTACTATTCATAAGATACACCACAAATTTTTCCACAAACTGGAGACAGTTACCTCCAAATATAAACTGCAAATTTCAACAAGCCGAAAGAAAACATTGGTTTTAAAGGAAGAGATCCAGTTAGAAGTAAAATTGTAATAAATAATGATATTACAAAACAAACAAACATTTTCAGTTCCGTGGGTTGCTTATTTCTTACCAGAATGAAAATGATTTTACTGTTACAATATCAAGATTTATCCAGATAACGGGAATTATTAACAGAACCTTAAAAACCTCCCAAGTCCAAAAACACACTAGACTGAAAATGTATAATATTTTGGGATTACCTGCTTCGTTATACGGATACAGAACTTGGGCAATTAGAGAACAGTATAAATCCAGTGTAACGTCAGTGCAAATACAATTTATGAGGAGAACGGCGAAATATACATGGCAAGATTACAAAACCAATGAAGGCATTTTATCAGAACTTAAAATTAACCCAGTTATGAAGAAAATTAAAAATTACGGAAATAAATTAGTACAACATTTTCGGCGAATGGAAAAAGACAGACCGCCACACTCAAATATGAAATATCAACCATGTGGGAAACGAAGCAAAGAACGACCCCTCAAAAGACTTCTAGAATGTGAATGGGACCGGAGCAGGTCACAAGGCCTAAACCCCAGCAAATTATATGATGAAGATGATGATGAGGTTAGAGGTTCTGTCAGCGGTGTTGAGGATTTCCAGCTGCTAAAATTTAATGTTGCTTAGACAGGCAAATAGGTGACAGAATCTTCAAGGATCAAACTGCCTCCTTTATTCGTGGTATTGCAGAAGAATCATGTGAAGATTCCCCCGACAGGTTATTCCCCATTTACCTATCTATATGGCGTCACCGATTCCCACATACAGAAGCACTGATTAGACTTTTTTTGTTTTCTGCCACCGTCTGTACTAGTGGCTTCGATCTTCCATGCTGTAGGGACAGGAACCTTCTCAGACAGTACTAATAGATGAGAGGCAGGAGCGCGATAGGGTGCAGTAAGGCAGGACAGCCAGCAAAAGCAAGGCAGAACAGCATACGTAGATGTGATGACATTGTGGCGTATTGTGTTCACACCTATTTTGGTGTCCGTTTCTTTAATGTCAAACGTAACATGTATACTCTTGTAAATCAGTACACAGTCAAATTCAGATGTTGCAATGAAAGAAATTGCGTTTATTTCTCATAAGAAATCATTAATTCATCGTCATGAATAATGCAAAATGGAAAGAACTTGTGTTGTACGACGTTAGTCAGAGGAGGCATTTGTCCTGGGATAGCAGCTACACTAGAGAAAGACAAAGGCACGGAGAAAGCCTTACATTTGAATTTTCCGGTGAAGGATTAAGTAAATATTTCAGTAATACTGCCAAACTTTTCCTCGTGAAGCATCACTCCAGTTTTTATTTTATTTAAATGTTCTAACTGTGACTTTATTCTGGTCGTTCTTCAGAGTGTCGGAACGAAACCACTGTGTTCAGAAATTTTTGACATTTTATATTTCTGTACAGCGTCGCCCAAAAATTTATGACAATTTTCGAAGGGGAACCATCTTTTATTTTTCCCTTTCTAGTGATAAGAGACTTGTTGAATTATGTTATAAAAAAGATTCATAGAATAAAATCTTCAAAGTCTTCCCAGGAGGGCACATTTTTAAGACTACGTCCCTATACTGAATATATTTCCCGCTGTTTAGAAGTCAAAGACAGTTCACAGTTGTGGTATTGATGGCTGACAGCTGAAAGAGAGTCCGCTCTCATAATTACTGTTCATGTTGTAATTTTACTTAACGATGTTTTCTTTCAGAGGGGCCGCTAATTGCACCGGTAGAAGCTGGCTGTCACCCTCACGAATTTGTTTGTCTCGCATTAATTCAGGTCCCCCTTACTAAAGGTCTTAATTTGTTGAAACTGTACCTTTCAGCATGCATGACGCCGTGAAATCATTAAGGCCTTATTAAGTAAGGCCTGACTTTTGTGAGAAAATTCCTGGGAGAAAATCAAGGGGTCTGATTTTTGTACACTTATTTTTTCCTTGTTTGTTCTTTGCGCTAATGTAACGCCTAAATCTGATTAGAGGGAAATTAATATGTATTTTGCCACATTTAATTTCTCGGAGTATTATATGGGTATAAACAAAATTTGATATATGTTGTTTAATCAAATATTCATCACGAAGAATGTTGTTTTAATACTAAAGGTCACTATAATAAACAGGTTTTAGATGATATCGCGGGTCATATTTAACATACCCAGTTCGTTGGACATGAAATAAATAAGCTTTAAAAATTAATGTCTTGTTGGAAGATGTAGTGCTTATTTTAAATGTTTTCAATACATGTGCTTGTAGGAATAAGCATAAAGAGAGGAATGTATAATATGCTGCTACGAGGGTAGTTGTAGCTGCCAATGTATATCTCTTCGGTCGTAACTTTGTCCAGAGCACCGACTTGATTACCGATTATCACAGTTACTAAAATATAAACCAAGAAATGTACAAAATTCTTTAGAATTATAATAATGTTAGAGTGCTTCAACTCCTGCACGTTTCGGGCCTCACTAGCCCAACATCATGGAGTGCACAATTCCATAAAACAAACGTTTAACCTTTTCGTCATCTTCAGTATGCAGTAGAACTGTCGTAAATTAGTCAATGTATGATTTATAGCAGACGTTTTTGTTGGAAATTCTCTATTTCTGCAGAATTCCACATACCGCGACTCCCTCCTTCACAATTCTTATTTGACCACCACACTTACCTTCCCATTCAATACAATATATCTGACATATCTTTAAGATCGTCATCAAGTCGTACAATAAAGAGTCTACACGTACCTAAGCGGCTGTCTAGAAAATTTATCCTGCAGCAGCATGCTTGGCCTCTGGCCGCATAAGTCCAAAACTGTAGACTTTGTGTGGAAAATAAGTCCTAATACAGAGAGACTTATTAATTTGCGTCACACATTAAAGAGAGAGAACAGTGAAGTTGACTTCGTCTACAGTAACTTGTTCATTGGAAACATGTTAGAGGAAAGTTCTTCGACAGCTGACCTAGGACTGACAGGAAGATATTAAGCAGGTTATAACCCATTCCATACTCATTTAAAGGGGAATTTCACAGTCTTACAACAGACACCTAAAAACATATATAAAAGTATTCAAAGAATTTACAGAAATAAAGAAAAAGTGAAAAGAAATGAAAAAGGCATGACATTTTTCATGAATATGTAAGTTTGAGGAACAGAAGAATCCTGTTGGCCGCATTTGATTATCCTGTCCATAGTGATGATGTGATTTTTGAGCAGTGCAATGTACGAACGTGAGTATGCTCTTGGTAGGAAACTTATATGGCCGTGAAACTTGGTGTCCCTTCATAAGAGGTCACAGTGTATGAGAAAATAGAAGTGGTGAGAAATATACATTCACTTGCACCAGAGGAAGGGTACAACCATCCAATACTGACAAGGTTTATTAATTCGTCACTTCGCCGTGTATCAACAGAGATTTAAAATAAGGGGAAATAATATAAGCTGGATACGTCTTTCACTTTCATGAGAAAGTGCTACAAAATTCAAGACAAAGAACTCTAAAAGAAAGTTGCGTGAGAGAAATAGGCATGGACATGAGAGTGATATTAAAATCGCTCCTAATATATTATTTGGAATTGTCAAGTGGGCGCACATCGAGAGGTTTCTTACCTTATATGGGGAATTGTAAACAGGGTAATGGAATTGCAGTTTGCGTGGCAGGTAGATACTATCGCGAAGAGTTGAAAGAATGTTAACTTCTAAGAGAAGATCATGCTTCTTGTAGCAGTGACGGACACTGCATTGACACTTCAGTCACTACCGCAGGCCTGATAATTTCCGTGTGTGAACCGCAACATATGATAAAATTTTTGAGGTTGAAAAATGAAGAAAAGCTGAGCTGCGTAACACAGTACACGTTACACGCTGTGTGGAATTTTAAAAAAGGTGATTCAGTTTGTTGACCTACGCTGTTACAATGTATTAATTACATTTCTTGAAGATTACCCTTCCAAGTATTAAAGATGAGTGAATATAGTATTAATAAATTTGTGATTGGATAATACATGAGTGCTTTTGTCGGTGCTTTTTGACATATTTAATTTCATTGTCGTGCACTATTGTTTTGATAGTAAGATTTTGTGTCTGTCACAATAAACCTGAAGTAAATAGATGAATGAAATCACAAAACCCTGACCTGAAATTCGAAACAAGGGCACATGTATTTTTGTATGTATAAGTAAAATGTTGTAGATCTTGAAAGAATACAATTTTTCCTCTGCATTATTCGTGGTTTACACGGTCTCTGGCTAACTTCATTGTGAAAATCACAATAAAATGTTAAAATATTATATAGTTTTAATCTTATGCGTATTGGACCGTGCATCATCTTGTTATTTGAATAATGGTTGACCAACTAGATGACACTTGCTGTATTATATATTGCTCAACATGTTTCAGACGTTAATACGTCCATCTTCAGGAGCTAGCGACTACTTGTTGTGTTGTGTAGGCTGACTTGAGGCTTGCTGGTGTTATGTAGCGGGATTTTCTGTTGGTGATGTGTCATCTAGTTGGTCAACCTTTATTCAAATATATAGTTTTAAGTTTTTCCTTAACTGCGATTGTGTAACTGACCGTACGTGAATTTGTGGGTAAAATAATTATTTAATTCTGAATTATATTCCTCGTTCTTCCCTTTTCAATCTTTAGGCAGTAGCTGTTTCAATTTTCTTTATTATTATGGTGCCTCAATGAAAGTATGTTAGATGAAACAGCATATGAATGTTTTACACGTAGTTAAGTCTTCCTGTTGAAAGTGGGAAAAGTTGTAATTAAAGCGGCGGGAAATTTCAGTCAGGTTATTTGTCTCCCTGTATGTATGATTACATTGAGAAATGCCTGTGTAATTATTTCGTACACGCCATTCAGGGACTTGGTCTTTAGCTCAAGAGTGGACTCTGTAGAAACATGGTGCAGGTTTTAGTTCATAGAGAAAGAGAACATATTGTAGAATTTTAGAATTTAGGTATATTAACCCTACTTTCTATAAAATGATTCGTTTTGTGAGCTTATTTCACAATGGACAGTTATTTGTGTGAAGCAGAAGATTGATATTGACATGAAAGCAATAAATCTGCTAGAAAACTTATAAGGTTTATTTTCCTTTAAATAGTTCGCTATGGTTTATTTTGTGAGGTTATCAACAATACGAAACTAATAGACTCAGAATCTATTAATCTGTCGTATTTACATAGTTTAGCCACTAATTAGTAAACCTGTAATTATTTTGAACTCACCAGATAGAAGCTCAATGCTTCTTACCGTCTCAATACCTGAAATTTCCTAATGTGCAAAATGTTTTATACAATATTTAGGTGCATATTTACGAACCAACCCCTTTCCATGTTTCACAGTTTCCATTAATTTATTGACTGTCTACCTAAAATGGAAAACTAAATAGAGATTAGTGCGATTGACATTTACATTAAAATTATTATTCTTGTCAAAATTCAATGACAGACAACTTCTGTTCGAGGACACAATTGTAGATGTTAATGTTCTTCGCTTGCAGACTACTTTATTTTCGCTCAGACAGCTGTGAACCTGTGGAGGTACAGTCCGCCACTCAGCTTTACAGCCATAGAAACTGGGGATATAAAGGCTAAGGGGGCCGCAGAGCTCAGACCCGGACGGAAAAACGTGTCTTAATAATATTAATCGTCCTGTGTTAATGAACAATTTTACGGTAACACCAACAACTGCACTAGCATTAATGTACACCCTCACACATAAACCACTAACACTACTACATGTTTCGATCTTCTTCAGAACATCCTCAGGGAGTTTACACCAAAGAAACATATATAAAACACAAATTTATTATCAGTGAAATTAAAATTCTTTACTAAAACCTCAATCTATTGGATATTTCAATTGTGTTTTGTATATGCTACTTTGATGTAAGATCCGTGAAAATGATCTGAAGAAAATCGAAATAAGTTGGAGTCTTGGTGGATTATATGTGAAAGTGTAGATTTCAATACTTTTACATTTGTTATAATTGTCTACTAAATTGCACTTCTAGAGGATACACGTATATCTATCGTTTAAGCGTAATCTATATGACAGCAAATCTACTTATCGACTGATTTAAAATTCAATAAATTCAAAAGTTTTCTGTAACACCCACTTCTTAAACTCAGCATTTAACCAGCATAATGCACAAAATCTTATTTTATAATAAGTTTATTATACGCCTCTACATGTTTCGAGCGCTCATCATCAGGAGGTTAAAAACTGTATTACACAGCATCTGGTATCGTCACACCTGTAGGTGACCGTCCCGTGCATAGGTTGAGAGCGGACTGGTTGGAATGCAAGGGACTGTAGATTAGGCGTCAGGTTCACGGTCAGCAAAACGTCTAAAAAACCCCCACTTCCTAGTTTCGTTTCGTTTTTAGCACAAACCGACTAATCTTTATACATGAAGGACCAGTTTTGTTCGAGGAAAAACCAAGGTAAAGCAATCCCTGTACAGACCTGGAGAGGCACTGAGGGTTCTAGAAGGTTGAATATCACAGATTCCTATATAAACGGCACATGAAATTGGTAAGGTTGTGAGCCCTAAACACCAGCCACCTTTACCCCCCAAGAAATACTCCTGGTACTCATTTCTGTCAGAGGCTGAGTCGACCTCAGGGAAATAGTGCGGCTGGAAGGATTATGTAAATGAAAAATTATGACATTTGTAGCGCCGTGCCTCATCCAACTGCGCCACCGCGTGCCCCTTTTTGTTGGGGTTGGAAATTTAATTTTAAAGAAGGATTACTTGGACCATCTTTGACCTTTGATGTTTAAGGCGTATCCCTCTTACATGACAGATTTCTGTTATATTTAAGTTTTATTAAAATTCCTGGCTTGGCTTGAAATGCTAAAATTAATAAAGAATTTCCCCTAAAACTACTTAACAGTCTATACAACATAAAAAAAAACACCAGCACGCACACATGGTTAGAAAGAACTGCATCATTGCCAGTTGCTGAATCTGAAATATATATCAGCCTGTACTTGCCCTTTTGATTTAATTAAATGTTACATGTGAAACATTTCATCTATTTAAATTAATTACTCCAGAAGGCAGTTTTGAATTACAGCCCTTTCTTCATGTTAACATGGGTATGTAATAATTTTAATTCACTATCACATAATTCAAATGTCTTACAACTTTATAACAAGGAAATAGTATCTCGCGTCGCGAAGACAATGACAAATGCGTCTCGTTTGTTTCTGCGGATCGTCAACCAAACTAGTACAGTAGTCTAAAGCGCAGCTAATTAAAAGAGTATTACAAGTGAGTGTATAGCAGTACCTGCGGACAAGTAACACAAACGCGAACTTACACATTAACAAATAGGCAATGCGCCTGCAAAATCGTCGGATAAATTCGTTCTACAAAAAAATTGACATGATGTTTATTAATCATCTCCACGCAATATGCTACACGTAGAATTTTTTTGGTAGGCTACCTATCAAGAGGTGATATTCTCACTCCCTCCCCGGACTGTGTACCTTACGTGAAGTTTCGTCACATCTGTTTTTCTTATAAAATGCTTATAACGTCAAAGCTAGTTCGCCAGTAAGACTACTGATTTGTTTTGGGGATCTACATATTTCGATACTTGGCCTGTAAACAGCTAACTCAGGCATTTCATGATCTCCCTCAGTTCATCCAGGAAAATATCAGGATAATTATCTTGTTCCATATGTATTCCAATTTAGTATTCACTGTCTAATCTTTCATTCGACGCTACGTAAGCTAACATACTGTAAGGACTATTATGTTAAACATAAATAAATAAATAGAAATAAATAACATAACTAACTACGGAGATGATAAATAAGAGTCACGCGTTGTAAATTTTGGCTCTTTCGCGAATAAATATGTTACTGTATTTACACATTTTGTTGCAAAAGTATTATATTGATATTTTCAAGCACGTTTTAAATCACAGATTTCCAATTAAATTCAGTAAGAATAAATAAAAATCTTAATTTTAACTTAATATATTATATTTTTACCTGAAATACGAATTACTCACCGTAGCCGAACATTTTTTATATATTTGTTTCTTTGGTTTGCTGGCGTCAGTTACGGACGTTTCATGGCCGTACGTTTTAGGTTTAATCTGTCAATGTATGTTCACAACCGTTGATGATAGGAAGGAGGGGTGTAAGGGAGAGAGTTTTAAACGGCGAAACGGTTGGAAGCAGACAACTGACGCTAGCCATCCAGTGCGCAAGCAGTCGCATACGAGTGTGGTGTAGGTGGGAGTACAGAGAAGGGCATGTGTCAGTTTCCTAGAAATGATCGTTGTTGTTTACCTGGATATAGCATTCCATTATTTTATATCAAGAATAACATGAATAAATAAAATATAAATATAAGAAAATCACTAAAACTAAATGTTATTCGGTGAACCACACTCTTCTCCCGATAAGAGGATCACCTACCAGACTGAACACGTCGGGACAACAAAGTTATAAAGGGTGATCGTGTAGATCACATATAATGTAACAAAATAAATTGTTCGTCGTCGTCCTTGAAATGCAGGAAGTTGTTTCAATTGGTGGATGGATTTCCTGATGTTATTCACAGACTACAACCAATGAGATGCAACGTTTCACAATTTATTTATTTCTGTAAGACGCTCTATATATTTCAGGCGGTTTTTCCGTACATCAGCAGGAGCTCAAACTGGACATTCAGGGGGTCAGGTTCTTGTCGGACCAATACTGCTACCTGCTACTAGCCTGGCATGCTAGCAGCAGGTAACAGTATTGGTCCGACAAATACCTGACCCTGTATGTGCAGTTTTGAGCTTCTGTTGATGGACGGAAAAACCGTCTGAAACATGTAGAACATCTTACAGAAATAAGTAAATCGTGAAACATTTCATCTTACTGGTTGTATTCTGTGAATATATTAGCGATCCACGGACCTATGAATTTTAAATTTCCTGATGTTAATTGATTGCTGTTTTCACGAAATAACCATACTAAACATTATTCTGAACTCGCTGCATCCATTCTCACCCTGAAATTGTGATTAACTGTACTTAATTTTGTTTTGAATTTTACCACGTCAAGTTTATTAGCACAACAAACGAACCGTATAGCTTCTCGTACTTCATTCTTGGAAAATTAGGCGAATATTATGATTTAAAAAGTACTAGAGCGATTACGTATCGGATTGTTGTCCTTGACGACTAATGTACGAGTAACAGTCAATAAGATACCAGAATTTACTTGTACTTTAGCATTCCCTTATGTAGCATGAGGTATGGGTTGTGAATAATGAACTTTCCTATTTATCACTGAGACACGTGGTATATTTCGATACAAAATAGTCTTCTAGAAATAAATAGGAGAATTTCACATCTCTCTTAAATTTCAGGGTTTAAAACTTAGGGGGAGTGCTCTAAATAACCTTTCATTGTGATTCTCCGGTCCGTCACACTAAGTGCCTGAAAAAATGATATCTTCATTGCGCCTCCAAGCATTTTCTGAGATAGAAGGGTAAAATAATCCGTCATGCAAGCACTATGGGGTCGAATATCTTGACGTAGTAAAGAAAAATATAAGATTGCGCTGTGGCTATGGTTCTAGAACATATTTTCTGCATTACTCTCTTTTAATAAATTGTTCTTTAATATCGCAGTATTGCAGCAGAAATGACTGGCTGAGCTACAGTGGGTTTGAGCCGGCTAGCAGAAGAGGAGGCAGGCCACATTGCTTGATTTATGTGCTACGATTTACACCTAAAACACTCATACCCTTGCAGATAAATGGGCCGTGGAAAAGGTTTCATCAAGGGTAATTTCCGGGACACAAATAGCGCGATGAAATATATCGGGGGCCCAGGGCTATCTATATCCGGAGGGTCACATTGGCGCCTCTATTTTGATGTCAATATTTACCGACATACCTAGTCATCGTTTCTGAAATCAAAGTATTCTCATAGGCCGTGCAAGGTTGTTGATGTGTGCATTTTATTATTTTACTGAGACTAGATAAAACATTAAAGTCTGATCATTTTAATATATGTATCAGTGATTGTAAAATTACATTTATACGGTTCACTGATACAGTGCGGACCTAGTTCTTTAGGTGTCCACGTGATTATTTTAAGAGGCTGCGAGGTTTTTCCCTTTGCAGCTTTAGGAGTGGCTCGTTCTAATTGAGGCAACCTGTGTTCTATGTGACGCAGGATCTGAGTATTTTATTTGATGAGAAGTAATTTTAATCTTGGCAGTGTCATTGAATATTTTAATTTATTAAAACTTTTGAAAAATAATGCGCAAATAAGACTATCTAATGTAAGAAAAGGGACTGAAAATCCGAAGGAGAATATGCAGAATTAACTGTTACGAATGGATCAAAGTAGAATATCTCGAAGATTTGTGACCTATAGTCCACTACGACAACAAGGTTTAACGACTAAGAAGAACAGGCAGGACGTCTTATGAATGTTTATTGACAAGTGGCACAGTTCTTTGTTCCTGTGTTGTTGTTGATGATGATGATGATGAGAAGGAGGAGGAGGAGGAGGAGCAGAAGAATGATGGTAATGATGACGATGACAATGATGATGATAATGTGAGAGAAAATTTTGTAAAATGCACGTTTCTTTGTAGATCACTTAAATTCTACTCTTTTTTCCAGTCAGCAACAATCGATGTTCTGAAAACATACAGAGTACTCAGGTCTGTCAGTACAGCAACAGAAGAGCATGGAGCAAAAGTGGAACAACAATTGGCAAGGAAACGCCGAAATAGACGACAAGAAAAACGAGCAAACTTGCCAATTGTACATGCCATGTGTTTTAAACCGAGAGTCCTTTCACTAGATCTGGATTTTTCTACTGATATATAATAAAAAGTTTGTATTTTTGGAAGATTGGTGAAATTGTCCATGTGAATATCGGGGATTGGAGGACAGATTCATTTTTCTTGAAATCGGCACAAGCTGCATTTCAGCCTCGCTTTATCCCTGTGAATTGCGCTCACGGTACCCATTGTTGGGAAGGGTGTGTGGGCGCACAGCCGGTCTGGAAGCTCTGGGAAGAGAAAATGAGCTTGTACGTAATAATTTTTTCGGTGTCACTCAGTAATATCAGCCACGTAAATAACTGAAGTTTTTATTTGACTTACACCGTTTTTATAATGTGTCAAATAAAGCAATCCCATTACAGGCCTGGAAAGGCCCAGAGGGTTGCAGGAAGTTAAGGTTCCCAGATTTCGTGACAACGGCACAGGATGGTGGTAAGGTTGTCAGCCTTACGCACCGGCCGCTTTTACCCCCAGGAAATACTCCTGGTACTCATTTCTGTTAGAGGCTGAGTCGACCCCAG
>Ga0136643_10013696_pt1 | contig 12151 bp, 6 predicted proteins | sample TergutLab28metaG_FD_96883 | JGI IMG/M metagenome (GOLD analysis project Ga0136643, IMG submission 96883) | Labiotermes labralis P1 segment gut microbial communities from Petit-Saut dam, French Guiana - Lab288 P1 (version 3) (version 3) | ecosystem: Host-associated > Arthropoda: Insects >...
AATGCCAACTTGATGCAACTAGGTAATTTTATTGATGTATTCTTAGCTCGACATGTTTCGGGCGCATACGTCCATCATCAGGAGCATTAGATGTTGAGTTGCAGCATATGGTTTTCTGCGCCGAATTTGTGGATGGGTGGTGGTCTTGAGAGCCGCTGCGTAAGGTCGTGTGTACGGTGCGGATGGTGCCATGCACTGCACCATCCGCACCATACACACGACCTACGCAGCGACTTTCAAGACCACCACCAATCCCAAAACTCGGCGCAGAAAACCATATGCTGCAACTCATCATCCAATGCTCCTGATGATGGACGTATGAGCCCGAAACATGTCGAGCTAAGAATACATCAATAAAATTACCTTGTTGCATCAAGTTGGCATTTCACTTTATTTCATGGGACAGATGCACGGTCAAACAACCCTCAAATAGATAATAGTGTTTGAGGTTTATGAGAGAGATGAACTATTTTTTTTTACAGTCTTATCGTTTGTGAGTTAAAGAAACCCGTGTAATGGAACATCTTGTAATACAAGTAAACGTAATAACATCCCACTCTTAACGGAGGTGTATAAAATGAATTGATAGCACCTGTGTTTGGTTCGCTAAAACGCCAACAGCAATGAAGAATTTTTTTTGGATCTCCCACAGTACCTTTCATTCACAGTCGAATTTCGACCACAGAGTAGTTACTGCACCGAAGGATTTTATGATTTACCTCAGTCCTTCCATGCACATGTCGGTATAATAACTTACAGCATGTTACAACAGATTTCTTGCAGGCCCCTTCTTATTAATTTCTTTTAATCTTTTCATATTCATTTCTAAGCCACACAGCGGTAAGTAATGCCATAAATAATTCAGAGAGTGCAAGCAGTATCAGATTAGTTTCACGTACAAATGTGACTGTATATTGGTTGCAAAATTGAGGAATATCTTATCAGCTGATGCCGAATGTAAACGATAATCTGTCATTTTCAGTCGATACAGAAATCAAGGTACTTTATTTATCTTGTACTTTGAACTGTCATATTGAAAATATAAAGGATCGGTCTGTAACCTTATGCTAGAATTTATTCTGACGTCTATTTACTGAAAACAAGTTAGGAAATGTCAGCATAGCAAAACGATACTTGGGACGTCACCGTGTTGTTAGTGTCACCGTAAAGATTAATTTGTTAAACTGCTTCACTAAAGCGCCGAAACATGTAGTTGTACCTTATGTAGTATAGTATCTACATACGTCTATCAACAAATAAAGTTATGTTGGACAGGTACATAAGCTCCTTTCTAGTTAATCTAATAATACAACGGGGATGACAAACCTCATTATGCTTCACTAAAGGTTTCTGGACAAAACGTGTGATTTGTTTCTGCGATCTTTATCCGAGAAGTATGTAGCGGTTTCACTCGCGTGGGTCCAAAACGCGTGCAGACCTTCATGTAAAGTGACCATTTATGTTGTTCAGTGTAACTGAAATTCTTGACGTGTTGGCAGATTTCAGTAAGCCTTCTGAATATGAAATTTCATGGAATTTTTTTTCAACTGGTCTCCAGTAGATGCGTACATATGATTACGTTTATTAATTACATGGTAAAGATAAGAGGCTCATTAATGCAAATCTTCGTTCATTGTGTGCCAAAATTAATGCGCGCTGTTTCGAAGGCAGGCGGTGTCTCGGTCTGTAGGTTGGAGAAAAACATATATTTTAATGGCCCTTGGATGTGTAAGTGTAATTAGAGAATACGGTAGTTAATTGTAGTAAACACTACTTCATCGTGACAAATCGGCGTAGAAAGCATTAACGTAATGCTTAAAGTCGAGGCTTCAGCGTCACAGATAAGCCAACTACACACAGAATAAGGAAGTGGTTTATATCTCTATCGGTTATTGCAGAAAGGGGCTAAGGCATGAGAATCAAGTTGTGGACGATGAAGAAATACAGCTGAAGCCTGGTACCATTTATGTTGTCACAGGACGCTAGAATAGCATTCTAACTAGCGGCGAAGGCCGGACGAGGTTTTTTGATGATGAAGACGTAATAGGGTTAACAGCTTCACTGAATGTACTCAGCTTCAAGTGCGCAGAAACGCATATTGGTGACCAGCAATAGAATGTTTAACCTCTCCAGGCAAAGTGCAAGTAACTCTGCAGCCGATAGTCAGTCAGTCAGTTTGTCTTAGCGTCGAGCCGCCATCGGGGGAGGGGTTTTGTGACCAGATCTTATTTAAGTAGTGAGTCTGATCAGACCAATCATAATCACCTTGGAACGTATACCCCAACGAGAGGGCAGGTCTCTCTTTTTGTAATGTCTCTTCCTATGGCCAGCATACATGTTTAAATATGTATATTCTGGGGCGACTAAGTAAATGACACAGTATTTAGAGTAGCGCATATGTACAATATATCAATATATACAAGAACTCCGTCAGTCCAGGCTTTGTCAGGCAGATTATAAGGTAAATCTATCTCTGTACAGGCCTGGACAGACCCGTAGGGCTCCAGGAGGTTGGTAAAAAGGTAAAGTGATCCCGTTACAGGCCCGGTTTGACCCAGAGGGTCGGTAGAGGTATAGCTCTACTCTTCCTTGACTGCGTCACTAGAAGGGGTTGAGTGGTCAGAGGCACGCCTCGGCCGCACGTTACCCCCGGGAAAGACCCGGTACCCATTTTACAGGAGCCTGGGTGGGCCCCAGGGCCGGGCTGGACGGGCGGAAAATCTCGTCCCCACCGGGATTCGATCCCGAACCGTCCAACCCGTAGCTCAGTCGCTATACCGACTGAGCTACCCGGCCCACCCAGGAGGTTGAGGCTCTCAGAATTTCTAGACAGTCGGCACGTGAAGGTGGTAAGGTTGTCAACCTTACGCACCGGGCGCCTTACCCCCCCCCCCCTCCTCCAGAAGGAACTTCTGATACTCATTTCTGTTAGAGGCTGAGTCGACCACTAAGGCCATACTGCGGCCGGAAGGATTGAGTCAATGAAAATTAAAATGACCCAGTCGGGAATCGAACCCGCGACCTCCTGCCCTGTGGCGAATTGCCGCGCACTCCGTAAAGCAGATTGTGCCTTGGGTTGATTAAGCTAACTTTCTCGTAAAATGGTGCGTAGTCACTTTGAAAGGTTGTTCGCTTGACTACCTTCAAATTATTTTTTGTGTTTGGTTTCGCCATGTCCAGTGTTCCAAACTTTTTCATTACCATAATTTTTGAATGGAGCGTGCTTTCTGCTTGCATAATTTTTATGAAAAATCATACGTACGGAATCTGCACGTAAGGTTCTACCCATTCTGTGTCCAAGGCTTCACCAGGGGGGTAGGTATGAAAATGAGTTTGTTACTCGCTAACATAACCGTTGTGTCCCTTGCACCACGCCAGCAACGCATATGGAAAAATTCGATACAAAGCCGAATTCATTCTTAATCTCAACGGACTGGGATGAGTGGCCATCTGCATGCTCCGCCAGCCAAGCACACATTGAAAGAAGGCTGCGCCCTTTGGATCGGAGAAGGTAGTCTCCATAACCATTTTTCACGAATTCGATAATAAATATTTCGACATTCCTTTATTAACCCTCATCCTACTAACGTGGAGAATATGGTGAGCTCTTAATAATGCCAGTAGATGGCAGATGGGATTTAATTCGACGTTCAAAGCGTTAAACTTTTCAAAAAAAAGAATTTGTGACAACGCAGTGACAACGGTATATTTTATACAACCGTGAAAGGTCGATCAAACAGTAATACTTCGGGCGTTTATTCGGTTCATTGTGGGCTGAAACACCGACTAAACTTATGTAAGTTTTTTCGTGGTTTTACTCAGTCCCTCAACGCGAATTCCGGGATACTATGTCATATTAGGCTACGATCACATCATTCTAAATTTTTTTATTCGCTAATAAGAAGTCGCTGGGCAAGAATGGACGTTCGTAATTAAGGAGGCCAAGGCTTTCCAGAGGGACGTTCAGGCAAGGAGTAAGTACGGAAGTATTCGCTAATAATTTTACTTTCATCTCGACGTAATATGAACTGATGGTAGGGAAGTCCAGGCAAGGAGTAAGTACGGAAGTATTCGCTAATAATTTTATTTTAATCTCTAAATAATATGAGTTGATGGTAGTGTCGTTAAATGGACATATCGCGAGAACTTAAGTGGTGTGAGGTTTGACGTAGTGTGCAGACTTTACTGGGGTCTTCTTTCCTTTCTGCACATTATACGGCGTCACGGCGCATGCATATAGTGTCTTCAAGCCCGTAAGAAATGTACGGACTTCTTGTCACCGATTGTGGCGAAGCTGACAGATGATCAGCGGCACTAATTTCAGAACTCTTAGGCTGATTTTCAACCAAGCCGGACAGTAAATATGTAAACTATGGATGGAAATGTAGTTAACGCCTCGGAGTATAGTAAGGCTTACACCCTGCCGATATACAAGAAACTTAGTCCAAGTTGCGTCAATTCAGGCTTCCGCCGCTAAGAAGATGAGAACTGCACTCTTCTGGGTCATTACACAGCGAGTAGTGGTAATTTCTTACCGAGGTTTCGGGACAACCTATCGGTTCCATCTTAGGGTTGAAGGGTCCAAAAGGACACTTGACCTCTGAAGAAAGGACGGTTAGGTTGTCCGGAAACGCCGGTAAGAAATTACCACTACTCGTTGCGTAATGACCCAGAAGAGTGCGGTTCTCTTAGTCCGAGTTCTGAAAAAAATTCTTTTGTTGGGTTTTGTCCAAATCCTGGCGAAGAAGGTAGGCAACAGGGTTACCCTTAGCCGCCGAACTACATATATATATATATATATATATATATATGTCGTGCAGTGAGCCCTTTGAATGGCCGAACGGCCATTAAAGTGGACGGGGGGGGGATTTAATTCCGGCGTCAAAGATTAATTCCGGCGTCAAAGGGGTAATGTTTAATTTACGCCCAAATATGGGTTTCACTGCAGTGATTTTCACGAATCTGATAATTCCTGACCGCCATGCTGCGGCGATCTTCTGTACCTGATGTAACACATATCGGTCAAGGTATATGAAACGTAATGGGTATAGACTTATGTACACCATTCAGTAAGTATCACTGTCACTTTGTCGATTTTCAAGTAACTCCTATTTGCATGACGAATTGTAAAGAACGCATGCGCCGAGATGCATGACAATCCGAGAAAAAGCGTAGGTCACATAGACGGACGGACGGGCGGGCTTGATCTCCACGTACGGCGCCTGTTTTTGCATCCTAAGGAACGCCTAATAAATACGCTTTCGTATTCGCAATAAATATTAGTCTGGAGCAAAGGTGGATATAGATTATGAAGGTAGAGTTCACCCTACAACAAGCGACGAAGGTCCAGAGGGGGAGTAGCTGTATAGCTCTACTCTTTCTTTAACCTCGGCGCTAGATGAGGTGTGTGTTCAAGGCTACGTCGCGGTCTCTTCACCCCCCCCCCCCGAAAGACTCGGTACCCATTGTACAGGAGGCTGGACGGGCCCCAGGGCCGGTCTGGACGGGTGCGGAAAATAATGCTATCACCGGGATTCGATACCCGGACCGTCCAGGCCGTAGCGAGTCGCTATACCGACTGAACTATCCCGGCCCTTTAGATTATGTAACGATGATATTTCATTTGCAGATATGTACGGTGGAATGAGGTTCGGTCACCACTATAAGTGTTTTAGACGAGTCCGTCATGGGATACTTAACGTACTTTTACATGGAACTACGGAGGAAAACTCGGCCCGGCAGAGATTTTAAACGGATGACTGTTCGAGTTTACGAGGCTGGTGCTACACCAGCCTGCGTTTACACTTTTATTTTCTGAGTGCACAATTATGAGTGGACTTCTTAAATTCAAACAGAAAAAAAGACTATATTTGCCTACTGGCATAAAAAATGGATATTTAGGTATGTACTCTTAATGCTTCTTGCGAGCCTGGGACAATTTCACCTGGTTTTTGTACCGATAAAGACAAGAGAGAATTGAAATATTGAACATTGTGGTGTTAAGTTGCGAAATTTTTAGTAGTCTGGTACTCTCCTCTCAGACATTTATGGTGTATTTCTATCATTTGATAAACACATCGGGTTACTTCGCGTTGTGAAAAGTTATCGTCATTCGGACCTTTATTTTCCAAACTGTGTTTCAAGGACTCTTTGTTTAGCACAATTCACTGTAAACTAGAGATGTGGAAATTACAGAGAACTCTAACATTACGCCTTTGTCTTAATTGACGACGCCGTCGAAGTTTGATCCGCCGATGACTGTAATGTGTATCGAACACGGTCGTTGGGAAACGGGCATAGAGATGTTTGCGTATGCGTCAACGACATTTGGGAACTCAAAATATCAAACCCAGCTCCAACGCTGAAGCCTATTTCGAAACTTATAAAATATCCCTAGCAAACAACCTAACCTAACCTAACCTAACCTAACCTAACCTAGACCTAGACCTAGACCTAGACCTATGTCACCTCACCGAGTGTGTACGAAAACTGTCGATTAAGGACATACAGGAACAAAGAGTACGCAGAAGCTTCTATACAGGACCAATAAACGTCAGATGGTTTTGGGTACGAATTTCTTTCTGGTGCAGACGCTTCGTATCTAAAAATGTTTTGGTGATTTCTTTTCGCTTTCAGGGTCATTATTTTAAATGGCAAGTATCGTTTCTCACTTCCCTCTTTTATCCCTTCGCGCGAATGGTCGGTCGGCTGTGTGGCCTACGTTAATACAATAAGCAAGCTGACAGGAAGTTACAAGGAAGAGTTACCAGATAAAATATTGTCCCTGTATAAGTGGAAGCCGAAACCATACGAATAAAAGCCGACACGGGTTTCGAATTTGGCTTTGGTTTTTTTTTTAATGCGATGTGTGTTCTGAAAATGGATGATAAGACTCAAAACGCTCCAGCAGCACGGGGGTGCCTTCCCTCAAAGCGACGCTTTCGGTGAGTTCGCTTTGCACTAACTTACTGATGTATGGCACTAACGGAGATGAGGGCACCACCGTCGAAGTCATATGAATATTGTAACTATAGATGTTTTGAACGCTATTTGGTGAGACGAAGAGAGGTGTTAATGAGGTGGAAGGAAGAAATCATGGAAAAGGAAGTTCAGCTCAGAATTTATAGTGTTGCGTGTGCTGAATAAAACAAACGAAGTTAGTTATGCAAATATGTGAGCAATAACTAAACTGTCTTATATTTTAGAAGCTGTGGTATTTTTTGTATGCCACTGCGGCGTTCTTGGCGGACCGCGTATAATCGAATTATCCGCGTTCAGTACGTAACTCTTCGCGTTTCGCACGTATAACCGAATCCGCTGTTGAAAAAAAAACCACGCTGGTGGAGGATTTTTTTGTGTGTCGGTAATGCGCATGTCAGCCACATTCGATACTGAAGAAGAACTGAATGCAATTGAAGGATACTATGTACTGTCTTGAAGTTAATCTTTCCCAACATTATAAGCCAATTTGACAACCCAGCGTAACCTAAACTCATTTAATCATTGTATGAAACGAAAGTACCTAACCCACGCATGGGATACTCGATGTCGCAGTAGGTTGAGGCATCGCGTTACAAGCCAAAAGGTCGCGGGTTCGATTCCCAATGAGGTCATTGGGATTCTTTATTGACTTAATCCTTGCGGCGTTGGGGTCGACTCAGCCTCTTAACAGAGGTGGGTACTAGGGATATATCCTGAGGGTTAAGGCGGCCGGTACGTAAGGCTGACAACCTTACCACCTTCATGCTCCGATTGTCTATAAATTCTGGCAGCCTCAAACTCCTGAAGCCCCAAGGGCCTCTAATAGGAAAGCTTTACCTTGATACCCAGCGCATGAGATGAGGTTCACCAGCATTATGTAGAAGAACCAGTAGAAGGAGAATGGTAGAGGATGGAAGGGTTTACGCAATTAGACACTTCACAATCGAGGGTTTTGTTTTGCCGAATTTATCAACATAGTTATCCTTATAGTGTTATACAGATCGTGCATACAAAAACACAAGCTTTATTCGCTCCAAGTATCAACCTACTTACTGTACATACATATATTCGCTGATTTATCTTCTTAGCCACTTAAATTTATGCGTCCGTGTACTAGTATAGATATTGCTCCTAATTTTAAATTGACAGTGACAGGCATATTTAAATATGTCTGTCTAAATTATATTGTTTTTATTAGGCATATAAGCTTATTTATGTAACTTACTGTATGGCTAAAATTATTGTTAACACAGTTATTATTGACAAATTATTGTTGACACATCACTGAGATTTACTTTAAACACAGTTATTGTTGATAGTTATTGTTAACACATCTATTGTTGACAGTTATTGTTAACACAGTTACTGTTGACAGTTACTGTTGACAGTTATTGTTGACATTTATTGTTTACAAGTTATTGTTGACACAGTTATATTTGAGATTTATTGTTAATGCAGTTATTATTAACAAGTAATTCTTGACACTTATTATTAACAGAGTTACTGTAGACAGTTATTCTTGTCACGGTTATTGTTAACACATCGTTGACAGTCATTACTAACACAGCTATTGTTGACAGTTATTAGTGGCAGAGTTACTGTTATTGTTAACACAGTTACTGTTGACAACTGTTGTTGGCACAGTTGTTATTAACAAGTTATTGTTGACACAGTTATATTTGAGAGCTATTGTTAACACACTTATTGTTAACATGTTACTGTTGACACAGTTATATTTGAGAGTTATTTTTAACACAGATATTAAGACAGTTACTTTTAACACAGTTATTGTTGACAGTTTTTTAACAGAGTTATTGTTGAAGTTATTGTTGAAACAGTTATTTTTAACAGGTTATTGTTGATAATTTTTAGCACAGTTACTGTTGACAGTTATTGTTAACACAGTTATTGTTGACACAGTTATCGTTGAGAGTTGACAGTTATTGGTAACATAGTTACTGTTGACAGTTATTGTTGACACGGATATTGCTGCTTTTTAGGCCTTTGTACATATTTGTTGTTTATGTATATGTGTGTCGTAAATATTTGTACCGTGTGTATATGAAATCTCTTCGAGTATGCAACAGTAAACTTAATGTCCAACTTGTTTTTATTGAACATTTCTATGTCAATTTTGGGGGCGGGGGTGTGGGTGGCGGTGGTGGTGTTGCGGTAGCGTACCCTTGTTCTGTGGAGAGGCTGTTGGTTGCCCATTTCACGTGTCGTGTAGTTTTTATATACCATGTATAGAACGATTTATTTATTTATTTATTTACCTGCTTATACGTACCGTGTTTAGACCACTATTATTTATTTATTTATTTATTCCTGTGTTTCACATGTGCAGTATATGATTAAATTACAATGGAAGAGTTGGATACTCTTGGACTGTAAGTAGCAATCAATGCCAGTTTCAGCGTTCCTTCACGTGATCTGTCTGGCGATCGCATTAAGTGACGGCACTGTGTAACTACAAGTATTATAGTCAAATAATTTTTCTTCTTGCCTCCCACGACCGTGTCGGTTCCATACGGAAATCTTCCGTTTATAACAGACGTGACACACACGTGTGGTAGCCACACACCTGCACCAAGCACCGGCTACACAATAAACAGTTAAAAGAGTTAAGAATGAAGCATAGCTGTTTTCTATGAAGCCTTTTTAAATTGCCATAGGCAATTCTTAGAATCTCGTATCTAATTTCTTGGCCAATCTTTCAATGCTGGCGATATTTCATTTTTATCTCGATGTCAAATCTGTTCAAATATTTCACCTTGTTACTGTTTCCGTTTAAGAAATATGTGCTGAGAATATTTAGACCTAACAGGCAGAATGTAACGGGAATACAGAGAAAAATATCTATTGAGGAGCTTCATAATTTGTACTGCTCATGTAACATTACAGAAATAAAACTGATGAGGATTATGTGGGCTAGACACATAGCACGTATGGGAGAGGTGAGAGTGTTGGACTCTTCCATCTGTTTTAATAAGGATTAGGAACCTCTACGGTAGGAAGACTAAAGCCTGAATCGGACTGCAGCACAATGGGACAAGAAAAAGAAACAAAATTACTCCATCGCGACTTATTAGCCTGTTGATTATATATGAATGCAGATACAATTATAATATAGACATATTTGTGAGTTTTGTACTAAAGATGACAGTACGTGACCCAGCCCACGATGATGGTCATGATTGTAACGGAATTCATAGAGACAGTATTGTCAACCCTAAGCACACATCTAAATGCACCATACATGAAATATGTAACAAGATTGTAAGACAATTCTCACCATAAGAATCGCACACAAAAAATACATTTAATGTCGACAGATAAATTCCCAGAAGTTCACCGTCTCATTCCTTTCCCTTCTTTAATACCTGACACTGGATAAAATTATGCGCACATAATTTTGTTTATTGTAGTTGTGCTATAGATTATTGGTTTACGGTGATAAACAGCAGTATGCCACTGATCTATTCTTTGGAATGCTCTTATCATGTAGGGGCAATTAGAATGGTAGGGTCCAGTTTAAATGCGATGTCGCACGGTGACGCACGGACGGGGGAAGTGAAGGGGAAACTAGCGAATGGAGTGGGTAGCCAGTACCCTTCACACTTCCTCGGAACATGGAGTATCCAGCATTACCACCGCTGATGCACATACCTCGGCTGCCAGTAGTCGACTCAACTGACGCCCGCACCGATATAAATGGACTCGTTCGTTTCGCCTAAAGACGAAATATGGTTTCTGCGCGTGTGCCGTTACATTTCAAACGCAGTCTAATAAGAAATTAAAAAACCGCGTTTGTGCTGGTAAGATGGAGAAGATTATTTGATTCAATGGCGTGTTGTGTTGCAAGAGTTGTACTGTGGGGCGTAAAACAGATGGAATACACGAGAAAACAAAACAAATAAATGTAAATATTTCTGCATATTTAACATAAAATGTTAAACACAGTTAATTCTTTGACATGCAACGTGATTTGATATAATTTTTTTCCTCGTTCGACGGTACCTAGTAGGCCTTGGCTTCCTCATAGTCGAGGCTTCACGATCACACTCAGACACACCACACTCCGTGGGATTCCTCTGGACGAGTGATTAGCCCGATTCGGAGACCTGTACGTGACAATACACAACCCTCACAAGAGACAGACTTCCATGCCCCCGGCGGGATTCGAACACGCAATCCAGCAATCGAGCAGCCTCAGACCCACGCCTTAGACCGCGCGGCCACGGCCACCTGGGTCGACTCTAACCATAATGTCTACATATTTAAAATTAAGTAAGAGATTTTGAATTGTGTCACATCCAGCCAATCGCAGGACGTATGTTACTAGGTTTCTAGTATTAAAGTTTGTATTCTAGTGAATAAAATACTTCGATTTCCATCTGGCGACTTTCCGCAGACGAGGAGACGGACTCCCGAAGCAGGCTGAGTTTGCCAGTCGGTTGAGAATGTGTTAATACAGGAGTTCGGACTGCAAGTGAATACGGCTTTCTCCGATACCTCTTAAATGTGTCATTATTAGGCTAGTATCTTTTTATTGCTTTTGGAAGTATTTATTGGTTACTGACACTTTATATCTACATTGCATTTGTCAGGTATAACCTCAGTGCTTTGTGTTGTCGCAGTGATGTAGAGCACGCTTGAAACGTGATGGCACACGCGCAGATACCAGATTTGATCTTTCAGCGAAACGGACGAGTCCATTTAAATTGGCGGAGGGGTCACAGAGGTACAAATTCTCACATTACAGCTTCGTCTATATGAGGACATTTTCATCCACATCACCTGATGTAACTGAACGTAGCATTCTAATTGTCACATTCATTATAGCGGCGAAGACATGGGGTTCGACTGTTGGTCTGTAGACCACCGATCCTGAATTAAATTTTTCTAGTTTTCCTTAAGTTCCTCCATTGATATGCCGAGTTACTACTTGAAATTAGACAATGAACTCCTCCCACATTAAGCCTGTTTATAATTCAGCAGTTTGTAATCCTCTTATTATTCGACGCTATGTAATCTGAGATGTTTAAATCATCATTAAATCAAAATATTTTCAAAATAGTTTCACTTTATTAAAAATTGTTCTCTTAATAGTAACTATTAATCATCATTAAATCAAAATATTTTCAAAATAGTTTCACTTTATTAAAAA
>Ga0136643_10013702_pt1 | contig 12149 bp, 8 predicted proteins | sample TergutLab28metaG_FD_96883 | JGI IMG/M metagenome (GOLD analysis project Ga0136643, IMG submission 96883) | Labiotermes labralis P1 segment gut microbial communities from Petit-Saut dam, French Guiana - Lab288 P1 (version 3) (version 3) | ecosystem: Host-associated > Arthropoda: Insects >...
ACATACATACATACACACATACACACACATACATACATACACACATACATACATACACACACACATACATACACACACACATACATACATACACACATACATACATACACACACACATACATACACACACACACATACATACATACACACATACATACACACATACATACATACACACATACATACATACACACATACACACACATACATAATACACACATACATACATACACACATACACACACATACATACACACATACATACACACATACATACATACACACATACATACATAGACACATACATACATACACACATACACACACATACATACACACATACACACATACATACATAGACACATACATATATATTTATATACATACATAAAAATGCCTACTGGGGAATGGCTAAAATATAGCGTACAACACACCAAGAAAACGCTTTACCATCTGCAATGGGCTTCTTCACGAATTTCGGTTACTAAATTATTCTGAAATTTTCTTTTCAAAATACTACACCCTTCTCTCTAAACGTAGACACTTCTTATAAGAATAAACGGATAGCCTTTTTTTTAAAAATCTGCCTCCAGTATTCACTTATCCTAACACTAATAGTTTCCCGTGACCGAAGTGTCCAGACATGTTCTAGGGCCACACCAGCATCCTACTCCAAGGATATCCTCGTCCCATTCGCAGGGTAAGGTGGGCGGGGTGTCATGTGAGCCATTCATCTGGATCCAGTGCTGCGGTTAAGAATAATTGCAGTATATAATTCCACCCACGTATGCCTTCATGCTGTGAATAGGAACATCGTTAGCATTATTCCAACATAAATTCCGAGTTTAGCCCACCTAATAAAAGCCTCGAAGTATTTACTGGAGATCTGCACTCTCTGTAGGATATCATGCAAAAGAGTGGTAATTCCTTTCCGACGTTTCAGGACAACCTATCGGTCTCGTATTCAGGGATGAAGGGTCAAGAACTCTACGCTGCAAAACATTCCAGAAGAACGCAGATCTCATAAACACTGCGGAGGAAGCTTGAAATCACCCAAGTTATAGGAGTGTGAAGTATCATTTCTTCTGGGATGTTCTTGGTATTTGGTTCCCAACGTTTGAGGGCCAGTTCTTTGTCTCGAAATGTCGGAAACCAAATACCTACTGGCACAGCGTCTCATACCCGAAGAACTGATAGCCTATCCACATTTAAAAAATCTAAATACTTGTACACTGCAGTTTTTCCAAAATAAAGTGCTGAGGATATATGGAGCTTAGAGGCAGGAAATGACAGCAGATTGGAAGAGAGATCGTGATAAAGATTATCGAGGTTTGTGCTGCTCACTAAGTATTATTGAGGTGATCAAAACAAGGAGAATTATTTGGGCGTAGCATGTGGCAGGCATGAGAGAGAAGTGCATTAGGCTGTAGTGGGAGAACCTGCTTTAAGAAGATTGCTGAGGACATGTGAGAATAGATGAAATGATAATATTAAAATGGATCTGAAAGAAGTAGACTTTAAGGGTGTGAACTGAATTTATATGGTTTTAGGACAGGTACTAGTGGCAAGCTTTTTAAAACATTGCAATGTAGCTGCGGTTTCATGAAAAGAATACCTGAAGAATATTACACATTTTCAAGAATGAGTCTGTTACATGTATAGTCAGCTAGGGAGTCTGGGTGTTTCATGCGACTCTGAGAATAAGCGGCATTATTTTGCGAAACGGTTAAAAGGCTTGTCCTTTCGGGTAAATAGATCTTGCCGTCTGAGAGACGAGCAGTGATATTTTAACAATTAGGCCTGCATATAAAAAAATAATTTTTAAACTTTCACCCGTAAATATGATGATGTGATCTCGAAGGAGCCTCTCACATTCTCCTGCACTCATATCCCTGCGCTTTCCAAACTGTAATTGCCTGAATAAAAGTAAAACATTTGAATGCGGACAGTAGAAAATACATAGATATTAAACCAATGTGTGTATATGTGTGTGCTAAAATAATTATATGAGGTTCAGTTTTATGCATAGAAAGTGTCTGATAATGGCGCCCTCTGTACGGAAGTTATTGTTTAAATTAATTTTTTTTGAAAATATTGTACAGAATATTGCTTATTACACCGCCACCAATGTACTGGAAAAGTGGCCATAAAACTGTATACCTTCCTACGCATTCATGGTTTTCATAGAAGCCACTTTACCTTTACCTTACCATAACATCAATACAAAACCATGGCACAAGCAGCGTTCAACAAGAAGACTATTTTCACCAGCAAATTGGACTCAAATTTAAGGAAGGAACTAGTAAAGTGCTGCATTTGGAGTGTAGCTTTGTGTGGTACTGCAAATTGGACACTTCGGAAATTTGATCATAAATATCTGGAAAGTTTTAAAAGATGGCGCTTTAAAAGGATGGAGTGGGTACCTTGGACGGATCGTGTGAGAAATGAAGAGGTATTAGACCTACATAGTGTCAAGGTGGAGAGGAATATCCCGCATGCAATAGTAACGAGGACGGGTGACTGGATTGGTCCCATCTTGAATAGGAACTTCCTTCTAAATTACGTTCTTGAAGGAAAGATAGAAGGAAGGATAGACGTGACAGGAAAACGAAGAAGAAGATGTAAGCAGGTACTATATAAACTTAAGTAGACAAGAAGGTACTGGAAACTTAAAGAGGACGCACGCGATGGCTGTCTGTGGAGACGTGGCTTTGGAAGAGGTTATGGACCTATCGTAAGACAGACTATAGAATGAAGTTCAGCTATTTACACTTGGGCGAAATTTATGGAAATGTAGGAATTTTTATAAATGAGATGATATATTTTTGAATCTGCTCTTTCCTTTCCTTGTCCTTCCATTTACCTCATGCCACTTGCAATTAATACGCGAGCGGCAATGAATAAGGTAATAGGTTTTTGGGTTCCATTAAAGGTTAAAAGTTTTTTAGTAGCTGAACTACTCATTGCGCCTCAAGAAGGATTTTGCTCCATTGAACTTATTTGTAAATTCCAGCATGTAGATTGTGTACGATTATTCTGCCTAAATTTAGTATTATCGGTCCTTGCATTTGGATATCTTCGTAAATTAATAACCGAGCTCTTAAGTAGCCTAACGTTCTCTTGTGCAATGCTACAGCGCTCTACGTTTGTCAGTTTGTAGCAGGAATTCTGGATGCCACTGAGATGGAGGGTATCTTAGAACAGTTTTGCTCTATAGCGAAAAGTGTATCGACATTTCTTGTACGAGCGACGTCTTTCCGTGCCCCGAGGCCTTTGAATTGAGTCTCTTGCTATCTTCTTCTCTCTTTTCGTCCTAGTTTCCTCCACCAAATTTTCGAAGAAAGGGGAGAAGATGCGTTTTGGTCACTGAGCTGAGAAATAGCGATACTTAACGACAGGACGAAGGAAGAGGATAGATTTGCCACAGCAGGAGAGGCAACAAATGCACTATCTCCGTAGAAAGCAGAAATTCTTACTTTGGATTGAAGTCAAAGTCTGTGCAGCTCGGATCGTAACACAACAGAAAGTTCCAACATGCAAACGGTTCAGTGCAGTCGAATGCTCATGTGTGTTGTTGGCACTGTTCATTTCCCGCTGAGATCGGGTGTGAAGGGAGTTTCTGTATCTGAGAATAAAACTCGTTGCTTTTATTTGCCTAACCGCTTGATTCTGGAAAGAAGCAGACTAAACGTACACATGTGTTTTCCCAGAACGGATGGGTTTTGGGTGAGTTCGCAAAACAATTTACGAAAAGCGACTTCTAGATCCGTTTATCTGCCTGCCTGTCCGTCCGCGCGAATCGAATAACTCTGCTCCTACAGAGAAGATTTCGTAGAATTCTATGCCACTTTTGTTTCAAATCTAACAAAATCAAGACAGTGTACATGAAGAGCTAGGCACGTTTATGGTATGTTTATGATAAAAGTATAATAAATCCACTTTTACAGCACTAAGATGGATTGTAAATAACCGGAACGGAAAACACAAGAAAGTAGTAATCAATTCTAAGCGTGGTAGAGGAATGAGAGGAATCGTACAGCGCGTTGTATGAAAGTGGAAAGACATGTTTAGTACATACGAATTCTCAGGTGTTTTTCTGGAAGTTATGAATATTAAATCTGTGGAAGAAACAGAGGGGAAAAAAAAGTATTTCTAAAATTGTTTTGAATTATTTTCCGCCATATTTTATGATTGTTAGTTCCATGACTCTTACAATATCTCTACGCGTTAATCTGAAGCTAAGTCTGTAAACAATGAAATAATATCAGCCTAGAGGAAGAATAAATCTGAGAAGGTTAAAGAAAACGTGGAAGGAGTATTTTTCAACCGGTGGACGAAGTAGAAAAAAGACCGAAATTGTGGTGGCATAGAAGATGGTGAAATAACTGCAGAACAGGCGTACGGATTTTGCGATGCAAGCAGCATTTTGTCAAGGTCACTAAAGGATTATTAGTGTTACGGGTACAAAACTAATTGCCCCTTTAACTGAAGTGTGATTATCACCGAGCCGAAATTTCCAGAACTCGTGATTGCTCGACAAGTTGTTGTAAATAACTCAAATACTGAATTTTGTGAATGCAATTTGTTTACTGGTAAGAAGTCTCAGACGGAAGGACGTATAAGTTCTCCACATACGGATTTCTCTTTAGCTTCTTAAGGGCGCCTAAAAAGTCAGGAACGCAACGACTACAGATCAGTTTCTATGAAGCTTAGGCAGTGCGTGTTTTGTTATTTTTAAGTTTAGCCTGCAGAATAGACGGGCTTAGGGCAGGATTTAGAACTCTGCAGTAAAGGTTTTGAGACAGAGTCAAATTTAAACAAGGTACGACGAATATATTGATGAGGTATTAAGTGTGGAAGAGGAAGAGATGTGAGGTCTTAGCGATAGAGAATGAGTCCGCTAAGTTAACTTCCTTTCCGTCTCCGCGCAGCAGGTAGTGTTTAACCAACCTATTTCCTCCATATCAGAATGTAGGCTGCAGTTTCCCCTTACATGCGTCACGTTTGTGTGTTGTTGTTGTTGTTGTTGTTTGTGTGTGTGTGTGTGTTTGGTTTTGTGTGCTTGTGTGTGTTGTTTATGTGTTTGTGTGTGTGTGTGTGGTGTGCGTGTGTGTGTGTGTGTGTGGTGTGTGTGTATGTGTGTGTGTGTGGTGTGTTTGGTGTGTGTGTGTGTGGTGTTTGTGTGTGTGGTGTGTGTGTGTGTTGTTTGTGTGTGTGTGTGTGTGTGTGTTGTGTGTGTGTGGTGTTTGTGTGGTGTTTGTGTGTGTGTGTGTGGTGTTTGTGTGTGTGTGTGTGTGAGTGACAACTCTTCTATTTAAGGATGCTATCGTCTCCTTCGATTGTAGAGCAGCGCAGTAAATTAAGAACTTGGGTGTGGGTGACCAGTGGAGTGACAATGACAAGAGGTAAGCAAAGAATTCGGGGAGAAGCCTGTGCCAGTGCCACTTTTCCCACGACAGCATAGACATATATCGGTCTGTAATCGCACCCAGTTTCCGTTATATGGTATAATACATCCATAAACGTAGTATCGACCCTCAGTACCATGAGGTGGCAAAATATCTTTACATCCGGCAGTTCTGTGGATGTAATTTCGGCTAAGAGGCAGGCTATGCTGACTAACGTTATTATACATTTTCGCATTTCTTCAAACCAATGCTGATGGGAGGGTCTGAAGATGTACACAAACGGCTTCTTCCAAGTCCTTGATAAATCATTATCTTGATTATGATCGACACTTTATATAAAAGTAATATTTGAGACGATGTTGTCCATCAAAACACGCTTCATATCGTTAACTATTTCGATCACTTCTTGTTTGAAATAAAAATTAAACATGTTGTTTCGGGAACAAGATCGGTCCCGTCTCCAGGCAAAACTGTAGATACCTGTTGTATTGGGCCCGATACGAAGAACCACATTCTTGGACTAGAGTTTAGGGTATCTGCCAATGGGGCCAAAATGAGTTTCTCTTCCTTTGCTGGCCCTTTTAGGTTTTCCACACGCTGTAGTTGTTGAATATTTCGACATTGCCGGAGGATTATATTTCTCCACCCACCTTTATGGTGACTGAATCTGGTTTCACGTGGATCGGCCTGTCTATTTACACAGACGATGGAAGCAATACCTTCTTCCGAAATGTCGGAATATTAAACTTTTAACACTGTGCAGAAACACAGAGAAAACTGGCAGCTGATCAACAACCGCCCCGAAAACCTACAGACATGTCTTATACTTTTGCCGGGGTATGGGGACTTACTTGTCTCCCTAAATTTGTGACTTAGTTATTATGCTAAATACGACACGATGGACAAAGTTCAAATAGTGAATGATTCCGAATGTGACTCACTATTGTCAGAATGTTATAGAAACAATACTGGTATCACATATTGCAAATTCGGAAAAATAAATAATTTCCACGTTAAAATGTAGTAATACGGTATATTGGTTGTTTAATGAGAAAATGGACACCAGTGAAAATTGTCACAAAATTTTGTAGTGGTTAAGGGAACCCTTCTTTTTTTTATTAAGGGGACTAATTCACGTTTCGCTAACGAGATAGTGACTTTGGCATAATCAATGAAGACTCCAAAGGAAAGAAAGGTCTGAAGCTCAATATAAACTGCTAACTAACTAACTAACTAACCGACCAACCAACCAACCCACCAACTCAATCATCCCACGGAGCAGAGTTCGTTCTGAGAAGTTAACCGTTCCTCAGCTGCTCAAGAAATTCGCCGCGCTTTATGTAAAGGCGAAGGTTGATTCAGAAACCCCTCCTCCCTTCCCTGTTCTGAATCAGGTCAGTAGAGTCCAAGCCCCCCCTTATCTCACTTCTTAAAAATCCATTTTTATATTATTCTCCCATCTACGCCAAGGCCTTCAAAGTGGGCTCTTTCTCTCTTGCATCCCCACAAAACCGTATATGCACCTCTCCTTTCTCTCATACGTGCCACATGCCTCGCCCACTTTATTCTTCTTGATTTGATCACTCACTTCTCTACTCCCCCCTCACTTCTTCCCGTTTAGGCCCAGATATCTTCCTCGGCAACATATTTTCAAAACCCTTGAGCCTATGTTCCTCCCTCAGTGTGAGAGACCGATTTTCACACCAATACAAACAACTGACAAAACAGCAGTTCTGTATATCTTAATATTTATATTTTTGGACAGCAGAATGAAAGACAAAATTTCCTGCACCATATAATAACAATCATTTCCTTACTTCGATCTGCTTTAATTCCTTAATGACTGGAATTTTTATGGGTTAGGGTTGTTTCGAAATATTTGTAATGTTCCACCGTTTCAAAGTATGTATCACCTCTTTTTATGTTGTGATTAATACTGTATGCTTGTCCAAAATACACTGCTTGGTCACTTAATTCTTAAGCTACTTGCTGTACAGAATGTAACTCCTGGTCCGTAAGTAATGCTAAAGTACGTTACACTGTCTTCCGTTAGAGGAGGTATGCATATTATTTGTGTACGTGCGGCTTCCTGGACATTATACAGTATAATGTTTATTTATTTTTGTAAATTTTATATTCTAGTATTTCATAAAATTATCCTTATTTGCAGGAGGAAAGATGAGAACGCTGAGAGAAACTTTTGAGGCAATACAAGCAATGATTATATGCAGGCTGTTACTGGTTCTCTTTAAAGTTCCATTCTTTTGGAAGTACCTTCGTCCTTCGCTGAAATATTTGTTTAAATTCCAGTTCCTCATAATACTTTCTGCTGGAAATTTTAAAGTAACTGGCGTGCTTAGAGGTAATTTTTTTGGATTGGGGTTTGGTATGGTAACTTTAGTACAGGCAGCCACTCGGAACTGAGGTCGCTGATGACGTATAATGAATGTGACCTGTGACACTGGTAAATCTTATGGGCAGTGCGCTGCAAGTTAGATTATAGAATGGCGATACTTGAAGTATGGATATGTGCAGCGTGATAATGAATCGTGATTGGTAAAGTGTGGAACACAGAATCAGACTTCTTGAAGAGATATTTTCTATATCTCTGTGTTTAATTGTGCGGTATTTTCTGCAGGTTTTCCAAACACCGAATTTTGCTTCGAAGGACAGCATACATTACAGGTACTGAGGTCAATATTTTTGGCATAAAGTGAAGTTAGAAGATAATGTGTAATGACCTCGTACAGCGTGAAGCAGATACTATTTGAACTTGATCTCATAATATTTCTGGGGTTTTGGAACCTGGAAGTGTAAAATGGAAACAGGGAATATTTAATATATATAGTATATATATATATATATATATATACTATATTATTGTTCCGAAAACGAAAGGGAACATTTAGGTATGTATTTCATAGAGAAATATGTTGTGATTTTGGGAAATTGCTGAAACTGTGCTAGAATCCTATCTAGTTGTCGACTTCGGTATTAGTAATATTGGAACTTCGGTTTATATAACCAGAGGATTAATTACTTCGTTGCTTGTTTATGTAGTTAGTTAACAAGGCTACATGATTATCAAAATTTGTAAATCATGCACCACTTTATCTTATCATTGGGACGTTAAATCAAATAGTATTATGAATCATGCCACGAAGCCGCCAAAGTGACTGCAAACCGCTCACTGACTGGTCCAATGAATATTAGCTCTCGAGGGCGAATAATCTGAAGGACTGTTGACATAGATAATTAAAAATGACGCAGGCCATTAATGTATACTGCAGCACGCATGTCTTGACTTCAGCAGGATGTTGAATTTCTGGAGCTGATATCTTTTGGTCTATCATTTCTGTCTTTCCCGATAGTTTATTTCATTTCTGCCTTAGTAAGGAGCCGTAGGGTCATTTTAACAACCATGAATAGTTTTGAATAAAAACGAAACAGACTAAATTAATTACTCGGACTATCACTAAACATATGGAAGAAATTTCCTGTCTTCAGTTATCTCTTTTTTTTGTGTGAGTGGTTATTTAACGACGCTGTTAGTGTCGCGGTTACATATTGTCGAGCGATATGTTGACTGAAGAATTGGCAATTTTCTTGGAGTAACATTAAAATAACGAGTGTTGCTCAACAAAATGGCCGGTGACCACACACAGATTGCAACCAGACAGCTCCCAGTTTTCAGTCTGTAACATTACCGCTACGCCACCCTGTCGAAGAATTTTGTATTAGTGACCTGCATAACACGTTATTTGTCCGTCTCCGTTGTTGTTTTCGCAAGGTATTCGGATATTTCGCTTTATGACACCTTTTCGTGTGGGTAGAAAATGCAGGCTGTATGTTCATCCAGACCGGAAAGTGGTAACACCTACCACTCTGTACGTTTTCATATTCCATATATTTTGGTTCTGCGGTGGGAAAAGAACGCCGGCAATGATTTTTTCTCAGATTACCTCGAATTTCCGCAGTCAGTACCTTTCCATCAACGCTCCATAACCGTGTTTTTCTCTTCTTCCACTAGTGTTATACAGACTTGAAAGTTGGTAGCGTCGTTCTATAAAATCCCCTTCTGTGTCTCGTATGCTAGAATATCGACACATGAATCTTTATCACGGTGTTCGAACTTAAAATTATATGCATCTCTGTGGAGTTAACTTGTTAACACGCGTCTCCTCTTTGTTTTACGGAGTCGATGCACGTAGTACCTCCATTTAGGCTAAGACACTTCCTTCTACCTACAAGCCGTTTTACCTTTTCCTAAATATCCTGTCAGTCGACAGTAGGAAGTCTGGGCTGATTATAGCCTTGTTACATAAATAGTAGACACACACATACATGCACACATACATACATACATACATATAAACATACTTACGTTAACACACACACACACACACACATATACACAAAATTCGCATTTCAGTTCCTTGTCGTGTTAGGGTGGTATTTGCATCCTTCATTACAGATTGTCATCAGCCTTTTGAAAGAAAATATTATGAAGAACGCAAGACATAACTAAGCCATGAAAACGAAGAAAGGATAAAGAGAAGAGTACAAACGATGAAAGAAGGTGGAGGAGGTAGTGGGAAAGGTGATGAGTGGAGGGTGTAGATTGGAACAGATGGAGCATGAAAATGAAAGGCAGAGAAGGACAGGAGGGAGGGATGGGGAATAGCTTGATGTAAAAAAAAAAAAAATAGAAAGAGAGAGCTAGATGTGGAATGGGGTAACAAGAGAGAAGAGGATAGAGATGATATGCCGGAAGCAGATTCTTCCGCAGATTTGGAAGTCAACCCCCATCAGCGAAATTGGGGTGTATGGAAGCTGTGTCTTGTGGTAGGGGTTGACATGGGCACAGATAGGGAGCAGGAAAGGATGACAGATCTTTTGGTATTAAAGACGGTTTTATTTCTTCAAGTTATTATGTTTTGCGGATAAACAAGTGAGGATTTTGGGTTCACAGCCTGTCTTAAGAAGATGCTGTAGGTGATTTGGGAGGGATGCTGATACAGCGTACGGAATAATGAAAACAGATTGGACTGTATCGCACCTTGCATTCCGAAAGTCATAGCCAAGAGTATCAGACTCCTCACTCTGCATCGTATTTCATACATGCTTTTTTCACTGTAGGCTAGGCGATCTTCGGCTTCTGCAACTTTATGTCGTTCCAACCTAAAAGCTTTTCCAAACATTGTACCAAAATCCAATCTTTACATCTTGTAGGAAGATGCAAGAGATTTTCCTCTCCTCCGAAACATACCTACTGTCTGTGTGTTCGCCACACAACCACCTACTAAAGGGCTTACGAATAGCTGTTTCCCCAGGATGAAGCGACCGGGATATGACGTCGACCGGGATATGACGTCGGCCGCTCACTTTCCTTTAGTGTCGAGTTTGAGGATGATTTTTTCCTGTCCGTGCGATGACGGTCTTCATAGTGTGGACCATTTCAGCATTTTTACCTCACCGAGAGAACACACTCTGCGCCCATAATGAAGATCAGCCGTTGAATGCTTTTTACTGAAACAGTCTGTGTTATTTCTAAGAATCATGTACAACCCGCTGTGACACTGTGCGGGACTATCACAAAGATTTGATTTCTAAATCGCGCCTTGCAGTACGTAAATTAATCGGCCCTGCTTTACATTTTGTTGTCACATGACATCTACTGTGCGAAGAATGTTCGAATCAGTTTGACCTAAGCTTCGCGGCATCCAACTGAACTTTGAACTTCCTGCTTCCGGTGTCAATGAAACCTATCTACAGCCAGGCGGTTAGTCTCCGGCTTTTCACCGCGGAGGCCCGAGTGCACTCCGAGGCTATTCCATGTAGCATTTTTGGTGGAAAGCGTGCCAGTGGGACAGGTCTTTCTACCAAGCACTTTGGACCTACCTGTCAGTATTAGTCCACCAATGCTCCGTACTCATTCATTCACATCGTCGACGCAAGACAAAGTCGTCAAACTAAACTGTCGTTAAATAACACACCGCTGACTTGGTGCCGAGGTTAAGAATGCCATTATACCTCCACTCCCCCCATGCACCTTTGTGGCGTGCTCAAGTATGTTTCTGTTATTTGAAAACATTATATTCTTTTTTTGCTTTTTCGCATAATCACGACAATCGCCTATTAGAATAGATATTTCCGTCTGTCCTGCTGTTTCTTCGTCTATCCGCTCGTATCAGCACGGTTGCCACTGGACGGATTTCCGTGAAACTTCGTATTAGTGACTCTTATGAACACCTGTCGAGCAAAAATGTGTGGTCCTTGGAATTAAGGACCAAGCATGCTTTATTGTTGCCACAAAAGCTTTTACTGTACAAGACTCATTGTTGTCATATTTTTGACAGTGATCTGTAACTCAGCAGTAGACACAGAACGCATTGTTGCGTTTTCGTTCAAGCAGTGACATCTGCAGGACTCTCTTGATATGAAGTAAATATATTCCGAACATAATAATGTAGCTCAGTATAAAAAAAAACTGGAACATGTAGTATTACCCTGTAATGGCGCATTTTGTCAATAAATATATAAAAAAGTGGTTAAGGGAAGGCAATACAATGTTACAGTGTCTGTACAGTGCTTGTTTAGTATTTTCTAAATATAAAGTAGTGTTTCATAAGTACAACATTGCCACCTACTGTGCTAAATGTCTATCGCTGTATGCGAATACGAACTGACTCCTGCTTAATTCGACTTCTTAGTAATACTTATTCGGTTTTGCGTGTGCTC
>Ga0136643_10013703_pt1 | contig 12149 bp, 10 predicted proteins | sample TergutLab28metaG_FD_96883 | JGI IMG/M metagenome (GOLD analysis project Ga0136643, IMG submission 96883) | Labiotermes labralis P1 segment gut microbial communities from Petit-Saut dam, French Guiana - Lab288 P1 (version 3) (version 3) | ecosystem: Host-associated > Arthropoda: Insects >...
CCGGGCGCGGCGCCCCGGGGAGGCGTCCGGCGCCCGGCCCGGGCCCGTCGGGCCGCGGAGGGGGCGGGCGTGCGGGAGCACGCGGTGGCAGGGGTGTGCGCGGGGGAGTGGCTCAATGCTCAGCCCCGGGCCCGCGCCTGGGACTTGCGGCGCCGGGCCGCCGCCACGCCGATCCCGCCGGCCACGACCACGCCCCCGGCGACCAGGGCCAGCGGGGTGCCGCCGCCGCCCGAGGAGCCGGCCGCGAGGCCGGTGTCGGGAGCGCCGCTCGGCACGGCCGTGACCTGGCTTCCGGAGCTGGTCGGGGACGGCGTGGGCGTGCTGCCGCCGGTGGGCCCGGAGCCGACCGGGTTGCCGCCGCTGCCCGCGGTCATCGGCGTGATGGTGAACAGGTTGTCGCAGTTGGCGATCTTGGCCGGGACGACCAGGGACGCCCGGTTCCCCGGCGGGTAGACCCGCAGGCTCGCCGACGTGGGCAGGCAGCTGCCCATGTGGTTGACGGTGTGGATGGTGTCGCTCGCCGAGCCGCCGGGCTTGAGCACCACCGGCTGGTAGCCCTCGCGTTCGCGGGTCGCCGGCTGGCCGATCTGCTTGCCGCCCGCGTCGAGCAGCGACACCCCGGGGAACCCGGTGAGGTGGCACGTCGTCGCGCTGTGGTTGGTCAGCACCAGGTTCCGGAACAGGCTGCCGGCCGCGCCCTCGCTGCCGCTCAGCGAGGCGGTCAGCTGCGAGGTGGCGCACATGGGGGTCCCCGTCGCGTCGCGCACCGGAGCGGCCGCCGACGCGGTCGCGGGAACGACGCCGAGCGCGGCGATCGCGACGGCCGCCGCACCGGCGGCCAGTGAACTGCTGCGCATGTCCTGCTCTCCCTCTTCCTACTCTCCCGCAGGCCCCCGGCGCCCGTCTGCCGGGCGCCGGGCGGTCCGAACCGCCCGGACCGGGGAATCGCGAGGAGAGACGACACGGCCGCCGACCGGGTTGTAAAGAAATGTCAAAGCCGCTGAGGCCCGTTCAACCACCGCTGTGACCAGCCGACTTCGGGATTCGGCCGGACTTCACTACGATCCCTGCGATGATCATGAGAAAGCTGCCGACCGCGGGAGCGGTGTGCGGCCTACTGACCCTGCTCGCGTGCGGCCCGCTCGCAACGGGCGCGGCCGCCGACGAACCGGCCGCCCAACCCGCCCCGAAGGTCGAGCTCGTGCTGGACGTGAGCGGCTCGATGCGCGCCCGGGACATCGACGGCCAGTCCCGGATGTCCGCCGCCAAGCAGGCGTTCGACGACGTCCTCGACTCCACGCCGCCCGACGTCCAACTGGGCATACGCACCCTGGGCGCCGACTACCCCGGCAACAACCGGAAGACCGGGTGCAAGGACACCCGCCAGCTCTACCCGGTGGGCCCGCTGAACCGGACCGAGGCCAAGGCCGCCGTGGCCACCCTCGCGCCGACCGGCTGGACGCCGATCGGCCCGGCGCTGCTCGCCGCCGCCGCCGACCTCAAGGGCGGTGACGGCACCCGGCGCATGGTGCTGATCACCGACGGCGAGGACACCTGCGGTCCGACCAACCCGTGCGACGTGGCCCGCGAGATCGCCGCCCAGGGCGTCCACCTCGTCATCGACACCCTCGGCCTCATCCCCGACGCCAGCACCCGCAACCAGCTCAGCTGCATCGCCGGGGCGACCGGCGGCAGCTACACCACCGTCCAGCACCGCCAGCAACTCACCAGCAAGGTCAAGCAGCTGGTCGGGCGCAGCGACGAACGCACCGTCACGCCCGTCGCCACCCAGGGCGCCGCGACCTGCGACACCGCACCCGAACTCAAGCAGGGCCTCTGGACCGACCGCGAGATGTTCTCCGAGAACCGCTGGTACCGCGTGCAGGTCAAGCCGGGCCAGGAACTGCGGGCCTCCGTCAGCGTCGCCGACGACCGCGCGGTCAACGCGAACTACGGCGTGCTGCTGCGCGGGGTGACCGTGCACGGCCGGGAGATCGTCCGCGACGACGAGGGCGGCACCGGCCGCACCGACGCCGTCTCCGCGGGCATCCGCTACCCCAAGCCGTCCGCCGACTCCGACACCCCGGCCGAGACCGTCTGCCTGCAGGTCGGCAACTCCTTCTCGGCTCCCGCGTCGGTCAAGACCACCCCGGGCCTGCCGGTCGAGCTGTCCATCGACCTGGTCAAGAGCCCCGACCAGCCGTCCGACGTCGCCTTCTTCGGCCTCGGCCGCGGCTGGTGGCTGCTCGGCACGCTCGCCCTGACGGGAGCGGTCCTCGGCCTGTTCACCGGCTGGATCGCCCGCTGGCGCCTCAACACCGGGAGGGCCCTGTGATGCGCACCCGTACCCGCAGGCCGATGGCCTCCCTGCTCGCCGCCGCGGGCCTGGCCGGCCTCGCCGTGCTCGTCGCCCCGGCGGCCCGGGCCGACGACTCCGCCACCACGACACCCGCCACGCCCGAGGCCAGCGCCTCCGCGTCGGGCTCCTCCTCGTCCGACGACGCCGCGCCCACCGAGGCCGGCACCAACTTCCGTACCGCGACGCCGGTCAAGCAGGGGCAGCAGGCGACGGCCAGCGCCTCCACCGGCGACTACCTGTACTGGACGTTCCCGGCCGACACCGGGCAGAACGTCACCGTCAAGGCCACGGTGACGTTCCCGTCGACCGCGGCCCGCCACGGCGCCTCCACCTGGCAGATCGACGTCTACGACGGGCTGCGCCGCCGCCAGCCGTGCCGGTACGGAATGCAGACCCGCACCGCCGCGGCCGACGCCACCACCGTCGAACTCGCCTGCACCCTGCGGGCGGTGCGCTCGTTCGCCGAGCCGTGGTCGAACGACCCGCTGCGCGGCGCGTACTACCTGCGCCTTGCGGTCCTCGACATGCCGCAGACCGACCTGGGCCTGCCCGTGCAGGCGGCGATCACCGCGAACTCGCACGGGACCGCGGGACGGCAGGCCGTCGACGGCTCCGTCACGCCCTTGGTCACCGCCAACGGCCCGGATCTGGCGCCCTCGGGCGGCTGGGCCGGGACCTGGTGGTCGCCGCGCTGGCTGTGGACGGGCGGCGGCGGGCTGCTTGCCGTCCTCGTCGCGCTCGGCGCCCACCGCCTGGCGCGCGGCCCGGTGCGGCCGTTCGGCCCGCGTACCGCCGGGGAGCCGGTGCGGCCGCGGGAACCCGCCGGATACTCCGGCAGCTCCGGATACTCCGGCAACTCCGGCTACACGGACTGAGTCCCGCAGGACCGTGGCCGCCCCCAGCGCGGGGGCGGCCACGGTCGCGGGCCCAGGCCGGGCCGTCAACCCGGCCGCCGGGCACGCCGGTTCGCCCGGCCCCTCCTGCCGTGACCGGCGGGAGAGCCAGACCTGCCCGGACCGGCCCGCACCGTCACTGCCCGTCCGGCGCCGCGGTCAGCCCGTCGGCGGAGGCGGCAGGTACAGGTGCTCCAGGTCCGCGGGCACCGGGCTCGACGGGCGGAAGAACGGCGCCGACTCGTCCTGCGCGGTCGCCGGCGCGTCCGTCAGCCGCATCCGCTTGCGCAGCCGCCCGTAGAAGTCGGCCGGCCGCAACCGGACCAGGCGCAGCGGGCGCGGCGCCGCGAACACCCCGATCCAGTCGCCCGGGTCGAGCACCCCCCGCAGCTGGCCGTCGACGCTGACCGCGGCCTGGCCGGAGTGCGGGAGCACCCGCAGGGCCACCGCCTCGTCCGCACCCAGCACCACCGACCGGTCGAAGGTCATGTGCGGCGCGACCGGGGTGAACACCAGCGCCCGCATCCGCGGCGAGAGCACCGGACCGCCGGCCGCGAAGCTGTACGCGGTCGAGCCGGTCGGGGTGGCGACCATCATCCCGTCCGCGGAGTACGAGGCCAGCAGCCGGCCCGCGATGTACACCGCCACCGCCACCTGGCGGTCCCGGGCCAGCTTCTCCAGGACGACGTCGTTGAGCGCGGTGACGTCCAGCGCCACGCCCCAGCCGTCGCCCTCGGTGGTCCGCGGCCGTACCTGGGGCGGCGGCAGGGCGGGACCGCGTCCGCTGCGCAGCAGGGTGTCCATGCCGGTCGGCAGCTCCAGCGGGCGCGACGCGCGCATCGTCAGCGTCATCCGCTCCTCGCAGGCCGCCTCCCCGGCGTGCACGGCCGACAGCGCCCGCTCCACGTCGGAGACCGGGATCTCGGTGAGGAAGCCGACCCGGCCCAGGTCGACGCCCAGCACCTGCACGTCCTTCTTGGCGGCGATCCGGGCGCCGCGCAGGAACGTGCCGTCGCCGCCGAGGGTGACGATCAGGTCCAGCGGGCCGGCCGCCGCCAGCTCGTCGCGCCCGCTGCGGCGCTTGCCCTCCCGGCCCCACACGTCGATGTCCACGCAGCCGATGGCGCGGCTGGTGCACCAGTCGTGCACGCGCCGCGCGCCCTCCAGCGCGACCCGGTGGCCGCCGTGCACGACGAGTCCGAGGCGGTGCAGCGGCATGAGCGGATCTCCCTGGACTCGGGCGGGACGGGCTGGACCCGGCCGGCACGGACACGGCTCGGGCGGCACGGCGCGCGGCGGATGCCGTCCAGGCACTCCTTACACAGCCTCAGCCGCCGTCAAACCCCGGCGCGTCCGTCCGGGGCCCCGGACGGACGGTACGGAGCCCGGCGCGGCCGCGGCCGGCCCGCGCGGCGGGCGGGCTTCGGTTCGGCCTCAGCGGCGCCGCACGTGCCCGCGGGCCGCGCGGGGCGCACGGGTCACGTCGCGGTCCGCGGCGACCGGCCGCAGACCGTGCGGGGTGGCGCGGCGGCGGCGCCGCAGCAGGGTGCGCCGCGGGGCGGGCGGGGCCATCCGGCGCAGCCGGCGGCCGACGAGTATGCCCGCGGGCAGCGCGAGAACGGTCCAGACGACGAGGCAGATCGCAGCGACGACCAGGAAGTGGGCCATGGCGAATCCGGTTCCGTGCGGTCCCGCACAAAGGCGGCTACCTACCCGCCTTTCCCGTTCTCACCGTCCCAACCCCCTTGGTTTTCCTGACATGTCGACATGACGGGCGGCGAAGTCGGTTGGCGGTGGGCTCTCTTGACGGCTCCCCGGCCGCGCAGTGCACTGTGCCGCGGGGCAATGCGTTCGGTTCTGAGTACTTCTGGTGAGTTGACCCCCAAGGAAGGGACCCCCCACGTGAACTCCCTCGTCCAGCGCACAGCGTTACGCCGCCCAGCGGTCGCGGCCGTCCTGCTCCTGCTCTGCGCCCTGCTGCTCGGCAGCGGCAGCCACAGCGCCGGCGCGGCCGGCACCACCGCCATCGCCGCCGACGGGACCAGCCCGGGAAGGACGTTCGACGGCATCGGTGCCATCAGCGGGGGCGGCGGCAACACCCGCCTGCTCACCGACTACCCGGCGGCCCAGCAGCAGCAGATCCTCGACTACCTGTTCACGCCCGGCTACGGCGCCGACCTACAGATCCTCAAGGTCGAGATCGGCGGCGACACCAACTCCACCGACGGCTCGGAATCCAGCCACATGCACACCGCGGGCACCGTGGACTGCAGCGCCGGCTACGAGTGGTGGCTGATGCAGCAGGCCAAGGCCCGCAACCCGCAGATCAAGCTGTACGGCCTGGCCTGGGGCGCCCCGGGCTGGCCCGGCGGCGGCAGCTTCTGGTCCACCGACACCGTCAACTACCTCGTGAAGTGGCTCGGTTGCGCCACCTCGCACGGCCTGACGATCGACTATCTCGGCGGCTGGAACGAGCGCGGCTACAACGTGGGCTGGTACGAACAGCTCCGCACAGCCCTCGACAGCGCCGGCTACGGCAGCGTCCGGATCGTCGCCGCCGACAGCGACTGGTCGGTGGCGGGCGACGTCGCCGCCGACCCGGCCTTCGCCAAGGCCGTCTCGGCCATCGGTGTGCACTACCCCTGCGAGGGCGGTGACGGCGGCAGCGCGAACACCTGCCCGGGCAACGCCACCGCCACCGGGACCGGAAAGCCGCTGTGGGCCAGCGAGAACGGCTCGCAGGACCTCAACTCCGGCGCCGGCGCGCTGATCCGCTCCATCACCCGCGGCTACGTCGACGCCGGCTTCACCGCCTACGTCAACTGGCCACTGGTCGCCGCGATCTACCCGAACCTGCCGTACAGCACGGTCGGCCTGGTGCTCGCCGACCAGCCGTCGTCCGGTGCCTACACCGTCGGCCGGAGCCTGTGGGCCACCGCCCAGGTCACCCAGTTCACCGCGCCCGGCTGGAAGTTCCTCGACAGCGGCTCCGGCCACCTCGGCGGATCCGAGTCCAACGGCAGCTACGTGACGCTGAAGTCCACCAACGGCACCGACTACTCCACCGTCATCGAGACGACCACGGCGACCGCCCCGCAGAACGTCACCGTCAACGTCAGCGGCGGCCTGTCCACCGGCACCGTCCACGTCTGGGCCACCGACCTCGCCTCCGGCAGCAGCTCCGGCCAGATGGTGCAGCAGGCCGCGCTCACCCCGTCCGGCGGCTCCTACTCGCTGACCGTGCAGCCCGGTTACGTGTACACGTTGACCACCACCACAGGGCAGGGCAAGGGCACCGCCACCAGCCCGGCGCCCGGCAACCTCGCGCTGCCGTACTCCGACTCCTTCGACACCACCACGCCCGGCCAGCAGCCGCGCTACCTGTCGCAGATGCAGGGCGCGTTCGAGGCGACCGCCTGCGCCGGCGGCCGCAGCGGGCGCTGCCTCACCCAGCAGGCCCCCGCCAAGCCCATCGAATGGGACGGGGACTCCGCCCCGTACACCATCGGCGGCAGCCTGAACTGGCGGAACTACACCGTCGCATCCGACGTCCTGCTCAGGCAGCCCGGATCGGCCCAGCTCATCGCCCGCGCGGGCACCCAGCACGCGTTCGGCCCGGCCGGCATCAACTCCTACTACCTTCAGGTGGGGGACAACGGCGCCTGGTCGATCGTGCGCAACACCACCGGCCATGTGCTGACCACGCTGGCCTCCGGAACCGTCGCCGCCCTCGGCACCGGCAGCTGGCACCACCTCGCCCTCACCGTCAACGGCACCACCCTGACCGCGGCCGTCGACGGCACCACGGTCGGCTCGGCGACCGACGGCACCTACGGCACCGGCATGGTGGGCCTGGGCACCTCCGGCTACCAGACCGACCAGTTCGACAACCTGTCCGTCACCCCGGTCGGCACCCAGAACTCCGGCACCGGGCCCATCGTCGCCATCGCCGACACCGCCAAGTGCGTGGACGACGACACCGGTTCCACCGCCAACGGCACCAAGGTCCAGATGTGGGACTGCAACGGCACCGGAGCCCAGAACTGGACCCCGCAGTCCGACGGCACCGTCCGCCTCGGCGGCAAGTGCATGGACGTCACCAAGGCGGGCACCGACGACGGCACCCTCGTCGAGCTGTGGGACTGCAACGGCGGCGGCAACCAGCAGTGGCAGTCCGTCGGCGGCACCCTGGTCAACCCCGCCTCCGGCAAGTGCCTCGACGACCCCGGATTCACCACCACGAACGGCACCCAGCTGGAGATCTGGACCTGCAACGGCGGCGCCAACCAGCAGTGGATCACCCCCGCACCCTGACCGGCGCACTCCGCCTTCACCCGTCCGGAGGGCGTGCGGCCCCGGCCCGCGCCCTCCGGGCACGTCCGTGCGCGGCTACCGCCCGGCGGCCGGCCCCGCTTGACTGGGCACACCGGCCGTCCCCGGGAGTCTGACATGAACGACCGCCGCCGACCGGCGTCCCCCGCCCACGGGAACGATCCCTCCGCCCACGATCCCCAGCCGCAGCCCGATCCCCCTCCTGGTCCCGACCCCCGTTCCGATCCCGATCCCCGTCCCGATCTCGCCCTCGGACCGCGCCTGCCCGCCCCGCGCACCGCCGTGGTCCTCGACGCCCCCTTCACCGACCGGCGGGCCTGGGCGGTGGGCCGCACCTCCGCCTACCCGCCGGACGGCACCAACCCCGGCGACAACAAGCTCGACCGCATCGGACCGGCCTACGCCCCCACGGCCGACGGTGTGTTCCGCGCCCGCCGCGCGCCCGACGGCCTGTGGAACGCCGACCTGGTGTCCACCGAGGACGCCCCCGGCGGCTTCGAGCTGCTGCCCGGTGACGAGCTGACCGCCACCTGCCTGGTCCACGACGTGCAGGGAGCCTGGCCCGCGCTGTGGACCTGGGGCCGGGACAGCGGCAGCGGCCGCCCCCAGCCGGGCCACGGCGAGGTCGACGCCTTCGAGTACCACCCGACCAACCCCCGGATGCTGGAACTCACCAACCACGTCCGCCCGGCCGGCCACTACGCCGACAACGCCGTCACGCCCGGCCGGCCCTTCACCCTCCGTGTCCTGTTCGGTGCCACGAGTGTGCAGTGGTCGGTCGACGGCCGCCAGGTGTTCGCCGACGGCACCGGCGTCGGCCCGCGCTGGCGCGCCTGGCTGGTGGTCGGCATCAGCGTCTCCGCGGGCGGCTACGGCCACCTGCCGCCGGCTCCCGGCACCCGGGAACTGGAGTGGCAGTGCAGCGCGCTGTCGGTGTCCCGCCCGCCGAACTCACAGGCATGACCCGGCCCAGGAAGGGAAGGCGATCATGCGACGATCTTCTTCCGTGCCTGGTATGGGTGGATACAGCGGTGTTTGCGAACGATGACCGAGGAGCCGTGGGGTGACCGAGCAGCCTTCGATGTCCGTGGGACCGACGGACACGGGCGGTGAACGGACCGACCTGCCGGAATCCCCGCGCGGTGCCCCGTGCTGGGTGAGCCTGACCGCGCGGGACCTGCAGGCCGCGGAGAAGTTCTACGGCTCCGTCCTGGGATGGGAGTTCCGCTCCACCAGCCTCGGCGACCACTTCGCGATGGCCCTGCGCAACGGCAAGCCGGTGGCCGGCATCGGCGCCGTCGCCTCCGACATGCAGATCGCCGTGGTGTGGACCCCGTACTTCGCGGTGCCGCAGGCCGACGAGGCCGCCGGCCGGATCCGCGAGCGGAGCGCGACCGTGGCGCTCGGCCCGGTCGCGTTCGCCTCGGGCCGCGCGGTGGTGGCCGCCGACCGCGACGGCGCGGTGTTCGGCGCCTGGGACGGCCGGCTGCCCGGCGGCTGGGAGTCCTGGCACGAGCGCGCCCCGGTCGTCGTCCGGCTGCGCACCCGCGACGCCTTCGAGGCGGCGATCTTCTACGGCGGCGTCCTGCAGTGGGCCGACGGCCGCCCCGACGGCTGCACCGTCTCCTACGAGCACGACGAGGTCGTGGTCCGCAGCGGCGACAGCATCGTGGCCCGCCTCGGTTCCGGCGCGGTCGAGGCCGCACCCGACCCGGTGCTCCGCCCGCACTGGGCGGTCGAGTTCGCCGTGGACGACGTCGGATCGCGCGTCGAGGCGGCCCAGGCGCTCGGCGGAACGCTCGTCGGCCGCGGCACCGGCCCGCAGGGCGAGTACGCCGAACTGCGCGACCCCGACGGCGGACTGTTCACGATCATCGCCCGCAGCGACTGCATGTGACCGGCACGTCGCGCTCCGGCCGGCGTGCCCCGCGCTCCCGTAGGGTCGGGCCATGCTCCTGTGGATCAACGGACCCTTCGGCGGCGGCAAGACGCAGAGCGCGTACGAACTGCGGCGGCGGCTTCCCGGCAGCGTGGTCTGCGACCCCGAGCACGTGGGCTTCGGACTGCACCGGATGACGCCCCCGCACCTGCGCGGCGACTTCCAGGATCTGCCCGCCTGGCGCCAGGGAGTCTTCGAGGTCCTGGACCTCGCCCTCTCCCGGCACGTCGGCACCGTCATCGCTCCCATGACGGTCGTCGAGCCCGCCTACTTCCGGGAGCCCGTCGGCCGGCTGCGGGAGCGCGGCCACGAGGTGCGCCACTTCGCGCTGCTGGCCGAGCGGGACACGGTGCTGCGCCGGCTGCGGGAGCGGGGCTTCGGGCACGCGCTGCGCGTCGTCGCCGGCAAGGACGCCCCGCTGCGGCGGCAGAGCTTCGCGGTGGCCAAGCTGGACCTGTGCCTGGAGCGCCTGCGCGGAGAGGAGTTCGCCGAGCAGCTGTGGACCGACCACCTCACCGTCCCGCAGGTCGCCGACCGCATCGCCGCCTCCGCCGGACTGCCCCTGCCGCCCAGCACCGAGTCCGCGATGCGCGGGCGCCTGCACCGCACCTGGATCGGCGTCAAGCACATCCGGTTCGACTGACGTGCGGGCCCGCCGGCCCTGGCCGGGCACGGAAAGTCACCGGGTGGGAACGGCCGGATCGGGGGATCACTGCACTGGACGGACCACCGCCGATGACCGGTCGAAGGACTCGGCGGGCCACTGCACACGACAGAGCACAGGACGTGACAGAAGGGTGACCGGGCCATGAGCCAACAGGTACGCGGCGTCATCGCGCCGGGCCGGAACGAACCGGTGCGGGTCGAGACCATCACCGTCCCCGATCCCGGGCCGGGGGAGGCCGTCGTTCGGGTGCAGGCCTGCGGTGTCTGCCACACCGACCTGCACTACAAGCAGGGCGGCATCACGGACGAGTTCCCGTTCCTGCTCGGCCACGAGGCCGCCGGCGTCGTCGAGCAGGTCGGGCCGGGCGTCGAGGAGGTCGCGCCGGGCGACTTCGTCGTCCTGAACTGGCGCGCGGTGTGCGGCCAGTGCCGGGCCTGCCGCCGTGGGCGCCCCTGGTACTGCTTCCAGACGCACAACGCGTCACAGAAGATGACGCTCGGCGACGGCACCGAACTGTCGCCGGCGCTGGGCATCGGCGCCTTCGCCGAGAAGACCCTCGTCGCCGCCGGCCAGTGCACCAAGGTCGACCCGAAGGCCGCGCCGCAGGTGGCCGGCCTGCTCGGCTGCGGCGTCATGGCCGGCATCGGCGCCGCGATCAACACCGGCAACGTCACCCGCGGCGACACCGTGGCGGTCATCGGCTGCGGGGGAGTGGGGAACGGCGCGGTGGCCGGCGCCCGGCTGGCCGGCGCGGCGCGGATCATCGCCGTCGACGTCGACCCGAGGAAGCTGGAGTGGGCGACCGGCCTGGGCGCCACCCACGTCGTGAACGCGCGGGAGACCGACCCCGTCGAGGCGATCCGCGAGCTGACCGGCGGGTTCGGCGCCGACGTGGTCGTCGAGGCGGTCGGCCGCCCGGAGACCTACCGGCAGGCGTTCTACGCCCGCGATCTCGCCGGGACCGTCGTCCTGGTCGGCGTGCCGACCCCGGAGATGACCCTGGAACTGCCCCTGCTCGACGTCTTCGGCCGCGGCGGCGCGCTGAAGTCCTCCTGGTACGGGGACTGCCTGCCCAGCCGGGACTTCCCGATGCTCATCGACCTGTACCTTCAGGGCCGGCTCGACCTGGAGGCGTTCGTCTCCGAGACGATCGCGCTCGACGACATCGAGGCCGCGTTCCAGCGGATGCACGACGGCGAGGTGCTGCGGTCCGTGGTCATGCTCTGACCGCGAGCGTCCGCACGCGCAGGAAAAAGGCGGTGGGCCCGCCCTCTCTTCCACGAGAGGGCGGGCCCACCGCTGCCGGGCTGCGCCGGGTCGGGCTCAGTACGCGGAGTTCACGTTGTCCATCGAGCCGTACCGGTCGGCCGCGTAGTTGCACGCGGCGGTGATGTTGGCGACCGGGTCGTAGATGTTCCACGACGTACCGGCCACGTGGAAGCGGTTGAAGGTCGGGTTGATCACCTGCAGCAGGCCCTTGGAGGGAATGCCGTTGCGGGCGTTGATGTCCCACAGGTTGATCGCGCGCGGGTTACCGCTGGACTCGCGGATGATGTTGCGGTGGATTCCCTCGTAGGTACCCGGGATGTGCTTGGCGTGCATGATGTCCAGGGACTCGCGGATCCAGCCGTCGAGGTTGTTCGCGTACGTCTTCGGGGCCGGCGCGGCGGCCGGCTTGGCCTTAGCCGGGGCGGCGGCGGCCGGCTTGCTCTGAGCGGGCGCGGCCTTCTGCGGGGCCGGCGCGGCCTTGGCGGCCGGCTTCGCGGCCAGGTCCTTCTTCGGCGGAGTGCTGGTCACGGTCTTCTGCGTGGCGAGGTCGGTCTTGGCACCGGTCAGGGAGACCGGCTGCTTCAGCTGCTGCCCGGCGGTGACGCTGAACCCAGTGGGTGCGTCCGCCGCGGTCGCCGCTCCGGCTCCGGCCGTCGCCTGCAGACCGGTGACCGCCAGGACGACCGACGC
>Ga0136643_10013705_pt1 | contig 12147 bp, 7 predicted proteins | sample TergutLab28metaG_FD_96883 | JGI IMG/M metagenome (GOLD analysis project Ga0136643, IMG submission 96883) | Labiotermes labralis P1 segment gut microbial communities from Petit-Saut dam, French Guiana - Lab288 P1 (version 3) (version 3) | ecosystem: Host-associated > Arthropoda: Insects >...
AGATCTTATTCCACCTCCTTCACATCTGATATTCTCGATCCTACTTGTCGAAAAAAACGAAAAATACTGTTCAGTTAAATAAATGTTATATTAACCAAGAATCAATGACAAGGAAAGTTACGTGTGCTTTTCTGGGTTCATTAGGGCTACAAATTGAACTTTAATTTTTAAGCGCTTTCGCAAAATTGCGAAAGGCGACTACTGACTTTGTCATTGTCTGTCTGTCCGTCCGTCCGTCCATCCATCCGCATGGAACAACCGTCCATCCATGTGGAACAACTTCTGGAAATTTGTATGAAATTTGATGTTTGAGCATTTTTCGAAAATTTGTCGAGAAAATTCAACTTTAATTAAAATCTGACAAGAATAACGGGTACTTTACATGAAGACCGACATACATTTCTGATCATTCCACACATTTCTTCTTAGAATGAGAAATATTTTAGGTATACGTTGTAGAGAAAATCAAAACATACATTTCACGTTCCATTACTTTTATCGAAAATCGTGCCGTTTATGAGACAATGAAAAATATTTAGGGCCCGACAGGCCATAGATGAAAATATGGTGTATGCGCATTGCATGCTGGATGCCAAAGGCTAAAACACATATTCAGAATATGTAATAATTATTGCTTCTTCACTGCAACAATTCTTGCACTAACGTGCCTCAGCGTTACGTAGTATGTACACTGCCTGTCTTGTTACATTTCCTTTCAAGAAAACTTTTTCCCATACGTTAGTCTAAACTGAAATATAAACTCAAAATAACCTTGTTTTCTGAAAACTTTATACTGTGAAATTCTTATATCTATACCGGTCAACTTGGGTCCTTCTCAGAGCATAAAGCTAATTTATATATGCCTTTGAACTTCTTGCAGTGTGTCGTGCTTTAGGCATTCCTTGCCGAGTGGTGTCCAACCTTGTATCTGCCCACGACGCTAACGCATCCCTGACCATAGACCGATATTACACAGCCGATATGGAGATGATGGATTACGACCCCACAAATCCTGAAGGAGATGACTCAATATGGAACTATCATGTCTGGAACGACGTGTGGATGGCTCGCCCCGACCTACCCAAAGGTTATGGAGGGTGGCAAGCAATCGATGCCACCCCGCAAGAAACAAGTGACGGTGAGATTCAATGTGTGAGATTTGAGGGTCTGACAATGGTGATGAACAAGACTGCTGTCCTCAGAGTTGTGATGTCACATTGTTATGAAGATATGTATTGACATTCCGGAAGAAGTTGTTATTCTCCAGATAACATTGAGACAGCCGGTACTTTAAAATATTTTGGTGTACACCTACCAAACCACACGTCGTCACAACATAAAAGACTTGTCTTCATAAGACTTACCGTTCGTAACTCATTCCAAGCAGAGTGGGATTATGTTAACGCTGTGAACTTGTATTAGGGAGGTGCCAGTGAAGGTAAAGGTAAAGTAAAGTACACCTTTGAAGACCCTGAGGGGGAGTGGAGACTTAGCTTTATTCTTTCTTTAACCTCGGCTTTAAATGGGGTGGGCGTACAACGCCACGCCCTGACCGCGTTACCACCGGGAAAGATCACCGTTACCCATTTTACAGGAGGCTGGGAGGGCCGCAACACCGGTCTGGATGGGAACGTAAAGTCTCGTTCCAACCGCGTTTCGATCCCCGGACCATCAAGTCCGTATCAAATTTCAATAACGAAAGCACCATTACGGCCCACGGGAGGCGTCAGACATAGTCAGAACTTTAAAAGCACGAGGCGCAGCTAAATTGTATTCACAAAGAAGCAACTGCTTTAAAGAAATCATTCAATTATTTCGTCATAAAATCCAAACGGTTAAGGTTAAACAGTGAAGTAACAGTTGTTTGCTCTAAGAAACCCAAGAAACACACAAATAGAATGTGTGAATATAAAGTAGAAGTTTTAAATGATACAGCATTGGTTCACGTAATTACCACTGTGGTTTAAATTTTAACCACTTCCGTGCCACCAACAATTTAACAGTCTTGGGTGTGCGTTACTTGTGTTTTCAAAACGCTGTACAACAACTTAAGACCTTCCATCCAATAAAAAGTACAAGTATGTATGGATTTACAATTCCTCTCCTCCAAGGGCTTTTCCCTCTTACAAGATAAGAAATAGAACAACTGGCGGGCAATTATTTCTACTGGTGTGCTGACCGCGGGTCATAAAACCTTGCTAGAGGAAGTCTGTAGTGTAAAAATGTATAACGAGAGCAATTACTTATACTAAGGGAACGTAATGACACAGAAAGAGACGTACAATTTGCACTATTTATTTTAGTACTCCACAGTGGACCCAGTGGCCCTCACAGGATTTTCCTATACTCAGTTCTAAAAAATTCCCCGTAAAAGTTGTAAATATCTAGTACATTTTCTAATACCACCAAACATTAGATTATTTTCCATGCGTTTCATTTACCTGTCCTCTGCAGTGAAACCTAAATTTTAACAAATGGTAATGCTACTAATAATACTTATTGGGTCGGGATAGCTCAGTCGGTATAGCTACTCGCTACGGGTTTGACGGTCCGGTGATCGAATCCCCGAGGGGGCGGGATTTTCCGCATCCGTCCAGACCGGCCCTGGGGCACATCCAGCCTCCTATATAATGGGTACCGGGTACTTTCCCGGAGTAAAGCGGTCGAGGCGTGGCTTTGACCACCCACCGTATGTAGCGCCGAGGTTAAGAAAAGAGTAGAGCTATATATCTACTCCCACTTTAAGCCTTCATGAACTTAACTTGGGTGAACTTTAATTTTATCTTTACCTTTACTAACAATACTTCAGCACTTTCCCGTACTGTGGTTTTTCCACCCCTGAATTACATACTGATCCTAGGAAAAATAATAAACGCAACTCTGTAGAAATTAAAGCCTTCACAAAGAATACAAACTTTTGTAGCATTCAGATACCGAATTCGTTGTTTTGAAAATTTCAGGGGTGTACCAGTGTGGTCCTGCATCTGTTGAAGCCGTGAAATGTGGTGCAGTTGGCTTCAATTATGACGTATCTTTCATGCTGTCAACTGTCAATGCAGACTTGGTGCGATGGAAAGAAGATGATACCAGTGAATTCAACTACACACAGATCGATTCCAACAAATACCAGTAAGTGCTGCAAATGGTATAGGAGTTCTAAGTTATTTCTTCCGCCATCTCTCCTCTGATACCACTAAAACTGATAAGCTAACAGTAAGGAGTGAGCAATCATGATATGGGAAATTCCGCCGTATTTACAGTACAAAGATAAAAACAGTGGCAAATCAGTCCTCTCTACAAATTCTGTACAAATTGCTCGATCATGGTTTAATTGTTGCGCCGAAACATGTAGCTATTTATTAACTTCATTGTTTACTCCTTGGAGCAGAGTCCTTCTTGAGAAGCTAACCGGTTCTCAGCTAGTCAAGAAATTCTCCGTATTTTATGGAATTCTAAGGTTCATTACGCCTTTACAAGTGCCCGCCATCTGTCCCTATCCTGAGCCAGTTCAATTCAGTCCATGCCCCCATCCCACTTCCTGAATATCCATCTCTATATTATCCTCCCATCTACGCTAGGGTCTGTCAAGTCTACTCTTTCCTTCAGGTTTCCCCACCAAAACCCTGTACGCACCTATGTTCTCCCCCATATATGCTACACGTCCCGCCCATCTCATTCTTCTCGTTTTATACCCCTATTAATATTTGGTGAAAAGTACAGGTCATTAAGTTCCTCATTACGTAGTTTTCTCCACTGCCCTGTTACCTCGTCCCTCCTAGGACCAAATATTTTCCTCAGCACTCTATTCTCAAACGCCTTCAGTCTACGTTCCGACCTCAATGTGAGTGACCATGTTTCGTACTCACACCAAACAACAGGCAAAATTATAGTTCTGTATACCTTCATCTTTATGCTTTTGGATATCAACCTGGAAGACACAAGATTTTGCACCGAATTATAGCAAGAATTCCCTGACTTCGATCTGTTCTTAATTTATTCCCGAATAGAATTTTAATGCGTTAAGATTTTCCCAAATATTCGAACTGTTCCACCCTTTAAAAGGAACTATTATCAGTTTTTATACTGTGACTTCTTCCGATCGCAATATGGCCCTGGGTTCGACTCAGCCTCTAACTGAAATGAGTACCAGGAGCATTTCCTGGGGGTAAAGGCGGCCGGTGCGTAAGGCTGACAACCTTACCACCATCCTGTGCCGTTGTCATGAAATCTGGGAACTTCAACTTCCTGGAACCCCCTGGGCCACTCCAGGCCTGTAACGGGATTGCTAAATACTGTGACTTGGTCCTGCATTCTAATCTCGAGACATGACCATGTACTTAGTTTTATCGGCATTTACCTCTAGTCCAGTGTGCTTACTAGCAACTACGAAACCTTTTGTGCTTTTCTTTACAGTCTGTACTCTTCCGCCCAACGTACTAATATCATCAGCAAAAAAACAAAACCTGATGTGTGCCATTTTCAGCCATCCTAATTTACCTGAACCCTCCTAATGACATACTCTAAAACGAAGTTGGCAAGTAATGGCGACAAAGCATCTCCTTGTTTCAAACCATTCTTAACAGGAAACATGTCGGACAAATGTTTGCCTACCCGGACCACGCAGTACCTTCCACTTAGACACAATGTTATTAACCTTACCCGTTTCATGGGAATACCAAACTCAATGAGAATATTATACAAGATCTCCCCCCTAAAAAAAAGAAAAAAGTAATTTGTTTTATCAACAAAAGCGATGTTGGACAGGCTTGTCATTTTTGTAATAATGGAGAAGTGACCTTTAGCCTTGCTGTCCAGCACGTTATCTTACATAATTGATGTCATTCGTCCAGCCAGAATTTCGGATCTAATCCTAGCAACAAAAGAAAATTTGTGTTTAAAATGAGACAAAGCAAAGTACATAACAGATTTCCTTCTGCAAATTTGTATTGCACGGTAGTCATTATCTTCAGTTATTTTACACACAAACAAACGGTACAATGGTTAGCGCAGGGCGGAATTTACTTCGATTCCTAGAAAGAGCAGGACTTCCTCTTCCTTGCTAAAAGAGTTCAGTGGTCCTGTATCTCTCCCAGTCTCCTATTCAGAAAGTATCGGGTGCTGTTTCCTTAGGGGAGAAAGTGGCTTAACTTGAAGCTGACCATTCGCAACCATCTAGCGCCAAGGATAATGATCGCTGGAGCTACACCTCCACTCACTCACAGGGCGACCTGCCTGTAATGCAGCGATTACCCTGGGCTGTTCATGACGTGTCCACACAAATTCGAGGCACAGTACTGGTTAGACACACGGTAACAGCTCGTAACCTTCGGCGCGTTTACAAACGAGAGTTGCAAAGAATGCCTATTAGCTTCACCGTTATCTCTCTGCGTGTAACAACTCGATAAACAACGAATGGATTTCCAACAAGTTTGATCGATAGTCCAGCGCATAGCTTATACTGCAGCATCTCAACTCGCACGTACGGGATCGCAAGTAATTCAATAAAACTTGCGGAAAAACCATACACGTTCTCTGTCCAATACGTTTTTCTCGCAAGTCCTACTCGCTTTAAAGAACCTAAACTGAGGGCAGCGAATGCCCTATGTAAGTTTTAGACTATGTGTGTTGCATTAATTGCTCTTGCACTCATTCTTACAGTAATATAAACAGCCAACTAGATGCAACAATAACAAATTTTTATTGATAATTACAATCAGCTGAACATATTTCAGGCGATAATTTCGCCCATCCTCAAGAGCACTAGACTGTGTTTACAGCTTGTTGTATAAAGCGCCGGCAATGCTGCCTGCTGGTGACAAAGTTGTCACCAGCAGGCAGCATTGCCGGCGCTTTATACAACAAGCTGTAAACACTGTCTAGTACTCCTGAAGATGGGCGAAATTATCGCCCGAAATATGTTCAGCTGATTGTAATTATCAATAAAATTTGTTATTGTTGCATCTAGTTGGCTGTTTATATTATTGTACCAATGCTGCACGGTCACACAAACATCAAACTCATTTTATACTTACTCCATGCAGCAGAGTCCTTCTTGAGAAGCTAACCGTTTCTCAGCTAGTCAAGAAAGTCCCCGCATTTTATGGAGCCCGAACTTTCATTTCCGCTACAAAGCCCATCTTATACAAAATATAAAATTACACATTCTAAAAGATGTTGTTTTATGAGTTGGTTACATAAACAAAAACGAAGACAAAATTTCAGAAAGGAAAATAAAAGATCCCTTCATTACGCTTTTATTTTATGTAACTTGTAAAAAGTAATCACAACTCCATACAGTAGAGTTCTTGATCATCCGATAGTTGCTCAGTTTTTGAAGAAGATACCCTGCCCTTGTCGAAGCCAAAAGTTTAATTACCATGTGAATAAGTCAGCTAGCGAACCCTATCAAGAGCCACCTGAACACAGACCACATCCTCATACCCCATAGTTTAAACATCTATTTTAATATTATTCCCCAATTTGAGTCTCAAATTGTCTACTTCCTTGAAGTTTCCCCATAAAATTTTTTATATAATTTTTTCTTCCTTGTGCTTGCAAAACCAAGCTCGTAAGCCCTTTCTGCTTTCTTCTGCTAGAATTCATGCATCTAGTACTTCAAAAATACTTCAAAGAGCAAACCTCTGAAGCCTCACGCCTGCCTATATAAGCATAAATGCAAATGTGCCATAAGCATATAGAACAAAGAAAATAATTAAATTGCATTTCATTCCTTCAGCATTGGACGGATGATTCTTACAAAGAAGCCGTGGATATATGATCCTAATGGAGAGAGAGACAGAGATGACGTCACAGATGAATACAAAAACAAAGAAGGTATGGTGAAAGCTCCAACCATATTGTGCTTTATGGTTTAGTTTCTTGGCCGGAAGGGGAGTAGAACCGAATCGAGGAGAATATTTTGCCATGCGGGGTGTTCAGTCGGTTCATCCAGCATACCTGGCGCCTTCACACTCTAAATGTCTGTAGCACTATTTGCATTATACCAAACAATCAAAGACAGCTTCATGAATATTGTCCGGAAACAATTCAGAGACATTAGTATTTTCTTTTCCTTTCTGCCTTCAATCAGAAAATTTCTGAATAATGTTATATGCATAAATAGATCCGGGGTTTAAATCTTCATTCGGAGATCAGCTGTCCTTTGTGCTTTCACTTGGTACTTCTAAGTGAACTCCTTTAAAGTAGGCCTCCTTGAAATTCGGTCACAATTTCTTCGTTCAACTTTGTTTATAGCGTAATTCAATTCCTTATTAACCTTTTGGCGCCGGAATCGTTTTTTAAATTTTAGCACACCCTGTATATAAAATGTGAATAATACAGGAACCAAATATGTTAGAATTATGAAACAAACTGCATTTTGAAGAGAAAAAAACTGAGAGTATACACCTTGTTTAAAATATTCGGTACCTATATTTGTTGAATAAATATATAAAATGCAACTTTGGAGATTAGCGGAGCGGTACGTCAACTATAGTTGACGTAAGGCGTCTTAAGAAAAATTCGTACGCTTCTGAGATACGATACTGTTTGCGTGTAACACAATTTCAACGTTTTGATCCATTGACTCGTTTTCAAGAAACTTAGTAAAACATTAATAAAATTAAGACCACTCCGGTGCCTTAAATTTCCCCTGCCGTAATCAATAATCAAAACACGGTCAACATTATGCAGAGGGGGCGACAACAGCGCCAATTGATTTAGTGAAGCAAAAAATATACGACGCTCGTTACGGTAATGTTCCGTGCAATTGAAATAACAACACGACAGGCGTACAAAAATTTCCCGCAGTTATCAGTTCATAATTAAATTTAAATTACATAATTAACTACTGCATCTGTAGTTATGCGAAACGCTATGTAAATATGTTACGAAGGTAACTCCGTATTATATATGAAATATTATCAACAACTATAAAAAGAGAGACCGTAGGGAACTTTAGATTGTAACTAACAAAGTCACCGTAATGTGTCTCCAAAAATAGAAAACAGCAGCAATACTACCAGCTAAGTGAGAGAAAACTGATTGCAAAAATATTTTTATAAGTGCGAGATTTTGGGCTCTCACAGCGGTGTTGATGTAGATTCAAGTCTTCAGGGACGTACTATCTTATCAGGCTTTATGAATTGTGTTTCCATCTCCTGTCGCTCGATATTATGCCACTTGAGATATTGTTAGTATCCTTAAATAAACTAATATTAAGATAAATAAACCGGCCTTTCTACCCTCTCGGAAAGCACCGTGGTTTTAAAAGTTAAATTAAACAGAATAACCCGTCTTTTCTAATCTTCAAATCCAGCCTAATGCACTGTCATGGCTACTTTCGAATAAAGGGTTCAGCAGGCTTGCCATGGCGTGGGCTATGCCGGTTGGTCTAACATTCCGGGACCAGGATACGTCACTGTTTACCACAAGATGGCGTGCCAGTTGTCAATGACGATTCGGATTAACTTCAGAATGAGTATCAATCGGAATAATGTTCAGGATATGTCATGCTCAGCACTGAAATGCAACAATCGTCTTCCTAGACCTCCTGAAAGATGACCATTGCGTCTCATAAGCTATCAGTAGTCCCGAAGATGGTTCTGGAGCTCCAGGAAGAAAAGATATGTTTATGGGTCAGGAATTTTAATGGATATGGGACACCTTGATTGACGCTCTTTGTTAGCTCTGGAAAGGCTTGAAAATTGATCCGTTTGTCACTTGGGTATTAGGTGTAAGAAATACTAACAAAGTTGTTCTTTCATTAGCTAAGCGTTGTCTTTATTGGCACATCAAAGAGACAGGACACGCTCTTACCAGTTGCAGTCAACTGCTAAACTTGGTTATAATGAAATACTGCTGCCTCAGTCTTGTAACATGTTCTCCTTCCACGCTAATTTACTCACAGCCTTTATTTTTAGCTCCATATAATGTATGCGAGATGTGGATTTTGCTTTTCAAACAGAAAGGTTCACAGATCTGCAAGCCAGAACGCAGTGTTACAGAGGGCAGCACCTCATAACAGCTCTCTGTCCTTCCTATAATATTTTTCTCTACATAGGTGAGAGAATATTATTTTCTCATATCGCTAATAATTAGGCTTATGATTATGTACATTTTGCACATTGAACACGTAAAGTGCACATGTTAAAATCTTTCAGCAAAAGTACTGTCAGAAAGATAACAAAAGCATATTTCACTATTTATAAGATTTGCCCTAACGGAAAGTTTCAATTTGCCTTCATTTTACGCATGCAGCATGCTCGAGGTCGTGAATGTTGTAAAAAAGACAAAGTTACAAAAAGGTCCCAGACTTAATCTTGCCTACAACAATAGGTGTATGTCTCCGGTCACTGCTCAACAATACATCATGCACTAAAAACCAAGTTAAACTGAGTGATTACGGCAGCTTTCTTGTACGTCACCTTGTGTTTCGCTTTAAGACACGACAGAACAACTTCCTGCCATATTCCAATTGTCGACAAGTCACATTTATCATTATGCTGTTATATTATCAGGTACAAAAGCTGAACGTCTTACCCTGCTGAACGGAGTTCGAGCTTCGGAGAGAGCCAAGAGGTTCTACATGCTGCCTGCCAAATCAAGGGAGGACATAGACTTCGAACTTGTGAACCTGGACGAAGTGAAACTCGGCGATGGTTTCAGCATCACCGTTAACATTCACGTATGTTACGGCTAGTTTCTTGGTGCATAAAAGTTCTTTTGCACGTTACAGCTGCTATGGAACTTTTCGTAAGATACGGTTTATGTGGACCAGTTGCTACGAAAGAGGTGTGGTTTGCTGTACACAATCGTTAAATGGACGCGGATCGGTAAAGCCCGGATGGCTGCCAGAATACGGCTCCGGGGCCCACCCAGCCTCCTATGGAATGGGCACGTGGGTTTTCTTCCTAGGAATTAAAGAGACAGGGGGATAAAGCTTACAGCTTTCCTCCGTCTACCGCGGAGGTTAAAAGGCATTGAAGATACCTCAACCACACACACTGACACACACACACTCACACTCTCACACACACTCACACACGCACGCGCGCGCCTTCATCTAGTGATGGGTAATTATATACACAAGCAATCCTAACTTACATTATGTACTAAATTTCTGTACAAGGACCCATTTCTAAAAAGAGCTTTATGTTTAATTGAAGTTTCTTGTAGACTACATACAATACTGGACAGACAGACCAGGGGTCATGCAGAGGTAGGAATTCCCTACTGACTTTCGTCTTGTTCATTCAGAGCAAATGAACTATTTTATAAAGTAAGCATATGTTTCCATGGCAACGTGTTGAAAAGTCTCAAGTATATTTAAGTGACGAGAAATGGCAAATCTTGTGACTGTCAACAGTAATTTAAAATATCAAATTCGGAGCTGAAAGGCCAGTATTTCTGAAGCAGTTACCTCATGGATAGCAGGGAAAGAGTAAATATGTTCCTCTATTATTCACTATCACAGAACAGATCTGAAAATGAGCGCACAGTGCAAGCGGTTCTGTCGGCTGCAAGTATCTACTACACCGGTATAAAGGCACATGTCATCAAGAAAGCCACCGGGGACTTCAAAGTCGGTCCCAATGCCAGTGAGTACTCAAGCTATTTTCTTTAAATTACAGCCAGTCTTTTCATTCAGCTTTTATTTACCCTATCTTTAGGTGGAAAGACGTAATTCACTGAAGCACAGTCCCTGAAAAGCTAACAGCAGCTTATCTATTCAATAATTTCCCGTTTTTCATGAAATTCAAAGATCCATTTCCCAGTCTGTACAAGCCCACTGTAGGTCTCTACCTGAAACCTGACTAAACAATTCAGCCTCCCTCAAACCCCAATACATTAAGATAAATAAATATGCAGTACCAGTATGTAGCAAAATATTTTGCAACACAGAAAACACATTATTATTATTATTATAAAATATAATATATGTTTGCGACTGCAGTGTCCTTGGTATGCCTGCCCAGAGTCCATAGGGATTATTTTAAAGACTTCTACTCCTTTGCTCAGAACAATCTCCAAAAGAGTTTCATTCAAAACTCTCATTCGCAAGTGTGTGTGTGTGTGTGTGTGTGTGTATTTATCTATGTACGTATGTATGTATGTATATGTGTGTCTGTATGTATCTATGTATGGGTGTATGTGTATGTACGTATGTTTGTATTATGAAAATTTCACGACACATGCATACGTCCTATCGTCCTGCTTGCCACCATTGTTTTATTGATTTTTTCTTTTAAAGTGTAGGGAAGTAAATCTAAAAGTCCAGCAGATTAATAATATTTTTTTAATGAGTAGTAAACGACACAATATTGACGGTGCAGCAACAGTTTAAAAACAGCCACACAGACCGAGGCGATGGCAAACCATGAATAGGCACTCCATATGATAGATTATTTTAAATAATGAATGAAATTTAATTTTACGCGCCTCCACTAACTTGCCTGTTAAATTTAATTTCGGTTAATATCTGTTCCACTTTGAATCCCTTGAATTTAACCATACTATTTCCCGCAAATGGCTTACCATATTGTATGTTAAAAGGCTGAGCTACAAGACAATATGTCTGATTGCTTAAAGTCAACCAGTTTTCTGTTACTTGAGTCAATAAGTATCTCTGAAATAGTGTCACTTAACAGGAAGTCATTCGGTCAAATTGCTTGTTAATTAAGTCAGTCTGTCCCATAAACAACTCAGGGAATGTGAAGGAGACATTAAGCGACGGGGTGAATAAGACAAAGGGGGAGAGTACGTGTGCTAGACAGAGTGTATCCGGCAACCCAGTGGGTCTCAAAGGGTGCGCCAAGAAAATTTGGATGTTCTTTATTGTAGACATAAAGAAAATTTATAAATTATTTTGCTTAAAATAAATGTACTTAAACACACATACATACATATATACATACACACATACATACATACATACATACATACATGCATACATACATGCATACATACATACATACACACACACATACATACATACACACATACATACATACTTACATACATACATACATACATACATACATACTTACATACATACATACATACATACACACATACATACATACATACATACATACATACATACATACATACATACATACATACATACATACATACATACATACATAC
>Ga0136643_10013706_pt1 | contig 12147 bp, 4 predicted proteins | sample TergutLab28metaG_FD_96883 | JGI IMG/M metagenome (GOLD analysis project Ga0136643, IMG submission 96883) | Labiotermes labralis P1 segment gut microbial communities from Petit-Saut dam, French Guiana - Lab288 P1 (version 3) (version 3) | ecosystem: Host-associated > Arthropoda: Insects >...
GTGTGACCACTGTTCAGTGTGACCACTGTTCAGTAGTACAAAAGCGGGAATAATTACGTATTCCATAAGTGTGTGTCTGTAGCCTTTGGCACCCCAGCGTGAAATGCGCATGAGCATTATCGTCATCTGTTGCTTCTCCGGCCCTACTATACTCTTCCACATCATGTCATAAAAGGCACCATATTCAAAAATCAGTTCCTGAACATAAAATTTGTGTTCTTATTTCCCTACAACTTTTGTGTGAAATACTTCTCATTATAAGAAGAACTGAGCGAGATACGATCAAAAATGTGTATTGGGCTTCATGTAAAGTAGCTGTGATTCATGTTCAATTCTAATGAAACTTGAATTTTCTCGGTAGATTTTCGAAAAATACTCATAAAATTTAATGAAAATCCGTTCGGTGGGAGCCGAGTTCCATGGTGACAGACAGACGGACAGACGTGACGAAGCTAATAGTCGCTTTCCCTAATTTTGCGAATGCAATGCGCCCAAAAACGACCAATATCATATCGCCAAGGAGAGATATGACGTCTGAAGATTGGAATAGGATTTAGACAACGATGCTGTTTGTTATTCTATTCAAATTGTGCAGCGAATGCCTTGCCAAGGAAGCTATTGAAGGCTTTGGAGTCTTCAAAATAGGCCAAGTAACTCGCACTGTGAAGTAAACCGATGGCCCTGTGCCACTGGCTAAGTAAGAAACGATGCTTCAGGGCATGATAATAGATTGAATAAAACTGGAAAATGCTATGGAATGGAAATGAATATGGAAGAAACTAATGTAATGAGAATCTCAAAGCGACCATCCCCAATACAGATTATGGTAGATCCAAAGCATCTGGAGAATGTGGAATATTTGGTTAGCGTGATAACATAAGACGTAAGGTGTACGCATGAAATTAAATGCAGGTTTGCCATGGCACAAGTACCATTCAACAAGAGGAAGGCTGTTTTCACCAGCAAGTTGGACTTCAACTTAAGGATTGAACTAGTAAAATGCTACATTTGGAGCATAGCTCTGTATGGCACTGAAACTTGGACACTTCGGAAAGTAAACCATTAATAGCTGGAAAGTTTTGAAATGTGGTGCTGGAGGAGGATGGAAAAAATCGGTTGGACCAATAGTGTGAGAAATCAAGAAGTATTGCGTAGAGCCAAGGAGGAGAGTAATTTCCTACGAGCAATAAAAAGAGGGAAGGCGAACTGGGTTGTTCTTATCCCATTTTTTGAAGATCCAGTTTAATATTATCTTCCAGCATACGCCTAGGTCTTCCAGGCGATCTCTCTCCCTCAGGTCTCCCCTACCGAAACCCTGTATGCCCATTTCATTCTTCTTGATTCCATTACCGGAATAACATTTGGTGATGAATACAGATCACAAAGCTTCTCGTTATGTAGTCTTCTCCATTGCACTGTGACCTCCTCCCTCTTAGGCTGAAATATCTTTCTCAGCACCCTATTCGTAAAAACCCTAGGCCTGTGTTCTTCTCTCCATGTGAGAGGCCAAGCTTCACACCCACACAAAACAACAGCCAATTTCCAGTTCTGTACATCTTAATCTTTATATTATAGGGTATAGTATGTACATTATTTGTATAAAATTTGGAACTTAAACTTGTATTGTAATGTGATGTGTTATCTATTTTCCAAGCTTTTTTTTTTTCCCTTTTTGGGCATTTAGATTTTTTCAAAAGTGCTGTTACTTCAACTTTAAAATTTAATTGGTTCATCTTGTAGGCCTTTTGAAAAACTGTGATACATACTATTGTAACTAAAGAAGGCTCGCCTGTTCCGTTTGGACTTACTTCATAAGTCATCTTGTTCTCAGGGAAATACACGTGAAGCCTTTTACACGATATTGCCATAAAGCTAGGACTTTTAATACGTTCGTCACCCAAAGCGATGTCCAACCTCCCGCAGTTACCTTAGCATGTAGTATTAGATTTACAACGTATTCTGCGCGTGGTCATAGGCAACGGGTAGACGAAAGCGCACCATCGGGTCAAAAAACTGAAACTTCAGCCCCCTAATCTGCCAAAAAGTTAGTCAGTACCATTAGCCGTTTGACTTAAATACCCGAATAAATTTGTATTATCAAATACGTGACTTAAATTTGGAATAAAACATGCCCTGTTTGCGTTGAAACATGTAGGTCATTGATTAGTTCACCTGGTCGCCGTTATTTGTGACAGTGGCGGAGTAGTCGCTTTCACCTGCCGGTTCCTTGCCGCAGTTTTCAGTATGGCTGTGACATGTGAGCAGGTGTGTGCTTGTGTTCAATGATCCGCTTGCTTGCATTCTTGCTGATTCGTGTGTATCCTAATGCTGCCAGCATAGATTTGTGTTGCGATGGGCAAGATTCACATGGTAAGAGTACGTTCTCCATTCTTGTTGTTTTTGGCTGCACATTGTGTTTTCTTCAGTATTTCGGGCTGCATGCTGCGATAACACCTTCACACAGGCCCTAACCACTTTCATTCACGTAATTACTAATTTGTTTCACACCAGTGTTGTTTTGTGTAACTTACGCAATTGAAAAATTTATAAAAATAAGCATTTTTATTATAGCTGGTCCAGGCAGGGAGGATCGAACACTTTTGTGTTTTGCGCTTTTATTGTTTAAGCAAGGGTACTCCAGTAGGTAGTAGGCGCTTTTGAAATTTGGTGCACATGCTGACAAATTAGGCATGTTGGGATGAGCGAAAGTACTCAGCATTCATTGGAATGAAAAGTGCATACATTATCTACCGGCCAGCTTCGGTAGCGAGAGATCATTTGGGGGCACGTAAGTTATTCACAGATTGTATTATTACACCGTTAACACGACTGTTTATTTGTGAGCAAATGTTACATTATCATCAGCAACATGTCGCGACTTCTAAAAAGTTATTGTTAGACTAACTTTATTGAAATATAAAGATATAAATTTCGAAGTTATATAGTTATAAATTGCAATGTACCGAATCAATAATGAACTGAGATCTAATTCCTCTCATCAGTATTTGTAGGATAGAATATTTTGGTTATGACCCCTGTAATTATTTACATAGAGGATATTTTTAAAAGCATAATACATTACAATGGTATAGCTTTAGATGGTATATCATATTGTGATATATAAGCTATAATGGAGAAATAAAAACAACCACAGTTATGTTTTGTATTAATTTACTGTGTATTATATTGCAACCTGTTTGGGTTTTAAAAAACTTCATCAGGTAATGTACAATACTTAAAGAAGAATAATAACATAGAATAAATAAACTGAGATCTATTCTTTACTGTATTATATGTATTGATAAGTGCCGAAACCGAATGAAATAAAAAAGGCAAAAAATATATTAAGGTATATTACAGTCAGTATCTAGTGCTTCAACAGGGAAAGGTTACAGCATTCCGCATTAAGCAGGTCTCGATGGAGTCTGTAATTTAAAACAAATTTTAGTCCATATAACTCCTGTTAATTTTTAAATAAAAATAGTAAAACGATGAAATGTATCATATTATTTCATGACTAATGCTACTCTTCATCCTCCGACAAATAGTGAATTAATTGACTAATTAATTAATCGTCAATCCTCGTTTCTCTGTACCTATAAGAGCTTCCTACCGTATGTGAGTTAGTATTTTCCCAACATTCATGTTGTGTGCATATAGTAATGACATAATCAAAACAAATGTTCCGATAAACACCAATTCATCCTGTAAGTACAAAAAAAATCCAGTGGAATTAATTATTATTACTCATATACATTTAATTATTTACAGGAATCCCATTGAACTTAGCACCAGAAAATATAGCCATTAAAGGATATTAGGGTAGCAGAATTGATTCTGTAAAATATAAGCGGGTTGCCAGTTGAATAACATCAGTACACAGAGCAATAAAAATTTAATCTGTTTAACCATTGTAATATTAAAATTCTGATAGCAATAAAATATATATAACAAATTTATTAATTTTGTAATAAAGTTACAGTGCCTTAAAATATCGATCGAATATTCCTCCTTAATATATCGAAAATAACAAGGACCATACTATATTGTAATAAGTGTAGGATTTTAGCTTACAATATTTTTGAATATAATTCTCTGTGCAGCTCATTACAAGGACCACGACCAAAATATTTTGTCCTATGAATACTAATGCGATGAATGAGATCTGAACCCATTTCTGGCATGACAAATTGTATTTTATACAAATTTTGAAAAATTATATTTTTATGTTTTAACAAAACCGGCCTTATGAGTTTTTAAATTCGAAATATGATGTCTTTTTAAAGGTTAAACATGTTGCTGCGGATACTTCAAAATTTACTCACAAATGAAGAGCTGTGATTGGTGGTGTAATACAGGTTAATACAGGTAACCCAGCGGGATGTATAATATCAAAATGACGCGTAAGAAAATGTGGCAGGACAGTATGAACTTTCACACTGGACAAACGTGATGATCAAAGTGAGAGTGGAACAGTTTTTTTTTCTTCCCTCTGAGTACTTCGATTGTCCGCTTTTAGTATCGTGACACCAATGCTCAATGCTTATTCTTCTCTTACAGGCACTATATACGAGGGGGGGGTGCTGATATGTCCTTAGCCCGACCTACTTTCCGATGTCGTAGGATGGAATCGATAGTGTCGTTGGAAAGAGGGGTCTGTTCATGTGACGAATTGGAAGTCTTTTCTTGTTACAGAGGCTGAAAGGATGCATGTCAGGCGACGCGCGCGATATCAACAACATGTCATTATTTTTTTTTTCTGGAAGACAAGAAGCCAAAGGAAATTCACGCCATTCTGAGAGAAACATTAGGGGAACATGCACCATCGTATGCCACCGTCAGAACTGGGTGGTCCAGTTTAAACGTAGTGATTTTTCCACCTGTGATGCGCCTCGTCCTGGACGACCCAAAACAGTGACCACCCCGGAGATTATTGATCACATTCACGAACTAATCTTGGAAGACCGCCGGATTTCGGCTAAGTCAGTAGCTGAGCAACTGAGCATCTCACGCGATCGGGTTGGTTCCATCACTCAAGAAGATTTGGACATGCGGAAGATCTCCACGATGTGGGTCCCGAAATGCCTGAACGCGGATCAAAAAGTCAACGGTAACAGCCGTGTGAGCAAGTCTTGGAATTTTTTCGGCGCGATTCAGATGATTTCCTGTCGCGATTGGTGACCTTGGACTAAACCTGGTTATAGCACTATAACCCGGAGATAAAGCGACAATCAATGGAGTGGCGGCATAGCGGCTCACCCCGCCTCCCAAAATTCCGAGTGCACAAATCCGCTGGAAAAGTTCTCGCCTCGATTTTTTGGGATCAAGACGGCATCATCCTCATTGATTATCTTCCAAATGGTCAAACCATCAATGCGGAATGTTACTCATCTCTGTTGGTGCAATTGAATGACATTTTGAAGGAAAAAGGCCGCGGGAAGGTCATCAAGGGTGTCTTGTTCTTGCACGACAATGCCACGTCTCACCGGGCACTTGCAACCCAGAAGAAACTGGCCAACCTGGGCTTCCAATGTCTTGATCACCCACCGTATTCTCCAGATCTGGCCCCGTCGGACTACCACCTGTTCCCTAGACTGAAAAAACAATTGAAAATTCGCCATTTTTCGTCCGACGCGGAAGTCATTACTGCCGCGGAGACCTCGTAGGACGGACAACCTTCTGATTTTTTTTTGAGTGGCTTGCAAAAGTTAAAGCAAAGGGCTAAGAATTGTATTGAGCTTCGTGGGGAGTATGTTGAATAAATCTTGAGTTCGGTCGCTGTGGCTTGTTTCCTTCCTGGTCGGGTTAAGGACTTATCAGCAGCCCCTCGTAGTTTTAGTAATTCACAGTGATTTTGAATGACAAAAAAATAATACGCTGGTATGTCGCAGTTGACTGGATTGGTATATTTGAGGAATTTAATGGTGGGATTTTGTCAACATAAAAATGAACATTCGGTTACATGAAAGACTGTACTTTTTGATCAGCTCTGTGAATGTCACACTTGTAAGAAGGATCCTGTTCTTGGAGTTCACATCTACTGAGGTCCTCGTCAACATGGCGGGTAGTGGAGAATAACGCTTTGCTTAGATTAACAGTTTCGTTTCACTGACTTACATATCGGTAAATGACGCGGGAGCAAAGTTGAGCGCGAATGTAACAAATCATATCAGTCGCAACCTTCACAGCCATTCGGTTCATACCGATCAAATTGTAGGACGCACAGGTTGACTTCGAAGGCGTCGGAGCCATGTCCGTGTGTTTCTGTGCTGTCTGCGTAGGAAAGGGCTTTGCGATGGGCCAACGCCCACTCTGGCCCCCTCGGAAGTATTGCTACCTTAGAAACGAGGCCCTCTGAATTAACACTCCCATTCAGTTCAGCAAAATCTTTTTCACTTGCTTGTTGATTTTGCAGTAAAACTTGTCTCCGAGCTGTCAGTGCCTCTCAAGCCATGTGTTATGGGAGGAGCAAGGGATATAGTACAGTGTCAGAACACACTGTTGTGGATAGTACAGTGTCAGAACACACTGTTGTGGATAGTACAGTGTCAGAACACACTGTTGTGGATAGTACAACCCTGCATTACCCTCTGTTCTCAAGTAATTAATGTCGCATTTTGGACCTAAAGGACTTTCAGTAAGTAGAACTGCGTAAGTCTTTTAAAACCACAAGACCAGGCTCACGCATTTGGATAATCTTATGTGACTTGCTGCTTCAAAGCAACCAGCAAACAGATAGAATCTTGAGAATGCCTGAAAAGTTCCGGTCTTTAGCGTGAAACGTATTTAATATTTTATACGGTGATAAAGCCGTACGTGCAATACTGATGTATAAATTGACTGATCACTGTAAACCTGCAGTAACCTTTATGCTATGGACTTTGTCCCCCCCCCCCAGGGGGCACAAGAAATCTGTTACTGTTCCTCACTAAACTATGAGTGCGTGCTTCTGATCTAAGGAGAGACTACTTCCAGCTCCTGACCTTACATTAGACTATTGTTCTGGAAAGAGCTTAGCATACCAACCCTTCAAGGGCTTACCACCGCCGCTCGCGTAAGTTGTTTACCACCAGTTATGCATCCGTGGGTGTTAGAACGCGTTTCACATACGAACTTAGTTGTAAAGCAAAGAATAATTGGAACGTCAGCCATTTCATATAAATACACTGAATTCCGACTGCGAGAAAACAAACTTGGACACAACGCACTCAACAGACGCACTTTTGCACTTCACTGTATTCGCTTCGTCAGGAAGGTGGAGACCGCTTCTTTAAGTGTAGGCCAACATTACTCAGAAATTTAACGCGTGTGTTGTTGTTGTTGTTGTTGTTGTTGTTAAGGGCAAGCTGAACATTTTGTCAGTTCTAATGAACTATAAACTATTCACATAACCTGTTTCATGCAAAACGCTAATCCGATCACAATGTCGACATCAGGTGCATAATTCGTTGGGGATGTTTCACTGAAGTCAAAGCCCACATGAGACTGTGATCTACCCTAAAATGCGAATCCAACTCAGGACCTTTCATCATGACAGGTGGAAAAATTAACATGTGTCCGTTTAGTTCACGTACATACGCATGTCTCATTACCCTACCTGGTACAGTTATCAGCGTCTTACCAATTTACAGCCCAGTACCACCTACGGTATCGTCTAGACCCTCGGAGTTTGAACCCACGCAGCGTATTTATGTATTCTTTATGATGCCCACATTTAACAGTGATTACATCCACACATGGCATTAACAAATTGTGCTTTGTAACGGAAACACTGTGTGTTTTCTGTGAAGTGGTCACTCATCTGGTCAAGGAATTTCCCGCCTTTCATAGAACCCGATTGTTAATTGCTTTGTCTAAAACAGCCTGACATTAGATCCAATCTCCAAGCAGAAAACCGCGTATCATATTTCATTAAAAGCAATATAGTGCTATCCTTTGATGGACGCCCAAGAATGTCTGGTATCGGACCCTTTACTACTAATTTTCCCACCAAGTTGCTAACAGTCAAGTCTGCCAGAAGCCCTTTGCATTTCATCCTGGTTCAGTTATCACTCTGGTAACATTTGCCGATGCGTGGAAAAGTATAAATGCCCTCAATATGTACTTTTCGACATCCTCCTATTTATTCCTGTCTCCTTTCCTCCAACACCGACAAGGTACGCAATTTGGTTCAGTAGGCATTTTAAAACGTTTGGTAATAATTGGCAAAAATTAAATCCATTTTCTTTCTCCCTTCCCAATAAACGAACGGTTTAATGTGTTGTATTTAGTGTTTTATGGACAGCAGACCTAAAGACAGACTGTCTCAGCTGCCAGGTTTCCTTGAAATTTGTTCTGCTCTTAATTTCTTCGTGAATAGAAATTTGATTTCTTATCATTATTCTCAAAATATTTTAACTTCGCCGCGTTTTTTAAGGTTTTTACTAATTGTGATATTTTAGATTCGTACACCGATGAATATTACATATTACAACCTTCTGGTCCCCTATCGTACTACATACAGGAAGTCATCGCCTAGAAGAACGTAAACTCTTGGTTTATTGGCTATTTTGTAATGGTTTTGTCGCGAATTCTGCCCACTCACTCGAGCACTTCTCGTTTTTGTTCGAAACGCACTCAAAGCGTGATTCTTGACACAGAAGCATTTGAATGACAACTTTTGTGACCACACCCTAAGCCTACCAGACTTGTGCTGCGTGTGCGTGTGTGTGTGTGCGTGTGTGTTATCGTTTTAAATTTTTAACGAATTGAACGATCGCAATGAAGTATCGTATGATAGTTAATGCTGTTGCCTAAGAATGGAGAAGACTACGTAATGAAAAGTTTTATGATATGTAAGAAAATCGCGAAGAATGAGATGGGCGAGCTATGTAGGACGTATGGGAAAGATTAATGCATACAGGGTTTCATGGGGAACCCGGAGGAAAGCGATCACTTGGAAGACCTAGTTGTAAATGGGAGGATAATGTGAAAATGTATCTTTAAGACGTGAGATAGGGGGAAGTGGCCTGGATTGATTTGGCTTAGGATAGGGACGTGTGGCGGGCTGTTGTGAATGCGGTAATGAACGTCAAGTTTCAGTAAAATTGGGGGAATTTCTCGGCTAACTTGACCTGTTGGCTCCTCATGAAGGCTTCTGCTCTATATAGGTAGTTAGTTAATTGGTTGGTTAGTTAGTAAATGCTAATTAAGACCACCCGAATATCGTATTTTCAGTTGCTACTGCTGGTAATTAAAACATGCCGGACCCCCGAACGTAGGAGATGGGTGCGACTTTACTGCCATTTCATGTAGGATGCTGAAATAGTGCGCGGTAATATATATTATATAATTGTGCAGGTTTGTTAAAGTAACAGTGTGGTAGCCTAGCGATTATTTCCTTCAGCTTTCCTTGTAATGGCGATGAATATCGAACCATGTGCATTAACATCATTTACGTTCTTACACACACCGGTTTTTAAGAGAAACCTGCTGCCTACATATTCATTGTGGATGATCTTCTGGGATGTGGTGGTGCGTTGCAGTTTGGTTTCGTATAAACTTCATGCTTCCATCTGTGGAGTAAAAGAAAAAAAGTCAACACATTCCTCCGAAAAGTCGGTACCATTCGCTAAAGTCCCACTGACCGCCGTGGGAATCTCGTCATGACACCACCACAGCTTTTGTTGTATTCCTAACTAATCGTAGTTAGTTGTTGCTTCTCCTTTATCGTATTTTTGTTTTCTAGTTAAGATCACGCGTTTCTCTGCTGTTCTGTCAAATTTCCCTGACTAGTTATATTTATTTCTTTTTTGATTCTACACCCCAAAGTCGATTTACAGTCATAATTCTCTCCGACGCTTTAGAACACAGACGGTAGGTTAAGCATGGTAAAGTAAACCAAGCTGTGACATTTAAGGTTGTCACAGCTGCGCCTGTGATGATTGTGGTCTTGTGACGCCACGTAGTCTGGTAGGTGGGTGCCAATAGTTACGGTTGCCTGCTCAGAACCTTGTCTTTCGTGATGTTACCTCGTTCCAGACTGCAGTGTGTTAATCCGAAGACCATATTCACTTTTCTTACGAAGATGGAGGCAGCGTGTTTATCGAAAACTTTATAACCAATCTGACAGGCGGCACGTTGTTTCGGGCAAACAGCTACCTGATGTGTTTGCAAGGACAGAGCGCTGTGTCAATACATCTGGCGGAATAAATGACAGGCGGCTTCTGCGGACTGAGATATGAATTCATTTTCAGTAACAGCGGTTTGTCTTCATCTCTATATTCTTTTATTCCAAACAACAGTCTGTTTTTTTTTTTGTGTTTACAAGCTTGGAATAGTCATTCTTTCATAAGGAGTTTGTGGCAATGCTATTACACGGCAGACAAGTAAGGAACAAGATTGTACAAGGACACGCCGTTCGCACCTTTTTGGTATTCATGTGTATATTTAAAGTTTGATAAATGTATAAGCAACATTGTTATGGTTATTTTGGCTTATTATTATTATTACGTTTAATACAACTCATGTTCTACCTGGTTACTGAATGTTTTGAGCTTCTCTGGTTTCATTAATTATCAGATTCGTGCGCCCACCAATCCCTGTTACCTCTTGTGGGAAATTACTAAGTAGCACAAGCAGTTTCGAACTGAACTCGAAAGACTACGTCAAGTTCTACAGGTCCGTTATCGTTGGTGTTATTTTATAGTGACTTTGTGGAGAACTCTTCTTTGCCCATCCTCTGTTATTCGGATTGAACCTGCAGTTTGTAGAACTGAATTTGTTCCTTTCGTTGGGCGAAAGGATGGAGTGTATATACTGACTTTGGTCTGATACAAGAACAATTCTCGCCCATCTGGCTGTGGGTCGAATATCCCAAGTATAATATAACGTAATTAGACCCTTCATAATTGTACTTCTTATAAATATAGCCTTTGTATATATTTACGTCAAATGTCTGATATAAACTTAAAAGAGTTTTATACTATCATCCCTTTTTTTTTTGTGAATCTTGACTTCAACAGTGTATTTCATCGTAATTTGTGCGTTTGTTTATGGTCTGTCGCCATTCCAGAGTTCACATAACCACCTTCTCGATCGCCAGATTGTTAAGCTACAATGTACATATAGATTATATTAGCAAAATTTGCATGTGTTTCCACGATATTGTGTCGTGTATCATTCAGGTATCAATGCTAATGTAATTTCAACTGCTGTTCCCTGTTTATGTCCTGCTGTGGGCTCTGTTCTACATAACGGAGAGTAATACATAGTTATACTTGTATTTTCCATCAAATATAACGCATTTATTGATGGTAATTTTAGAAACGCATGTTTTGAAAAATGACACGAATCTAATAAATGTTGTGTGTTTGATGGGAAACTGCGATTTCCTCTCTCACTTTGGAGACAGTACTGGAATGAGGACCAAAAGAAACGCGACTGACATTTTTTGTGGACATCGCATAACAAATTTAATTGGAGAATTCCTTCATTAAATGTGACGTCACTGTATGTGGTCAGCATGTTTATATTGCAACCGTCCTTTCCTGCCCGTACAAGAACCTAACTAGCTCGCACCGGTTTGCATGTTTTATCTCAGGGAATATTTACGTGTAGGCTGGATCAGACGGACTTCACAGTGTCAGCACTAGCAACTGATAGTAGATTATTTATTTTATTTACCACTTATTTCAAATTTAATACCAACCTTTAGCAGCCAGCAATCTGAAGTAACCACGGTGGTTGTTTTTAGTCACAAGACTGTCACACGACATTTACCTCCCTTGGGTGCTACCGCTAGCGTTGAACTCTTGTCCCTCACTGACTTAACCTTCTCTAGTGATTTTCTTACTCCACGCTCGAAAAGATGATATAAATAAGTCTTCTAGCAGTCAGTTATGTTCGGACCGCACTAAAACAGAACAAGAGTCAAGTGTCTCGTCGTCCATCCTGTCGTAAGACTACAAAAGGTTCCTTACAAAATGTCAGTTGGACACGCTTCCTTCGCTCCAGAAAACCCTGCTGTTAGAAAGTCAAACTATCCTTCATCATCATCATCATGTTCCTGAAGGGTTAGGTGTGTTTCCTGTTCCTTGATCCTCAAGATGAAGTTGGTCCCTCCATCTCTTCCTCGGTCGTCCTATGTTCCTTCGTCCTTTTGGTTTA
>Ga0136643_10013707_pt1 | contig 12147 bp, 4 predicted proteins | sample TergutLab28metaG_FD_96883 | JGI IMG/M metagenome (GOLD analysis project Ga0136643, IMG submission 96883) | Labiotermes labralis P1 segment gut microbial communities from Petit-Saut dam, French Guiana - Lab288 P1 (version 3) (version 3) | ecosystem: Host-associated > Arthropoda: Insects >...
TGAAAAGTTTTAGAAAAAAATTTGGTTTTTTTTTCAAAATTCGTGTAGGTTGGGGGGGTATTTTTTTTAGATTTTTTTTTTTTTTTTTGGCTGTAATTCTGGACAGGAAGACCAACGCAGCTGCAGAAAACCCGTTGCTAGATGTTGCAGCTGTTGACTGACATACCGATTTCTGAGATCTGTCATTCTCACGACGGTGACTATTAAGAATGCTGTATTGTGGGATTTATGCCAGACTATACGGCGTCACATCTCGCAAGACAGTACTAAGGTTATAATAAAATGTGGTTGTGGGTTACGGGTTGCGGAATGACGTTCGTTCTGACCTACATATCGTTCCGAATCATGGTGTCGACATTTCGCAGTACTGTGTAAGTTCAGTGTATCAGTTCATTAGTTACAGGTTTCAATTGATGGCTCCATCCATACGGAGCGGCGCGTCAGTTGCTGGACGGAGTCCCTTGCATCAAGACTGCCCTTCATGTCCCTCGATGTTAATGAATCTGGACAAATTTCTTCTTTCCCACTTTTTTTTTAAATTTCTTCCATCCCTTCTTCCGTCTACTCTATTCCTTCATTGTTCCTTTGCCTTTCTTTGTCCTTTCTCCTCCTACTTCTGTCATTAACGGACATACGTTGGTACCTGGCAGGGCGTTCTTAAGAAATTACGCAGAATTTCCATGGCACAAAATAAAATTGTTTTGTTATTACATTAACTATGCTTTACACATTAATTAATGTTGCATGTTTCTTAGTCCTAATGCATACTTACTACAGATCAGACTTATTCCAACTTGTTGCACTGGTATGTATGAATATAAAAGCTACTGAACATGTTTCGGCTGATAGACGTTGGAATAACTTTTATATTGAAATTACCTCTGGTTTGTAACATGTGGCTAACTGCCATTGTCTGCTAAATTGGCTTATGTGCAGTAAATCCTTCAACTAATGGTCCTGAACGATACGTAAAAAAATGGCAATTCCATCGTCAAGAATAACCACGATAGGTGAGGGTTGTCCTAATGTCACAGCATTTATCGTATGTTATATGGAGCCACCGTCTTGCGTCTGCTGCAAAACTGATGTTTTGTGGGTTGTCCAATTTTTAGGAAATAGGGGCTATATATAACAGTGCCATAATTTGGAATAATTCTTATCCGTATATTGCCAATTGCACGGGATATGTATAACATTTAGTGTACTTATTATTTTCATTCAAGGCATTTTTCCTTTAGGAGAATACTTAGCGAGATATGCCTAGGTCAAAAATAGTGTTAAATACTAAACTTACTTACTTACTTACTTACTCCACGGTGCAAGTCCTTCTTAAGAAGCTAACTGGTTTGCAGCTAGTCAAGAAATTCCCCGCATTTCACGGAACCCGAAGGTTCATTACCGCACTCACAAGTCTCCGCCACCTGTCTCTATCCTGGGCCAGCACAATCCAGTCCATATCCCCACATCCCACCTTCTGGAGATCCATCCTAATATTATCCACCCATCTACGCCTAGGCCTCCCCAGTGGTCTCTTTCGCTCCGGTTTCCCCACCAAGACCCTATACACCCCCCTCTCCTCACCCATACGGGGAGGGGGGTGTATAGGGTCTTAGTTATTAATAATTACTCATTGAAATGTCCTTATAATTGAAGTATTATAATGTTAATGTGTATATTATTTCTCCAACAAGTTTGTGATTAACTACATTTTAGTTAGACCTGCAAGTAAAATCGTCCTTAGAGCAAAACAAATTACACCCATCCGAAGCGGTGCCGAGTTTCATCGGACTTGTTACCGTAGTTCTGTTGGTGTTATTTGCAGAGACAGACTGACGGACACCTTGAAACTGCTCCCGCAGTCGCATTTCGAAAGCCTGTTCAAAATGCGCCTAAAATGCAGCTGTATGCCATATCAGTTCATAACGGTTCCTGTTGCTCTGAAATGCAGCGAAGAGGCCTTGCCATCAAGCCGATGTCACAATCCGATTGTCCAATGTCCGTGTTTGTGCTGCCACCTCTATGTACAGTAGGCCCACCAGATGAAGACATTTTCTGTCACTTCGCAACACCGGACCACAGGCTTTGAGTCATTATTTCGGATCAAAACTGTCTGTAGTAGGCATTTTTATGAAAAATAGCTATTAAAACCTCTCTCATAGCAGCTGTTGGATTTGTGCAGATATGACTCTCAAGGAAAGGAACAAAGAACAACAGCAACTGTAGTCATGTGCTTGTCCTGTGCAGATTGATATGGACGGTGTCCACTGGTATTTATAGGTATACAGTAATCTGTCGTAATGCGGGTTACCAACCTCGGATTCCAAGTATCTTCTTGTTTCTATTATTTTGTACCTAGTTTTAACAACCATGATACTCGGTTTCGGATGTCTAACTAATTGACTAACCAACTCAATGGCGCAGATTCCTTCCTGCAAATGTAACTGTTCACCAGCTAGTCCAGAAATTCGCCGCCTTTTATGGAGCCCTGAGATTCATTACCACATTCGCAAACGCCCGCCACCTCTCCCTGTCCTGTGCTAGATGACTCCAATCCATGCCTCCCCATCCCACGTCTTGGAAACCCATTTTAATATTATCTTCCCATCTACGTCTATGTCTTCCAAGTGGCTTTTCCCTCACTTCTCCCCACCTATACCCTGTATGCACCTCTCCTGTCCCCCATACATGCCACTGGCCCCCGGTATCTAATTATTCTCGATTTGATAACCCGAATAATACTTGGTGAGGAGTATAAGACATGAAGCTCCTCATTATGCAGTCTTCTCCACTCCCCTGTTGCCTCATCCCTCTTAGGCCCAACTATCTTCCTCAGCACCCTGTTCTCGAACACTCTCGTCCTACGTTCCTCCCTGAATGTGAGAGACCAAATTTCATAGCCGTAGGTTTCAGCTTTCAGCATTTGGTATTTGTGTGTGCACATAAAGACCGGTCGCCGGGCCGTGACGGAGGCCGAATCACAGTTCACATGCCTGCTCTCTGTTTCTGTAATATTTCTCGCAGTATTACCTGCACTCACACATAGATCTCCCGACAAACATTTGGTTTGTCTCTCGTCTACTCTGCGCTCAAAAAATTGTTGACGGTTACTTGACCGTCTGTCTCTGTAAGATCTATTGACAGGGTAGTGATGTTGGTGATACTGCGGCTTGCAGAATTAGAGCTGTGCTGACACCCGACGCAGCACGGAATACTTATCTCAAGGGAATGTTTCCTGGGGAGCTTCGAGCCGGCGCCCGCGAACTGTTGTGCCACAGTGCATTACGCGGCAGATACATGCACAACCTTTAAATTAATCTAATTTATCCATTAATTTTAAGAAGAAACTTCTCTATTGCTGTTAACAAATCACAAGTACATGTACCCAATCAGTCACACGCAGCACCAGTTTCTATCAATGTATTCACTGCTACATGTTTCGACTATAATTGCGAGCCATCATCAGGCCTTTTATAATCGCCGATATAGGATTCCTATATCAACATTTATAAAAGGCCTGATGATGGCTCGCAATTAGAGTCGAAACATGTAGCCTTGAATAAACTGATAAAAACTGGTGTTCTGTATGACTGATTTGATGCATGTACCTCTAATGTATCCAGTTCAGTTATTGAAGTAGTATGGTGACGTAATTATTACACGCACATACACACTAGCCGATCAGCTGTGTCATGCGTCTGACAAAAAATGCTGGTTAGCAAAACGAATGCTGATTACCAAAGGACGAGGGTTGTCGGTGAATACTGTAAGGTAGAAGAGCTTGTCCCAAAGCCGTAAGAACAGACTGTGAGGCGTCGACGTCGCGACGCACGTACAGTATCCTGCGCCGTAGTTTTGCCGTATCTTGTATGGTGACAAACACAGGTTACGTCGACGTAAGAATTTCTGAATGAAACTTCTGTGGCTGTCTTTACTAACACCGAGAAGGGCGTTTTTGCGGGATGTAATGCACGGAAAATATTGGCCCCGGCCAACGTGACCTCATTGCGTGAGAAAAGCTTAAATTCTCGATAAAAACCAGGGTTGTGATCCCGTACCAGTTCTCCAAGACACGCATGCCCCTGTCCAGACTCCTGTTTGCAAGCACAGAACTTGATAATTTCCTGTAGTTTTACGTTCGAAATTGTGTAATTTCATTTAATTCCACTGACTGCAGAGAAGGGTTCCTTTAATCAAATTTCTAATTGCGTTTCCCTTAATGTTTGCATAACAGCATTAATCGTCGAAATGTCTAGTTTATGGTCTTGTTTCGGACACTCGGTCCGAGGCTCGAACTTTGGAATCAGGTCGGGTGCACTTGTAAGGCATACCGTACATTTGCAACTCCGATTCCTGTGCCATACACTGCGTTTTAGGGAATTGCTGTGCTCTGAATAAATGCTGAGAATCTAAAGGTTTTGGATGAAGCGATCTTGTCATACTTCTGTATATTCACCCGGAGGAACTGACGAAGACTTCGGTTATCCATGACACCCATTACCCTGTCAGGATTCGAAACCGGCACCTCCCCGATGTCAGTCTAAATCGTTAATACCCTAATCGATCCGAGAGATCTCCTTCATGCCACAGTTTTCGTAAAAGGGGAAAATGTACTTCATTACTCTTTCGGCTAACAATACCAGCGAGTCCATTGTGGTCTGAATATTGCAGAAGGGGTGGGAAAAGAGGTACCTGCCATATAGCATACTTTCTGCGTATTCATTCAGGACTGTCTACAGTTGATTGGCTTTCCGTTTTTCTCCGTTAGTTTCATTGGCGACTGAATTTAATTCTCACTCGCCTGAACACTCATCCAATTTGAAGCTCCTCACTTGTCCATCCTGACGTCATGGCAGAAAAGGAACGAACTGAAAACAGCAACCCATTTGCGTACGTGCAAGCTGCAGCTGACCTCACGGTGACGGATAGGTTGACAGTTTCTTGAATTATTTAATCACACTGTTCTATCTTCAGATGTGGGCCGGGTAGCGTAGTCGGTATAGCGACTGGCTACGGGCTGGACGGACCGGGGATCGAATCGCGGCGGAGGTGAGAATTTCCGCACGTGTCCAGACCGGCCCTTGGGCCCACCCAGCCTCCTGCACAATGGGTACCGGGTCTTTCCCGGGGGTAAAGAGCGGCCGGGACGTGACGCTGATCCCTCACCCCCTTCTAGTGCCGTGGACAAGAAAGAGTAGAGCTATACCTCTACGCCCCCTATAGGCCATACGGCCTGTACAGAGCCTCAGTGCCTGTACAAGGGTGCACTTTACCTTTTTACCCTTTCTGTCGTCAGAGATTTTGTAGCCTTGACTGGATTGTGTAAGTTACCCTTAAATACGGGGAAGAGATGTTTGTGCTGAATTGGTTGGTTACTATTCTTGAAAAGTGGAAACGTTAAAAGATAGGAGGTGGGAGGGTAAGTTGAAGAATAGAGTGAGATAATTAGATTGGGGTAAAAACAGTGGTGGCCGTATGTGAGAAAACTGTCTTTTCTGGGCGTCTCAGAACCAGTGTTTTAGAAAATTTTTGGCTGTGGGAAGACATGACGACCAAGTCGCACATGTCATAGTTCACAGCATTACTTGTATATTTGCTTTGTATTCGTAGCCGTTCCGCTGTGAATCTGAGGATTTATTATAGGGTCAACCATACAACACACTGGCTGCGATTCAAATTAGGCCTATTTCTGTTTGCAGTATTGATTTTGGTAATAATCAGTAGAGAAGACTTGGGAAAATAATCTGCCAATAGAAAACTTACTGAATATGTTCATTTAATAAAATATATTCAATTTAAACTGAAACGCTTTTTTGATTGGCCCTCTAGTTTCTCGTCTCCTAAACGTCGTGGTCACCCCTGCATTACCTTGCGAAATCAGTGTTTAACCCCTTGTTTTGTCTAGTAATATTACTTGGTCCTCTTTTGAGAAAGAACACATGATATTAAGTTCCGCTGGTTTATATAATAAACACCACTTCTTACCATCGACATTACGGAGACTTATCTTTATAATTAATCTGCGGTGTGTTTTCTTGAAAGACAGGAACCGAAATTTTAAAAGCTGTGTAGCTAGAATTCTAGCTTAATTTGAGAGTACATACATTTCCATCACACTGAATGTCTCTGAAGTTCCGTATAGACCTAAGATGCTTTAAAATTTCATGAAGTTAATCAGCACCGACTTCGGCTGTATGTCTTATCTAGTAAATAAACGTCTACTGACAGTCTGCTTTGGGGCGACACGTCGCGAATGATTTCAATAGCCAATAAACTTTCAGATTGCTGGAGCGTGGATGACATTAGTTTATTGTAGTATCGTCTCACAGCACCACGAGAGTTGACCCTTAAACGAACACAATAAACAGCAGTTTTAGCTGCTTTTCTCCGTGAAGCCAAGTCTTTACGGTTAGTGCACAGTGAAAAGATACTCCGATGATTACTTTTACATGAATTCGTGTTTACGGTAGCAAGTGAGGTTTCTGTCGAGCAGTTTCTATCCGGAAGAAGCAAACTACGCAGCCTTAGTGACGCCGTTAAAAATTAATCTGCGTAAACATCTTTAAACACGTTGCCCCATTTACGATAGAATTAAAAGCTTTGCCACGGTTTCAGTAGCAGTAATGCCTAAACAGCTAAGGCGTTATGTTCGTCATTTATTAAACTGTAACCTAACCTGCACTCATATACTTTCACGAGTTAATTTTCCTTTTCTCAACCTGTCCATAAAGGGCAGACATTTCTACCTGTGTTTTATCTGTAGCAAGTGACCCCAAGAGGGTACGTGAAATGTGATACTACAGAGCTGAGACGGTACTGTTTGTTCCCAGTAATGACCTGCCAAATCGGCCCTAACTCCGTGACTACGATGGAAAGAGTAACCTAACTAATGGCTGTTATATACAGTATGGTGAGATAAAACGCAAAGTGTTTATAGCAGAGTCTAGTGAAGTGGCCGGTATGATTCTTATGTCGTACATTAAATATTCAATCTGCTTCAAACATAAAGATTATATGCAAGTATCGCCTTGTTTACGCCCTTCAGATTTCAGTGCTTCATCAAATAGATATACCACCTGTTTCCTTTGTTAGTTGTTATGAACCTTCGGAGATTGAACGAGGTAGAAGTAATTCATGTGCACAGTGAGACGCTCTCTAAGCGTATAGCGGGTCGAAATAACCGTGGGACTGGAACATGCTGGATATGCAGTTCATGGAAAAGGAGCCGTGATTCGAGCTGAAAACGTCTTCGGTACTGATATACACACACACACATACATACACGTTAACACACATACAAACGCATACACATACACTGAGATTGCATGGTTCAGTCGGTAAAGTAACTGCCAACTACCGTCGTGACCGGGATACGATTCTCGTGTTCAGATATTTTCTTTTAGGACTTCAGGCTATCCCAGCGGTGAGAATTCGTATTTTGTCTTTAAGGTTGTGACATCGAGTTCCACTCCGTCACATGGCTGCTACTAAGGTTTCGGAGCCACGTTTCGCTTCCATGTTTGGGTTTGGATGGAGGCAGTTTGTTAGTCCGAAGCTGCCACACTACACAACGTGACGTGACACAGACGACAGCACTGTGCACCATTCGTCTCTTCTGCACAACTTCCCAGTTGTCTCTAGGATATCCAACGTTTATTAGGCGTTTTTACGAAGTAAAGGAAGACTGCTTTATGTAGAGACAACATCGGTCCCTCCGTCTGTGACCTTAGCGACTAAACCGTCTGACGGAATTAAAGGAAATTTAGTATAGGAGTTCTTTTCTATTGGATTGGAGAAAATAAAATTTTGCCTTATTTTATACATTTTACGACCGACTGGATAATATTCGGTAAAGGAGAAATCCACGATGCTGTAAGTTTTGTTACAATCGGTACAGTAAAAGCCAAACTTAAAGTCGTGAAGGCAGTTTTGCGCATATTTTCTACCATTTCATTGTATTTGGTTGAAATTCGGTGATGGGGAAGTCCACGACACTGTATTATTTCTGACTTTCGCAAAAATTGGAACAATGAAAGCAATGCTTTATTTAACGGCATAAATGAATTTCTAGCCGTACTTCCCACAGGGTGTGGACCGGGTAGCTCAGTCGGTGTAGCGACTGACTACGGGCTGGACGGTCCGGGATCGAATTCCGGTGGGAACGTGATTTTCCGCCCGTCCAGACCGGTCCTGGGGCCCACCCAGCCTTCTGTACAATAGGTACCGGGTCTTTTCCGGGGGTAAAGTGCGGCCGGAGCGTGCTGCTGACCACTCACACCCTTCTAGTGCCGCGGTCATGGAAAAGTACAGCTATACCTCTACCAACCCTCTGTGCCACACCGGGCCTGTAACGGGATCACTTTACCTCTTTACCTTTGCTTTCCCCAGTGTACACCCACTGCACTGTCGGTTTCTGAGAACCCCTTTACAGGGCAGCTGATATTGATAAGTGTTATTAGTTGTTTATCCGTTAACGGAATTGTTGTGATTATATCTGTTTACACTCTGGGTTTTAAAGGCAGATTTGTATTTTTTATAGTTTGTTTTTAGTTTGTGTGTTAAGGGAAATTCAGTGTGTCTGCCACTTACAGTGCTATCAGTGATAATGAAGAGAAACGGGGCGAGATTTTACAACACTGCTTAGATCTTTTTTGTCCTATAAAAAGTTAAAGCATGTGTCTCGTACCGCGCCGACAGCGACTGTCGTGTCTTCGGATGCTTGTGTATAGCAGGTCCAGTAGCTCTGTGTGATTCATAGTCCCTGAGAAGAGTCTTTGCTGGTGGTCCACCGTCTGTTGCACTTTTGATGCACACAATTCGTCATGATAGAGACTATTAGCCCTTAGACCAATACACATACGTATATGCAGACATTAGGTAACCTATACACTTTATCTGCGTTGTGAAGAGCTACTGGATCTGGCCACCTGCCCTCTACCGAAAGACTTTGCTTGGTGGAATGACAATGAATTAGGCACATATATCATTGTGCAAGAAGATGAATGCGTGGTCATATACTAGGTAAGGGCATTAACCATTTCCATGCTGCATGCGAGATGTCTTAGTTGGAAGCATTCACCCTTGTGATTTAATTTATTTGGAGTTTGAAATTGCCGCAAGATTTGTGTCTTTCTGCACTGAAGTCATATGTGGTGTGTAACAAACAGAAAGTGCACACTGTTGTGGAACTACGTGACACTCTTTTATTAAAAAAAAATTCTGGAAGCTTTAATGTTAATAGGAAGAAAACATGCATATTTCAGTGTAGTGTTTGAGGAATGTCAGGCGAAGTGGTGCTAAAACAGTGTCAGTTTTGAGTGCGTCTCTGTGCAAGAAAATTAGGACTAAGGAAAAAATGGCCTATCAGAGGATACCTAAAAAAAAATAGTATCCATACTCCAGGCGAAAGTAAGGTTACAACATTTTTTGCTTGTTTCTGTAAGTCAGGCGTATATTGAGCTGTTGGGAAGTGCAGCAGCAAATTAAATTTGAATTGATGATGCAATTAAAAACTGACCAAACTCTTTCAGTGCTTGCCATCATTTAGTCCAAGGTCCATAATTTTACTTCCCACGTCTTTCCTAACAGTCTGACGACAGGAAAAGTGTTCAGCCGAATTTATGACAGGTATGAAGCATGATACTTCATCCTTAGGGAAGGGAAATCTATTGCGTGTGCCGAAGTGAGGTTTTGTACCTAATATAATGCAAGAAAAGGATGTATAGAATTATATAACGGAAGAGTTCGTGATTTGCACTCCATCCTGTAGGCTGTTGTTAGAATTATGAAATTGTGAGATGGACGGGATATGTAGCACGCACTGTTGGGGCACACGTGTATATGTGGCAAATCTGACAGATTTACTTATGGATGGGTGTTAATATTAAAGTTGAATTTAAAGAAAACAAGTTGTGTGTGGTAATGAACCTCGCGGTTTCATGAGAGAGGAACATTTTTTGGCTGATGCATCAACTACCGATGCTTGCAAGGAACATTCCATATTAAGTACACAGTGCTTCTGTTTCAGGGTTTCAATTGGCTGCTGCACAGAACTTGGTCGCGTCAATCGGACGGCGTCTTGCATCCAGTAACACGGCAAATTCTGTTAACGTGATGATTGAGCGAGATGTGTGAGGTGACGATAAGGAAGGCGCCATGGCGGCGACTCATAGGAAACTGCCAGCTTTCAAACAGAAGCCGTCCGGAAGGGAGCTTATCAGGAAGCCAGAGTGAAGCAAGCAGTAACAAAAGGCGCTGAAATTGGTAGCAGTGACAAGACTAGCCTTCTTTTGCCAACACGTCATATCATGTAAGGAAAGAGGAATATGAAGGCAGACATCGGTGTCGACAGGGAGGCGATATTACAAGCAGTTCCAGGCAGAACACATGTTCATATTCTGTAACGTTCACGCGCTACTCCACCCCCTTTCTTATCAGGCGCACCTTGGTTTATGACTAAAGCAGCCGTTACAGTAATAGGTTAGTAAATTCTTTTCTTGTAAATGTAATTGAAAAACGTCATATTTGACGGGAGACAATTGAAACCGGTGTTACGAAACAAAGAACCACACGACTTTAGCTGGAAGTAAGCCCTATATTACAGTGCCCTTCGTGAATGTTCCATCACCTAGCAAAACATTTCCTTTATAGTCCGTGGTGTCAACGTACCACGTAACATTTTCGTACTTCGTATCGTCAGAAAGGCACCTACTGTCAGATGCACATTACGAGGAATATAAAACTTTACTGAAGTTTAGGGGTATCAATTATCGTTGTTTTTCTAAATTGCTAAGAGCGTGTAACATTATTTCATTCTTCAATACTGCTCCATTCTTTGTTTGTTTTTGGCGCGACAGCCCCCAGTGGGCCAGGGCCACCTCTTTCACGAGGTCTCTAGATCACACACAACGACGCACCGCAGTCGGTAGGACTCCTCTGGACGAGTGATCAGCTCGTCGCAGAGACCTCTACCTGACAACACGCAACACTCACGACAGACATCCATGCCCCCAGTGGAATTCGAAACCACACTCTCATAGGCGAGCGGCCGTAGACCTACGCCTTAGACCGCGCGGCCACTGGGACCGGCATACTGCTTCATTACTCAACTAATATTGTGACAAAGAATTTGGAAAAACGCGATGAAAATTTTGTTGAAAAAGATTCGATGGTATGTGTCGAGACTTAAATCTGTTTATCGTGGTATCGATATAACCAAATCCATAGCCTAATACAGGTGTGTCTTCACTCACAAACCCAGCATTTTATATATTGGTATAAACAAGAATCTCCAACCCGCGGCGTACGGTCCGAGGCCGCATTTGTACAATGTGTATGTCTTATAAAAATTACACAATAACTACTGTTATTTTTTGACAAGTGGCGTGCGACCGTTTGCCCTAAAATGTTGGGACCCATGATACAAACCGTGCATTAAAATCTGCTGCGTTGGACGTTTCGTTTCTTCCTGCGCTGCGGAGTTTCTACTTGTGGGGACTAACTGACAAACAGATGACGAACAGAAGTATACGGCAGTACTCATAGTCGTTTCTGATGTCAATCGTGTGCTAATTTAGTGGCGTTGGAAAATATTCCGTACAGATTGGTAATGGGGCGTCTGTCAGGTACCCGGTTCAAGACCAGGTACGAGCATCCTTAGTTGTGCAAAGGGAATTACGGTGTGGTGCCCTACTTTTAAATAGGCCATGTCCACTTCATTGCCTGACTTTTACGTTTTATGTGTAAAGGTCTATTATCATGTAATCAGATCCTACAAACCTTTGCAATCAATAGGCTATTAATTGTGATGCAGGCTTATTTGGAAACTGATATTCACTCGATCGAGCAGTTTCGTACTGTTATGAAAACCGAACATTCGTCACCGAGTTTCGGCAGTGAGTCCACTTCCGACGGTCTTCGCCTAGAAGCTGCAGAAATGCGCTTTTTAAGAAGTGTTACGGGATACACAAGGCTGGACAAAATAAGAAGCGAAGTCATAAGAAAAGAACTAGAGATCTCTGGAATACAAGACGTGAGACTAAAATACAAACAAAACTTGAACCACCTTGAAAGAATGGACAACACCAGACTCCCGAAACACGCCCTCAACTACGAACCTCGAGGAAGAAGAGATCGTGGACGCCCCAGGAA
>Ga0136643_10013712_pt1 | contig 12145 bp, 7 predicted proteins | sample TergutLab28metaG_FD_96883 | JGI IMG/M metagenome (GOLD analysis project Ga0136643, IMG submission 96883) | Labiotermes labralis P1 segment gut microbial communities from Petit-Saut dam, French Guiana - Lab288 P1 (version 3) (version 3) | ecosystem: Host-associated > Arthropoda: Insects >...
CACAAAGACCTAGGAAATCACCTCCTGCAGTTATGCCCTAAAGTCGTGAAACACCCTGTATATATATATGTACATGTGTACACATATATATGTGTATATGTATATATATATATATATATATATATATATGTGTGTGTGTATGTATATGTATGTGTGTGTATATATATATATGTGTGTGTGTGTGTGTGTGTGTCTGTGTGTGGTATATTTGATGCACATTTGAAAGGAAAATAAAGACACGATTTGAAACTCTGTAGCACAATGACAGTAACAGCGTTTGTGTGCGGGTGTGAGAATGGGACTTCACTAAAGCCGCATGAATGAAGAAGTGAGACACGCAGATGATTTTTGAGGTTTTCGCGCAATATTTGTTGTCACAGAGCAAATGAAGAAGTAAATGAAATTATATAATTCAAATTATGTTTTTTTTTTCGATTTTATCTTGCAAAATATTTATTAATGATAAACAACACACGCATTCTCTGCTTATGTGGAAGATCTGCTATTGGCTGAAGTAATGTAGGTCGATGAAGAAAAAAATGGGAAGTCCAGCACCCATTAGGGGGGGAACAAGCTCAGTATTGCTTCTGTTGCTCCTGCTGTTTTCGGCTCTTTGAAGCCACTTTCTCAGCATCGGGAAAAATTGCGCCAGAAGGGACGATTTTGGCACATATTTGGGAATTCGTACTTTGAATATTGTACTGTACAGACATGAGATTGTGTCAGTTTTACAAGGTCTTGCCGTGATAACACATTAAATTATATCTCCACCGTTTCTTTCCGCGTTCCGTTATTATTCGTTATATTCATACAATGCAACGCTGTACAGACTGACAACAGACAGCGTTGTGTTGTATTATTTTACTTTTGCGAAGAATTTGCTTAAAGAAGATTTGGATGTACCCTTAAAAATTCCAATCGTTAGGGTGTTTGCAGTTGTTAACATACACGAATTTTTTATGAGAAATGCATAAGCACTTTTATAACATATCTTCACACCAATATTCACATACTTGGCTCCAGTGATCCATTTGTTACCGCCATCGTATCTAAAAACAAAGGCCTGTGTTCTCAAGATTATTGTTTTCTTTTACATTACGAGCTGCAGAATCATTACCTTAGCAACAGGCGTGTTTTTTCCTCTGTTACTGAGCGTCATTTCAGTTCCGTAAATCAAGTTAATGATGTTGCCATCTTGCATGTTTGTGCATTCGCTGTTTTGTTATTCCTGACTACAGCAAATAAATCGCACGTCCTCTGTAGTATAATTTCCGCCAATTTTTATAAAAATTCCTTTCATTTGGTTAAACATTTTACTCACACGGTTCACACGATGTTCAGTTAAGCGTACTTTCTTTCATGCTTAGTAAGAAAAATAAGTTTAGCATGGTGCTACACCCTTGTAGCACGAAAACCTTCAATGAAGGGTATTGAGAAAATATTTTGGTTCCAGTGTTTAGGTTCATGTTAACGGCAGTAAGCATGTAGCAGCAGAATGGCGTGCCCTTCTTGTGCTGTTTGTTTCTGTTCTTCGTCTTATTTAATCTGTCTCAATATTTCAGAAGGCGTGGAAAATATTATCGTTATGCAATTAGGCCCAGTTTCATGAAATAATTACAGAAATTATCATAACCATCTTTTATATTCTTTTGTTGATCACTAACTCTGCCATCGACCTTGGACTAGGTTGGGTTTAAAACTTGATTATCACCATCTGGTCATGATAGTTATTTATCAATTCAGACGTCAGTTGCATCTGTCACAGTTCTTGGTGCTATACTGACCGTGTACGTAAAAGTGCATTTTGTGTAAATATTAAAAAAAAACGCTGTGACAAGTATGACGTCAACCAACTCGACTGATGTGACAGCTGCTGTGACTTTGTAAATGATTTCTAAACCATAAACTCCAAATAAAATATAAGTGCATGAATTTATTTCCACTCGGGAAGAAGTTAGGCTGTATATACGGCGTTGTATTTGATATTACGGAACTACGTGACTTATGGGGCATTTTATCATCAGTTCTTTATAAAAGCACTTCTCAAAATGTATTATTATTATTATTATTATAGTGCGTATTGTATTCATTTGTCTTAATTTTATACACTTTCGTAGATACTGAATTGTATTTGTATTAAGGGGCCGTTGAGAAATCACTTTGCTTAAACTTGCTAAAATTTTTGTTACAATTATTATTATTATTATTATTACGAGGGAAACAGTCTGACGTCACCAAACCCCAAGCGTCCTTGAATCAGAGTGCACAAACGTTTCAAACAGAGCTAAGTGTTTTCCAAATTATCCCAAGCCTGTCGGCCCTCAAGCCGTTCCGAAGCAGATCTACACAAACCTGCTTTTGTAGGAGGTATTCACTTTCACTTCACAACTGAGTAAAAGACGCTGCACATTTAATTTAAATTTTTGTATGGAAATGAAAGTTATATTTTATCATAAAACTCCAAATATTCTACTAACAACAATAATTATGACATGGAAACGATAGCTCACTGAAGACTTGTTTAATAAATTATTTATTAAGTCTGTGATTATTACTACTGTTACAATTTATTACTGTAGGGTTTGCTTTCAGATATCTCCTTAGAAAACTGGGTTAGTACGTCACTTGATATTACGTGTTCCTTTCACTGCATTCATTCACAGGTCTGCTACAATTCCTGCGGTCGCTGGTACTCCAGACCGTAGATTCCATAATCCGGAATTGCACCGCAGTTTTATGATGTTGTCGGTGTACAGAAATAGCACAGTGTTCAGCCACTACACAGTTGATATTTTACAGGTTACAGTGATATATTTAAGAGTGGAAAATTAGTTGGAAACACTTGGCGTTCTAACAGTGTACACTAAAATCTTGCACTGTTACTGTCTGTTTGTGGGTGTTTATATTACCAAGATTTAAATTCCTCTTCGGGATCTTGAAAAAACTCTATTCCGTTGTTAAATAGTAAATTACTCGGAATTTGATGCGATATCAGATGTTGTCTTTTTGAGCATATTAACTGAAATTTTATGTGCAACGCTTTCGGCTTCGTCATTGCTGTCTGTCCTTATGAAAAAAAGTTTTCTTTCAATGTACGAATTTTCATGATATTTTATATTTGAGTATATTTTTTTAAAATCTCCCGAGAAAATTAAATGTTTATTAGGATCTGACAAGAATAACGGACACGTTAAACGAAGACCTATGCACATTCATGATAAAATCGCGCTGAATTCGTCTTAGAATAAGAATATTTAGGACAAAAGTTGTAGAGAGAAACAAAACAACATTTTATATTCAGTCTGAAAACTGTGCCACTTGTGAGATAACATAGGAAAATAAGGTAGAGCGAGACAGGCCATAGATTACAACATGATACTACGGGTGCGCAAAAGCTGGATACTTAAGGTTACAGGCGCACACTTAGAATATTGAATGCTTATCACTTTTCCACCTGTAAAAATGGTTACACGAACGGGTCTCAATTTTATGTTGTACGTGTATTGCCACTCTTACTCCAATATGCCGACTTTTCTGTTTTTTTTTTTAGAATTTTCGAAATTTTGGGGGGGCATTTTCAATACTGGCATCTTTGTGTTTTACCACAACAATTTCAACAGTGTAAAGCTAGTCACAAGCCTGAAACAAATATTGAAAACCTGTGATAATGTAACGAAAACATAAGCTTCACAACACTCAAGAACTCAGGCAATATTGTTTTACTGATCGTATGTGGCCGCGTGGTAAGCTGGATGAATTCCTTCCGTGGCCTTGAAATATCTACTTTCTTGACGATCACTATAGAACAGTAAACCTGACCGTACGCTTAATTCAGGAACACGATATGAATACTTATGCGGTAGGAGAAGCACACTTTCAAGCGTTGTTAACCTCGATAGCAGATGAAAGTGAGATGATGTTTTAGGACCTGTCGCTGTATCTCCCCGGAAAGGGCCCCCGAGACCCACTTGCTGTGACGCAAGTTGGGCCCCACATTCAGATGTTGGTGTGCAAAAAAAAAATACTCTCTCCCTTCTGAGAATCGAACATATATTTCTTTGGAATCCAGCCTGTTGCCCAACGACCGTAACAAGAATTTTATTCTGATTGCTTTGGAATCAGTCAGCTTAGTAGCTTATTCATCATGAGGACAAATATGTCAAAACAAAGTCGAAAATCTGAGCAGAAACTGCTGCGAGCTGTTGTGGACGTGTCTGTGAATGTTCAGAGATATCGTGAATTTCTTTGTGAAATATCAACGAATTTCACCTACACGTTCGTTAAAAGATAAGCGAATTTATGACCAACTGAATAACTGCCAGTTATGATTCTTCAATTTTCCACGATCGTTGCTGCAAAATGACGTTCTAAACGCTGCAGGGTAAGTTTGTTCCGTTGTTTCTCAGAATCGGCCGTCTAAACTTCACGGTGACTCATCAATGTCTTTCAAGTGGGTGCTCATAGCGATGGAGGTAACAGCTTACTGTGGTAAAATTTAAAGAAATCCCTGTACAAGTCCAAACAGACCTTGAGGTTTCCAGGAGGCTGCGGTTCCCAGGATATCTAGACAGTAGGGACATAAAGTTGTAAGGTTGTCAACCTAACGCACCGGCTCCCTTTACCTAGGAAGAAATGCTCCTGTACTCAATTCTGGTAGAGGCTGAGTCTACTGAACAGTCATACGGCGGCCGGAAGTATTATGTGAATGAAAAATTCCAGTGACATAATCGAGAACCGAACCTTCGAACTTCCGGCTTGTAGCGCAGTCTTTCAACCAACTTTACAACCGCCAAGCTACTCTGGGACGCAGGAAAAAAATGTGTTACATGGTGTAAGTAGAAAAAAGGTCGTCTTTAGTGCTGTCAGTTTGGAGGCAGCCTTAGTTCGACAGTCTGTAGCAGCAGAGGCTCGCGACGTTCTTGGTTTTGATGAAGAAAGTAAACTACGTCGTTCTTTCAGCTCAACTGCAGACAGTGGCATGCACTGATATCGCAGGGGAGGGATTTTTCAAATGCCGGGACACGTGACTGTCATACCAGGGCCCAGTCGCTGGCCGTGGTATGACAGGTCGCGATCCCTGGCGTTACAGCAACACCGTTCTTTAGGCCGGTTTACACGAGGACAGCGGTCTGTCCGACAACTCAGAAGAACGTTAGCCACCTCTTGAACTGCCTCGAAAACTGTAAATACAGCAATGCCTTTAGGTGGATACACGAAATAACTGCCATAAGTTTTCAGTGTCGAAATGTCTCCATGTACAGAAGATTGTGTTCATGACTCGCCACCAAAATGCATAACGTAATATAATATAATATAATATAATATAATATAATATAATATAATATAATATAATATAATATAATATAATATAATAATTATGGTGAACGCTTCTATTTTTGAGGTGACTTACATTTCGAGAAGCGACGTCGTACTGATCGTCTAGGCCTTGGCGTCACATCTGCAAGGTTTACTTTGAATTGGCCGGGTCTGTGGTGGTTGTGGGCCATGATATGGAAAGAAGGTCGTGAATTGTCAGTTTAAGTATTGTATGTAACCTCTTTCGTCGTTCTAATAATGCTACTTTTTGTAATATATTGAATGTTAGGAAATTCACTTATTTACGGTTGTTCTCTTTCTCTTTCTGAGCTGTATGCCTTTGGGCTTATAGAAGAGTAGTTTGTAGGGTCTGATATCTCGCAGTCCCTGCATTGTTCACTTACATGTTAGAGATGGTGGCACGCTACCGGATCAGGTCCCCGGACTCCGAGGTCGAGAGCCTGATTCTTGCCGTACAGTAGCGCAAAGAGTGATGTCTAGAGCTAGAGTAGAGCGCTGGAAGGTGGGGTCCATTGCGTCACAATAAAACTGGAACTTCTGCGATATGCTTATTTCGTATGACCGTTAGAACATAAAATAAAGAAACCTCCTATACCCACATAGCGAATGACAGTCGTTTTAATTAAGGTTAAATCATGCAATGCATTATTACGTAGCTAGTGGTAAGTATTAATATCTATCCAAAATCAGTTCTGCGGTATAAATTTTCAATTTTAGGTACGTATCATCTGTATATACTGTATTTAAGTGAACATTGATGTGATGGTCCGTGGTTCTTAACCCTTAACCTGCTAGTGTAGAGAATAGGGTGAGCTCCTAATAAAGCCAACAAATGGAAGATGGGATTTAATTCGGCATTTCAAGCGTTAATCCAAGCCAAAAAGAGTCTGCGACCGACAAAGTTTGGGAAACACTGGTCTAAAAGCTTTCAAATGACCCCAGTAACTCTTTTCTGTACTGTTGACAGCCCACCCTTGTCGTGTAAACCAGTCTTAGTGAAGGCGTTAGGTACAGTGCACTTTGATCTTATTAGCTTTTCTGTTTTTACTTGTAACGTCTTTACACATGGCTTAACCTTTACATAGTCTGGGGAACATTCAGAAGAAGAAAAGAGACTGGAAGAACCGAAGGAAGAGAGAATAAAGAATGAAAGAAATAGGCAGAAGTTGGAATTGAAGGAAAACGAAGGAGAGGAATTGAGCAGAAAGGAGTAAAACGAGTGGAAGGTAGAGAAAGGATGTATCATGTGAATAAGGAAAGGAAGGTTTAAAGGAACAAAGCAAGATAACAAGGAAAGAAAATAAAATAAAATGGAAGGAAAGAAGCGAAAACGAGCGAAGCAGAAAAGATATTGCATTATATCACGTGGTTGTACTTACAAGACATCTGTAAATATTTACCATTTTGCAATTATTAAAAATGTCGTGCTTCGACATGTATCAGATCACTGTTAGTGTCCTTCTTCAAATATAAAAGGCCGATAATGTTGTAACTTATTGTTCTGTACTTGCAAACAGGTCTGCTGTTGGAAGATCCTTAGTCCTGTACATGAGAGCATGTCCGTAGCTGTGACAGGAGTTCCCGAGCTAAGTAGTCACTGTATTGAGTCTCAGTAGCATGAGATATTTCTTGATGTAATGGTAGACATTGCAAGGGGTTAGGCTGTCCTTCATATCTGAGAGTAGAAAATTCCAGAAATGTGAATTGTACTTCGGAGAAGGGAAGCGAAATTCTGAAAAAAAAAACCCCCCTTAAGATTGGTGTAACTGATGAGCGGTATGACAAAATTATTAGCGTAATACGGAGCAAAATAAGGAAGAATGAACTAAAGTGTCCTAAACCTGATTTTAAGTAAGGTAAGTGGTTCGTTACCTGTGTCCACACACTGTCGAACAGAGGCAGAATTATCCGTCTAAAATCCTGACGCCTTTCCTACGCACGAGATAAATAAAGAAATCTCTTTAAAGAAAATCCTGCACTGTTAGTCCTTACTACAAAGAGCACGTAGTTAATTTTTACCATGAGACAAACTTGTACGTGATCTTTCACTATGAGACTGAAGGGGACTTTAAATGTCAGTCTGAGAAAAAGCAGTACTTCAATTTTCATTGATTAGATTAACGTGTAAGTGAATTTTCAACCTCGGAACAGGCGGCACATGAAATTTTATTTGAAGACACTGGGTACGTAAATTTTCGTTCTGGAGCAGAGGGGTAACTTAACTTTTGCTCTGATACCAGTGGGTCAGTAAAGCTTCAAGGGGTATGTGGCTTTTCACTCTGAGACGAGGTGTAAATGGAGTTCCAATTTCAGATCCATATGTAGGTGAAATGCACTTGAAGTCTGAGTCTGAAGTCGATATATAAGTTAAGTTCCATTCGTGATATCAAAGTTTACATATGTCTTAACTCTAAAAACATGGAGTTCTTAACTCTTAACCTGCGGGAAGAGGTTAGGCAAAGTCCCACTCTGAGACCAAGAAGTAAGTGAAGTTTACTTTCAGGCTAATATTTGAGTAATGTTACACCATGAGAACAAGGTGTAAGTCAATGTGTAGTTTCATTCGGAGATTAAGGGGTAAGTAAAGAGTCATTTTCATGGAAATGTGTTTGTGAAGCATCCGTTTAGACGAACGGGCATTTTGAGAAAGGCTAAAAAATTTTAATCAATTAATTTCAAAACCTGTATGCTTGCTTTAGGTGTCTGTGACCGTGCATCGTGAGCAAATTGTGGAGTGAGTCGAACAGTAACCTTCACAGTGCTCACACCCTACAAGACAGCGCCCCACAACCGCTACCAACCACATCCAGCAGAACCAGCGCAGCACAACACATGCAGAAACATACGTCTTGTTCTCCTGAAGATGGGCATAATGGTGCCCGAAACATGTTGAGAAATTGTTAAAAATAAACATCTAACTGTTGCATCTTGTTGATTTTCTCTCTCACTCCACAATCTGTATGCTTGATAATTGTACACTCACGGTTTTCATTACTTGTGCGTATCTCTTATCAAATATTAATGGATATATAGTGCAAGCTGTTGACAGTGGTTGTGTTTCACCTTCTTTGAGATTCATTGTGCTCAATAAAATCCCCTGCCCACTTGAATCGTCTTTTGTCTGCTCGCCACTCTCGAGGCTGCTGTATCGGTCTTGCTGTCGGTTGAATCCCTCTTATCTGACATGTCTTACGTCATTCGTGGTTTTCATCAATGTTTCTGGAAAGTTTTTCCGTTTTTTTAAATTTATGTCTGTATATTTTTCATATCTGTCTCTAAATTTCATTCGATGTTAAACCTACGTGAGCGTAACGGAGCCTGCAGTAGTTTACATAAAGCCTAAGTGGACGTGACGAGCCTACGGTAGTTTACATAGGCCTAAGTGGACGTAACACAGTCTACACCTTGTGTACTTAAGTCTGTGTGGGCGTAACAGAGCCTACGGTAGTTTACATAAAGCCTAAGTGGACGTGACGGAGCCTACGGTAGTTTACATAGGCCTAAGTGGACGTAACACAGTCTACACCTTGTGTACTTAAGTCTGTGTGGGCGTAACAGAGCCTACAGTAGTTTGCATGAAGCCTAAGTGGACGTGACGGAGCCTACGGTAGTTTACATAGGCCTAAGTGGACGTAACACAGTCTACACCTTGTGTACTTAAGTCTGTGTGGGCGTAACAGAGCCTACAGTAGTTTGCATAAAGCCTAAGTGGACGCAACAAAGCCTATGTGGACGCAACGGAGCCTGCAGTACTTTACATAAGGCCTAGGTTTACGTAATGTAGCCAATAAACATTTCAGAGATTTCGTCAAATTTCCAAACGCTAGGAACACTAATTTTCTCTTAATTATCCCCATTTTGTGTAAGCTCAATTTACCTTAAAAACACAGTTGGTTATTGTGTATATTCTCTTGGGTACACAATTTCCATCCAGCCTTAATACGTGTTCACGTCGTTCCAAACGGTCTCGCGGTCGAAGGTGTAGATCTGCGGCCGGTCACCTGCTGAGATTTTGGGTTCGAACACCACCGGGGGCATTGATGTTTGTCGGTTGTGAATGTTGTGTGTTGTCAGGTAGAGGTCTGTGCGAGGAGCTGATCACTCGTCCACAGCAGCCCTACAGTCTGTGGTGCGTCGTTGTGTGTGATCTAGAAACCTCGTGAATGAGGAGGCCCTGGCCCACTGGTGGGCCGTTGCGCCAAATGACAGAATACGTCTTCATAACCTGTAAACTGATTATATAGGCTCTGGAATTTATCTACGAATCTTAGCGTATTTGAGTAACCTTTCGTCATATGAACAACTTGATAGGTGCAGAGATTGCATGACCAAGGTTAGGTAAAATGAAAACGCAGGGAGAAGGACTAGGGAAGATAATGAAGGAAGATTTAGATTACATCATTCACTCAGGGTAAGTAAGCAAAGAATGCGGAAAAGGGCTTCAGTGTTTCGCTTTGGTGTGTTCAGTTTGCGGTACTTGCAGTTCATACAAGATATAATAAAGAACAATGTGGCCATTCTGAATATATTCCAAGTTTATCTTCCCTAATATCGACTCTGTTGTTTTTCTATAGTGGACTGTGTGGTCCTCTTTCCCAGCGTCCAGCGTAGCTCTCTGAATCGCAGAGTGGCGAAACTGCACATGTCCGCGGTTCTGTGGCATTCAGCACGCGTCAGAGTCACAGATGTATCTTTGCAGGGGATGATCGTATATTGACGCTATCCGGATTTTTAATCTGCAGCCTCATTTGCTTGCTGGGAGTATGTCGCGTTCCAATAGATGTCCACCAGTTCGAGGTCTGTGCCTTGCAGAAACAAATAAAAATGAAGAAAGAAAGCAAAGGGCAGTTTAAAACCAAGAGAATGTGCAAAAAAAGAAAAAATAAGAACAGGGATAAAATGTGATAATAATAATAAAGAAGTAATAAGCAAAATTGTACCTGTGCTTAATTAAGCTGGGGGCAACGAAAGGTCTGTAGGTGAGGTGAAAGATAGCTTCACGAATTCATTATCTGGGCTATAGACTGGGGTGAATCTCTGACTTCACTCATCAGGCGCATTACACTGGGAAAAGAGGCTGTTGTACGCACTTTGTAGGGGGCTGGGTGGTCCTAGATCGGGTCTGGATAGACGCTGTCGAGAGGAATTTCTCTCCTGTGTTAGAAATCGAAATATTTTGTAGTACAACATATTTCGATTGAAGGATCAAAAGAGAGGAAGGAAGAAGAGACTTTAAGGAAGAAGTGGTGCACAGTAAGAAAAAAGTAAAGAAGAAATAAAATATATAATTGTACTACCTAAAGTAGGTAGTAGGTCAACAAATGCACGCTGGTAAGATGCTTGTCGTGTATTACATATTACCTTCAGGTTTCGGTCACTGCTGCGTCCATCATCAGGCTACTCGCACATTTTCTTCTTCTTCCATTAGCACTACAGCTCACTGTGGGTTTTGGCCTGTCGAACAATATCCTTCCATTTTTTTCTATCCATCACCAACTTTCTCCATCTTCTCACTCCCAGCACTGAAAACCTCTTTCTACTTCCTCTTTCCATCCTTTCCTGGGTCTTCTCCTTCGTCTCGTCCCTTCCAGTTCTTGAGTGAAGATCATTTTGGGCATCCTATCCTCCTCCATGCTCTCCAGGTAACCTAGCCAACTTATCTTTTGGCCTTTTATCCATTTTACTATATTTTCTCCCTTGCTCATCTCTTCTAGTTCTCGATTCGTCCTACTTTTCCATTCCCCGTTTTCATATATAGGACATTTATTCTTCTAAATATTTTCCTTTCAAAAATTAACAGAACTTGTTCTTCTTTCTTCGTCAAAGTCCACGCTTCCGCTCCATGCGACACTACTGGTCTTATTAGTGTCTTATACAATATAATTTTAGTAGCCCTGGATAAAAGTCGACTCCTGAAGAGACTTATAGAACACTGATACACTGCATAAGTAAAACCTCTTAGATACTGATATAATGGATGTCTCAGGTTCTCCTTATTTTCATATAAATGTCGGATTTTATATTTCTAAATACAGATAAAATTTAGGTTGTTAAAGACATTTAACTTCGGTGTGTTTATGTTATATGTAGTTGTATACACCCTGTTGTATGTAGTTGTTATACACCCAGTTAAAAGGACAGAGATGCGTAACACAGTGGAAATCGCTTGAAACTTAAGCAGTGTGGCAGTTTGCTGTATTTTATCAGTGTTGTTGTGAAGGTACCCTGATGATGGTCGCAACAGCGACCGAAACATGTACGTAATATATAATGCATGATAAATACACTTCATACATGTGCATTTGAAGTTCAGCTGACCGGGCACTGTGATAAATTCTTATAATAAATCCAACTAGACGCACTAATTTCTCAAATTTATTTTTGGAATAAAACGCTACAAGTTTCGGAGAGTTCCTCTGTCCATCATCAGGAGTTTTTCACTGTACACACAGCAGTGATATATGTCATACAGGTCTGCTGCGTGTACAGTGCAAAACTCCTGATGATGGACAGAGGAACTGTCCAAAACATGTAGAGTTTTTTTTCCAAAAGTAAAATTGAGAAATTAGTGCATCTACTTGGTTTTATTGTAAAAACGTGTGCATTTGTTAGTCTGCTACATAAATTTAAATATTCCTTTAATGCGCGGATATGGATCGGACTAAAATAATTGTAGGTTTGTGAAATTGTATATACAGGGTGTTTCACGACTTTAGGGCATAACTGCAGGAGGTGATTTCCTAGGTCTTTGTGATCAAAAAAGTTCATATAAACATGTGTCCGATTTTGGACGGTTACGGAGTTATGA
>Ga0136643_10013718_pt1 | contig 12142 bp, 12 predicted proteins | sample TergutLab28metaG_FD_96883 | JGI IMG/M metagenome (GOLD analysis project Ga0136643, IMG submission 96883) | Labiotermes labralis P1 segment gut microbial communities from Petit-Saut dam, French Guiana - Lab288 P1 (version 3) (version 3) | ecosystem: Host-associated > Arthropoda: Insects >...
AGGGGAGGGGAGGAATGGGGAGGGGGGGGGGGGGACGAGTTTTTATGGAAAGGGTTTATAGGAGTAGTAAGTGATGAGAAGTGAAGGACTGGGGTGAAAGCGTGAGTGAATTAATGATTACAAAAAAAAACAATTACAAGAAACTGAACACAGTGCTGTCTTGCTTGGGTGTTTTTACCTTCTGTATATGTTGTATTCTAATTTGTCTCGCATGTATTGTTGCTAGTTTTAAGTTGTCTTGTGTGTAATTGTTGTTGATTGGCCGTGTGTGTTGTTGTAATTGTCTTGTGTGTAATTGTTGTTGGTTGGCCGTGTGTATTGTTGTAGTTGTCTTACGTGTATTTGCTGTACTGTGTGTGCATTGCTGTTTTTTTTTTGTACTTTAGATGCCGGACTGCTGGCCAGAAGTCAGCACTAGTCAAGTGTCGCATTATCAGGATCTCCGGATAATCCAACGGCGGATTAAAGGAACTTTGCTTTAACTGACGCTAGTAACAATTCTAATCCGTGTTCACAAAAAAAGTAATTTATTCCTCTAAAAGAGGTCATCCCGTTGTGTTATTAAGAATATAACTTGTTTATTGTAATCTTACAATATGTCTTCCGTCAACACAACAACATTAGAATTAATTGCAATAATACATTAATTCTAATGTTGTTGTGTTGACGGAAGACATACTGTAAGATTACAATAAACAAGTTATAATTTATTCCTGTTGTGCGCAGTTCACGAAACTAGACTCTACACCACGCATGCGCGCGCAATGCATATAGTAAGATCCTAAGTCTCTTAAGACAACCTGAAGGTGGCCAGTACGGGCCGAAACATGTAGTTGTCCATTTAGCCATTAAATACACCTATGTGACACAGTTGTGTTTGACTACATACAATTTCCAGATTTCCAAGTAGACTGGTAACACTTGGAAGTAGTTACTTTTGGTTCAAAAACAAATATTCAGATGGCACAGGCCATTTTCAAATCCTGCAACCCGCCTTTGCACAACGTGAGAAGCACTAACACTTGTTGGGAAATTTGTAGTGATGCTGTCTTCTGGGATGTGACGTCGTGTAGGTCAGTAGAAACGTTCCGCCATCTCAGAGAAACCTGCTGCCACCATCATCAACTCCGATGTCAACAAGTTGCTATAAAACGTTGGAAAACTTCTACTAGACACACGGCGTCACCTCTCAGGTGGTAGCAATATTTACTCCTCATTTTGTTCAAATCCTTATACAGCGCCAAACGTAAGAGACAGCGACAGGGGTAGCTGCAGCCGACCGCCATTTAAATGTACTATTCCAACATCCATCAGGAAGTTCTGAGGAACACCACGACAAAATGTGAAATTTTCCGAATACGAATACAGGACTGCCCAAGTACTGTTTTCTTGCGCGATTTCAGGCTTCCGCCATTATGTAAATGAGATCTTCGCTCTTCTGAGATGTTACGCAACGTAGATCCGTAGTTACCGACGTTTTGGAACAACATATCGGTCCTCTGAATGTGAGACACGTTGTCCCCAAACGACAACCACCAATCCACGCTGCGTAAAATCCCAGAACACCGGAGTACTGTATTCTTATTTTTATAACCACAATTATCAGTATCCATACTCCTGTTTTAACAAATCTGCGCCTTCTAAGCGTTCTACTTCACGACAAAAACGACATACGTGCTCTTCCACATTTATACGTCACATAGCGCGCTTTGTGACAAACCTTTGCCCAAGAGACTTCCAAATAGCTTTGCACACATACCATATTCCAAGTAATATAACATATTTGACGCACAAAGCGGAGAAATCCATCCCCACACACAAACATCCAGCAATTTTATATAGGCACACTGCCGTCTGACACAGGCATACTTGTGTACACCTGTCCACTTCGATTCACAGGTGAGCTTTCACAACAAATGTGTAATAATAACTACTGTATTACTAATAAAGTACTCACCAGAAAGGCACCTACACCCGTATATGGACATGTTAATCCTCTTTCATAATATTTTAATCAAATTAATCCACCATAACTTCACTATAAAGTCACTGCACAAACAACACCGAGCTCCATTCTCAGGTATGTTCACAGCACTTGCACGAACAGATCTCCCCACTCCAAACACTAGTGACTCACGTTGTAGTTACATTCCTCAACCCAGATGGCAGTGCGTGGTGCATGTCATAGTATCTTCAATATACGGTCGTGGCCGAACTAGGAATATGATATACGGAAAGGAAAATGTTGGATTGGCAGCATTGAACATTTTCAGTACATGGATTGAAAAAAAGGAACAGTTTGATAGGATTTCTACGGAGTACAATAATGGTGGGGCGAGCTGGTCTCCATAGAATTGGGGCAAATATACTAAGAAATCAGCCGTAAGTCAAATATACCATACTTAAATCACAACTTATAACAAAGGCATGTGGTAAATCTAACCTCCTTTCTCTGAGCGAATGATGTAATTCCATTTTAATTTGAACTGTCGAATGGATGTAATAGAGGGCTAATATGATCGAAAGCGATCAGCACTAACATGTGTCCATTTTGTTTAGAGGATGTAGCGGAGGTCATAACTGGCAAGGGTGGAGGAAATGTAGTTCAACCAGTCCCAACCCAAAATCGATTCAAGCTCCAATTGAGAATAAATCGTCAACTCAGCCACCACTTACACATCCTTTGCCAGGTCTTCCAACGCCGGTATATGCAACACTGAAGGACGAACACCACATTACACAAATAACTACATTAAAGAATGGATTGCAGGTTGCATCAGAGAACCGGTTTGGACAGTTCTGCACAGTTGGAGGTAAGCGTGAGTGGCCTGATATTTTGCTTTATTATGTTCACATCACTGCGATAATCATTATAATTAATCAGTTATTTCTTTACAGTGGTGATTGACTCAGGGTCAAGATACGAAGTGGCATACCCAAGTGGAATTTCACACTTTCTAGAAAAGTTGGCATTCAATGTAGGTTGATAAATTTTTGCCATGTATTGATGTACAAATTTCTAAGAGTCCATTTCGTTAATAAATAATGACAAATATATTCTCTCTGTAGTCTACAACAGAGTTCCCTGACAAAGACAAGATCTTACTTGAACTAGAAAAACATGGAGGTATCTGTGATTGCCAGTCTTCACGGTAAGTGTTGCTGAAGCACAGTATCAAGTATTAGTGTTGAAGCATGTATGATTTGCAGACTACACCATAGCAGTAATTGCATGCTTTGTATTATTATCAGTGGGTATGCAGAAAGTTCATTAACAAATCCATTTAAGCTTTTTCAGCTGCTCTGACCTTATCTTGATCCAAAGAATTGAATAACATTTCATGAGTACCTGTAATACTAGTTAGGCTATCAAGTTCCATTTTACATATGCATTTCAATTTGTTGAACCCTATGATGTTCAACACACTTAAAACAGATGAAGAGATACACCACTGACAGATCACACTGACCTGTCTTATCAGTAACAAGCAACCGCATTGGTACTTCAACCCAAATCTAATGACGATTGTACACCCTCCACTACATCCACTCATTACCATTTGCAAGAAACCAAAATATGCACATACGGTGCATAAAGAACATTTAACCTTTACTGTTCTGGATTTGGGGTTTTGAGAATCTTAGTATTGTGAGATTGGTGGCCATATTTTAAATTAGGGTAACTGTCTTCTATGTAGTAGTTAATTCTAAAATCTTGTGGGCTTACAGGGTTGCCAGTCACAATGTAACTCACAGGTAATGCTGTAAGTATTACAATAATGTAACACTGTATCAGCTGGAATATGTAGTGATATGACTCAGCTGAAAAAGCGTTAAATTTGGTGGTCTGGTGAGAACTCAGTATGGTGTCTCAAACAGTCTGCTTGCTAGAAAATTCCCTTTTTTTATTGTAGATAAGGTAGAGTTGTCAGTTTGCATGCCATGAAGGCATATGGGGGAGAGGAAATACAGCTACACCCATTTTTACGCTTGGCACCTGTCAGCTTTTGCACTGGCCCCTCCTGGAAAAAGATCCTGCAGTACCTATTATGTGGGAATATGTGTGGCCTCCAGAGCTGATCTTGATGCTTTGGAGAAGAGGAAAAATCTGTTGCCCCATCGAGAATTGGACCACAGTTCCTCACACCCAGCCAGCCACAAAAACTGAACGGCAGACTGACAGTGCCCATAATATATGATTGAACTATTCAGAGTGTTTTAGAATTACAGATAACTTGTATTTTTCCTGTCCGCTTTCAGAGACACATTTATATATGCTTCTTCAGCGGACCGAAGAGGAATGGACTCGGTGGTTCGGGTGCTAGGGGATGTTGTTCTTCGGCCTCAGATCTCTGTAGAGGAGGTGAATGTAGAGTATTGAATGCATCCTATTTTAGGATTTTCGGGCTGTGAAATAGAAACTGCATACTAATATTATGAAATAATCTGTTCTAGTTGGTTGGTGCACGCCAGGCGCTCAGTTTTGAACTGGAAACTTTGTACATGCGACCAGAACAGGAGCCAATTCTTATGGATATGATTCATGCGGTATAACTGAATAAATTTTTTTATAATATTCAAATTTGACAGCCATTATATCTGGGTGTTATTTTAGATAGTTACTGTATGCTGTGATTAGACTACAGTGCTCGACATATTGTACAGTATCACTACTTCCTGCTGCTCTCTGCTCAAGGACATACAGTGGAACATTGATCATAATATAGGGTCATTATTTTTTGTGACAACTATCAGTTGCCACTTACTGTCATCTGGGTTTATTATGTTAGTGTAGCCCACTTAGCTACCTGCCCACACGCATGCTCAAGTAGTGTCTCAACTCAGTGCACCACTGTGTGCCCCCCCACCCCCCTTGCAGTACATACTACAATAATACATGAAAATAGGCCACTACCACAGGCTTTTAAAGTTGTGATTCACAATTGTCCTTTAATGCACCATTCAATTTAAGTTACCTGCATGATAAAGAATTCAGTTGATATATTAACAAGTGTAATGTCCTATTCAAACAGGCTGCATATCAAGACAATACGCTGGGGCTGCCGAAGATATGCCCAGAGGAAAATCTGTTGACAGTTGATCGTTCAGTGCTATTCACATATCTGAAGAATCACTACACCCCTAAACGCATGGTGGTCGCAGGAGTTGGGGTGGATCACAATGCACTGGTGGAGAGTGTACAGAAGTACTTTGTGGACATGAAGCCAATCTGGGAGGAAGATCCAGACTTGCCTGTGCCCACACTTGACATGCAGGTTGACAATTCAGTAGCACAGTATACCGGAGGGATCATACAGGTGCGGCTCTTGATGCATGAGCACATTGAGAACATGATTGAAAGCTCTGAATGGAGTAAGAGACGTGAAAATAAAATAATATAGGATACACTGGCCAGTGGTCCAGTTGTTCATGTTTATTATGTTCTTCCCTCAAAATAGCTCATTGCCATATTTACCCCAAGGTCAGAATTTTTTCAAAATTCTGCTGAGAAATTGGGTGATCACCAGAGAATATAGCACAAAATTAAACAGAGGAAGTTATGTTAACTAATCCTGGGTCATGCTTAAGCTCCAGTGATTTACCATCAGCTTTTCACCATACAGCCCAGGATGGTCTCTGTGGAATAAAGTAGAGAGTTTCACTTTGGGGGTGGATGGTTCAAATCTCAGTGGGATTAGTGGTTATCGTGACTGAAAATGTGATGTTGTTTCTTCAGATTATGTGGGGTTTAGATTTATGACTCATGAAAATAAGGCCTGCACAGAAGATCACTTATGGTCGAGGCACATGAGTCACTGTGGTGCCCACCCTTCTTGTATTCTATTCTGTACTACTCCAGACTGTGCCTACTTCGTTCTGAATTGTTCTGTAATGTTTGTCTTTCAATATTACCCACTTCTATGCAAACATGTGCAGTCAGCTGTGACTCTTGGTTTACATAGTAGTACATTACCTGCAGACATTAATGGGAAGGTGGTGATTAGGAAATGGAGTGAGGCTGCCATGACTTGATTCAAGGAACTGTCATGGTGTTGCTGGATACAGGGAGGAAAATTACAAACTTCAGTGAGATAGTGGCAGTAATTCAGCCAACACTGCAACAGGACACATCCTACATCAAAGTCTAATGAGCACTGCTGCTATATCAAATTGCTAGGTCATTGACAACTAAAACAGCATCATTAAATAAGCTAAGACAGAATCCAAAACATGACGCATAAAATTAGTCTTCTTGGGTGTGATACCACGTGGTTTTGTACGTATGTACATTGTTTCAGAAGAGCCTTGTACCGCCATCTTCAGGGTAGCAGTGGATACATAGGTACCTCTCTTACTATGTGGTGTCACATCCCAGAAGACCATATTCTTAATATTCACCATCATGAGAACGTCATCTGATTAAGCTTTAGATTTTCTTTGTTCTGTTCAAGTAAGTGTAGTGCATCTAAGTCACATGGCAACTGGCAGGTAAGTGCAGCAGTAATGACAGTGACACGCTCTTTGTCACAGGAGGAGTGTTCGATTCCTTTGCATGCTGGTACATCCGGACTCCCAGAATTGGCTCATGTGGTGATAGGCCTGGAAGGATATTCTCATCAGCATCCTGACTTTATACCAATTTGTGTCCTCAATATGCTGATGGGAGGAGGAGGATCCTTCAGTGCGGGAGGTCCAGGGAAAGGGATGTACACTCGGCTGTACAGCAACGTACTGAACAGGTAAATATGCAGCAGGTGACCTTCACAGAGTGGAAAGTGCTGTGTTCGAAGTGCCACCTTAAAAGATGGAAACTAATGAGATAACTCGTGTACATAAAGCAATGTAGACAGTTTTTTATAACTGCAACTGTCCATGGCAACTTAATATTCAACACACTTTTGAGCCAGTTCTATCCACTCCCCATCTCATGACTTATTTCTTTAAAATCAGCCTCGATATTGTCCCCCCAACCTCCTCAGTATTTCAAGTGATTACTTATAGAAAGATTTACCTACCAAAATTCTGTGTACATATCATGTTTTCCCTATCCAGGGTACGTATCTGACCCATCATAACCCCCCAGTATTTCACCATATTTTCAGTACAGGGTGGCCAATACATATCACAAAGTTTCTAGTCATGTGATATACCAAATTCACAAAATAATTTTTAGCGGGTGATAGTGAAGCTGAAAGTAAGGTTGTGGAAGGATTAAGGCTGTTCAAATAGAGGATTTTGTAACCCTCCCTGTTTCGCGGATGCATCGTACTGTCTGTGTTATTTCTGTTACCTGATCACCAAATTCTGAATCATTTTGGTATGTAATTTTCATTTCCCAGTGATTGTATTTGTAGCACAACGTGCTACAAACTCCTCAATGGACACACTACCTGCTAACCAATTCTGACAGCCTTCGTGCAGCCACGGCACAACATCAACACGTGGCGATAACACTACACAGTTGTCGGCTCCTGAAGATGGTCACATGGTTGCCCGAAACATATTGAGAAACTTGTAAACGAGAAATAAAGGATAACACAAAAGTGACATCTAGTTGGTTTCTTATCCACACTGAATTACGATGCACGGTCAACGACACATTAGATTTATAAAGCTGAACATTCTGGACGTGGTGGGAAAGAAAAATCTTCTCACCACCATGAATCAGACCCTCATTCCACATTCATACTTTGTTTAAAAAATAAAAAATTAGACATGTTTATAACATTCTCTAAGCTGCACTCTGTATAGTGGGTAGCATTCCTGTTGTACATTTGCATGTTTCAGTTAAAAGTCTTGGCACAGGATGCTAAAGACATACAGGATAAACAGCACAGACATGCATGGGGAAGATGAGAACTGTGAACAGTGGCTTAGTCAATGTTTCTCTCAAGGAATGTGTTTGATACAGTTGGTTAATGTGTACTGTTTGTCTGATAGACACCACTGGATGTTCAGTGCAACAGCATATAACCATGCCTACTTGGATTCCGGTTTGTTCTGCATACATGCAAGTGCCCCTCCAACACATGTGCATGAAATGGTGGAAGTTATTGTGAAGGAGCTAGTCAACATGGCAGGAGCCTTAGGAGAACCAGAGCTACAGGTTAATGATCAAAGAATAATGATTATAAAAATTGTAATTTTGAATGTCAGTAGACGTTACACGTGTACCTTATTGGGTGTGTTCGCAATATTGTGAACAGTGACTATTAGCTGCATCATGTCTGGCTGTCATCAAGGAACAACTCGGCTCCCATTGGACATATTTTCACGAAATTTGATGATTGAATGTTTTCATTTTTAATCTGTCAAGAAAATTCAAGTTTCATTAAAATCTGACAAGAATAACTGGTACTTCACATGAAGACCGATGTCTGTTTATGATATCTCACTGAATTCTTATTGGAATGAGAAATGTTTCTCACAAAAGTTGTAGAGAACTCAAAACACACATTTTCAATCATTTTTTTTTTTTTTTTTCAAAAAATTATGCCGTGTGCGAGATAACGTGGAAAGGTATGGTACAGCCAGACAGGCCACAGATGACAAGACACATATAATAGAGAATGTGCGCCTTGCATGATGAATAATTAAGGCTACAAACACACACTCAGAATATGCAATATTTATTGCTTTTCCCCTGCAGCAGTGGTTGCACAAATGTGCCTCAGTGTTATGTTATATGTACATTGACTGTCTTATTTTACTTTGCAGCGTGCCAAGAGACAGTTAAAGTCGATGCTACTGATGAATCTTGAGGCACGTCCAGTTGTGTTCGAGGATATCGCTAGACAGGTGTTGGCAACTGGTCACAGGAAGAGGCCAGAATATTTCATAAAAGCAATTGGTATGTGACAGAACATTATATCTGCAATATTTTTTAGCCTGTTTTGACTATTTTCTCACATTCTTGAAGGAAATGCTAGGATACCAACCACTATAAAAGGGCTCTGCAAGCCTGCAACTGATGGGATGCTGTGCTGCACAGACACCGAAGACTGGGTTATGGAGTTCACATAACAGAAAGAAAGACTGAAACTTACGTTCTGTTGCCAGTTAATCCTGTACAAGATCAAACCTATCTTTTTGAGAAAATGTTTGTTTACTGCAAGTGACAGTGATGTGTTCTGTGTAATGCTGTACAGTAAGTCCTTGTTAAAACAATGGGGTTACGTGCCTTCAATTGGAACATAAAGTGGGACATTGTAGAATGGAGCATTTCTTTACAGCAGAATTAATAAAAGTACCCAACAGTCTCGCCACTGCAGATCCCACCACCAAAAACATTGTTGTCCAAGCCCAGGCAATGTTCATCACACCTTCAGACACTGAAACAGGGCAGTGTTGAAGTGAAACAGTATTGTGTGGGGCGACATTAAACAGGACTACCTGTACACTTAAATTGTGACTGGGGTAAGTGACAAATTTTCTTTCATAAAATTTCAGGAATAAGGTGCAGGCATTACAGGGTGAAGTATGGTTGACAGTGTGGCTGACCAAGGGACTCAAGATCTGCCTGTGTGAGATTTACTGAAGGAATTATTTTTCACACTTTCTTGCCCGTGGAAAAATCCACGGTATACAGGCAGACACGGGAACAAATTTTAATATAAATGCTTTTCTTTTCAGAGAGTGTGACTGCAGAAGACATACATCGCGTGGCTAGGCAACTCTTGAAATCACAACCCTCGGTCGCAGCGAGGGGAGAAATTCATAAACTTCCGTCTGTGACTGATGTCCAGGCAGGATTACTGCATCATGAGGGCAGATTGCCTGGAAGCAGGGGGAGACTGTCACTCTTCCGATAAACTCGTGTAAATATTGAGCAAGAGATTATGTCATGCAAATAAATTTGAGATGTGTCATCAGGATACAGTACTGTGTTGAAAGTTAGTTTGTTGAACATGCTTGTGATAATTGTGTAAATTATTAAGCACATACATTTACTGCAGAAATAAACTGTATTCCTATGGAACTGTCGCTGTGTTTAAGCTTACTGATTACATGAACTATGTAGTAATTCTCATCACCATATTCCTAATGTATCAGATACATCCTGTGCAAAGTTATGTCAGAAGGACTGAGACCCTAATCTGGGTTGAGATATCATTTAGTAAGCTACCAGACAACTGAAATGTTAACTGATTAGTGTACTTATCATCAACAATAGCTGTTTTCCAAGGGTATTTCTCAGTTCTCTTCGAAGATCATCACATGGATGGTGACATAATATTAGTAATTTCTTGAAACGTCAATCAGAGGACACAGTTTACATCTCAGTATATGTAATGATGCTTGATACTACAACATAGGAAGGCCATGACATATTTTAACCATTACCGTACAGCCTTTAAAAAATGTCAATGTAGCCACTGATGGCCCGAGTTATGTTTTTAAGTGCCCATGCCTACATCTAAACAGGACAGCACTTTCCATGTCATCTTGTCTGAGATGAGCGTCCTGTTTGGCCGATAAAGGTTAAAGCAATATCCTTGTCTGAAGAATTTGATTAAAATTATGGAAAGCACAGAATACCTGGTCTGCTGGCCAAGAATCAATCCAAAATCCTTCATAGTATGGAAGATATGTATGCTACTCACTTAACCATGACACATGCCATCTAAATACAGGGTGATTGAGGAGGAAATGTCAAATGTTTTGTGGCGTGATAGTATTGGTCATTGTGAGAAGAAAATTGAACATGAACATGTGTGTAATTCTGAATGGCTACTGAGATAGAACTGTTTGAATCTCCAGACCTAACTCCATTAGATTTTTGTTTGTGGGGTTAGATGAAGTGTGAAGTTTACAAAAGAAAGATGGATATATTGAGACAAAATGCTTGCTTAAATTTTGGATGGTACTGCCCACATAAAGCATGAAGATCAACTTAGACAAGCAACACATGATCTTCATATGAGGTTCCAAGCAGATTCAGGTTGACGGATTCTAAGCAAATATTCTGAACAGAAACAAATTTGTGATTCCTGTGTAACATGTGTCATGTAAACAGTAAAATTAAATAAACAGTAAGTGATTTCTGTTTCTTTATCATCATTCACAATGCTTATGTATTAGTAAATTCCAACAGCTCTAGCTTGGTAAGTATTCAAAATTGGACATGTGTTCATATGAACTTTTACATTTACACTGTCACACCCCAGAATACTGGCCTATCCTCGTGAATCACCCGGCGTTTGTAGCGCACTTATCAAATTGTTGTCCCCTTACTACAAACTAACAGGGTAAATTTGTAGAGATTTTTTGTAAGTGCATAGTGCCAAAATGTCAGAGAAGGTCCATAATTGGGGGGTAGGGTTTTTCTGACTTTCATTTGTACAAGTTCAGACTTAATTGGAAGTTAATGTCAGTAGTTGGAAATGGTATGCAGTCAAACACAACTATATCACTTAAGGTGTATATAATGGTTATACTGGACAAGTACATGTTTCGGCCTATACTGGCCATCTTGAAAACAAGAAAAGGACAGCCAAAAAAGTAGATGGGCCAAATTCACGTATTGCAGGAAAGAAACAAGAATGGTCACAAAACTGTTCAAGAACACAAATGTAAAAGTAGCCTACAGGACCAAAAACAATTTAGGAAAACTCCTAAAACCAAAAAAGACCCCAAAACCCGACAAATACGAGAAAAGCGGAGTTTACCAGCTGGAATGTCTCACGTGCCATAAGATGTACACAGGTCAGACCGGCCGGCCCTTCCGTGTAAGGTACCGCGAACATTACAACAACTTTAAATACTCAAACAACAGATCCATATTCGCCCAACATGTTATCAATGAAGGGCTCTCCTTTGGCCCAATGGACGAAATAATGAACATAATTCACTATGAGAGAAAGGGAAAAATGCTCGACACCCTTGAAAAATTTTACATTTACAGAGAAACCAAAAACGGGAAACAGATAAACGACAGACTCACCGTACAGAGCAACCCGATATTTGAAACAAAAGTGAAACATTCCCCTCAAGGAGGCAGCACATATAAAAGGAAGTAGGGACACCAAAAAACGACACCCACAAAGACAGTACACAGGACAGTTACCCAAGCGGCCGCACAGAGGTCACAACACGGTGAACAAAAACAGTGGCAAACAACGTCAACACCCAAGAGAAGATA
>Ga0136643_10013720_pt1 | contig 12139 bp, 4 predicted proteins | sample TergutLab28metaG_FD_96883 | JGI IMG/M metagenome (GOLD analysis project Ga0136643, IMG submission 96883) | Labiotermes labralis P1 segment gut microbial communities from Petit-Saut dam, French Guiana - Lab288 P1 (version 3) (version 3) | ecosystem: Host-associated > Arthropoda: Insects >...
ATTGAACTGATGTACTTCTTTATTCATTTCTTCAGTGTATATATATATATACACTGAAGAAATGAATAAAGAAGTACATCAGTTCAATTAAATGAATAACTTATTAACCCAATGTAACCCTACCAGACCAAACGTAATAATATCCAACCTTACGTACCTCAGCTATTAAATTTAATAGTCCTGTGAGGAGTAAGGATATAGGTGCATTCGTTTCTAATTACGGTACGAAATGGAGGTGAGTGGCCAGCCTTACTCTCTGGCCGCTTTACCATTAGGGAAGGAGGCTCCGGAACCCATTGAATGGGTGGGCACCTGAGCCAGTATGGACGTTTTGGAGAAGAGTAAATTTTTTGCTTCAACCGGGATTTGTAGCCCGTAACTTTCAGCTCATAGCCAAACTGCATACTGACTACGGTCTTTTGGCTTATATGTTGAAGGTAACAGAACTATAAATCATAAGTCATGATCGTCCAGGACCCTTTTAGATGTTACAAAATACCGTAAGAACACATCTTTACAGTGTAGTTTTCCCATAAAATTAGCCACTTCACTCTAAACACATGGTAATCCTGCTCTAAATCCTGGAGCTTGAGTACAAAACTTTTTCGACACTACTCCTCGTACTGTCATACGTGATGTTATTTCAAACGGCGGGAATAAGCGTAGGTTCTCCGTGATCACGTTGGTAATCTTTGTATTCGTGTGAATGTATTGTTGTATAGTGTGATGCGTTAAATTTCACTTCATGTAAACTCGTAGAGCAAAGTTGGTACTGTTAGTTCACAATTTGCCACAGAAATGGTGGTGAATTTTACTAACATGTGTCGTTTGTGTATGGGAGAGAAAGATTCTTTGCTGCCCCTGTTTGATGATGCATCTTTACCTGAACGAATCACGACATTAGTGCCTGTCCTGAAGGTTAGTTTGTTCATCTCTCAAATGAAACCTGCCTTTTATTTGGATAGTTCGAAACATTGTAAGTGGATAGAATGAATAAACTAAAATAAACTGTATATTGTCGTTCCCGAGGTGATCGACGGTTCCAGTGTTGGTAGTTGTAATCCATATTACAGCTCATTTGGTACTTGAGATTCATACCTGGTGTTTAGGTTTCTTATAGCATGCACTGTGGAACGTACATATACCATGCCATTGGTAACGTAAGAAGACTTTGGAACTTCGCACAGAAGGTGTGAATTATTAAACGTTAACTGTAAAGTAAATAATTTGGAGGACTTGCCTGAGGTGGTATGATGAAGGTACACCCATTTTGTTTTTTTATGGCAGTTTTGCGAACAGAAACTTCATGATGACAAGAATCGTACTATGACCGTAAAAGCTTCGATTCTTTTTGTGTAGCTGTAACATGACTGATTTGCAACATTGCTTTAAGCTAGTTTATTTCAGTAAGAAAGATATGGATGAATGAAGCATAATTTTGGCTTCCTCTGTAAGCTGTAGTACCTAGAGCCATGTTCATAGCAGTTGAAGCTTGTACCAATTCCCTGTCATCGCTAGATATACACTGTCAGGGTACAGTCTACAAAGGAAGCACAAAATAATGTACGAAAGAGTAATTATGCATTTATGTAATTGCTTGAATTTATGTTAGTTTACACAGCACTTTAGGGAACAGGTGCAGTTCTCACTGCCCAGTTCCCATATCTGGCACTTGTACCATTGTACCTGAAGCTTCAGTTGCTGTAGCTGCACCTAAAATGAAACTAAAATGCCCACTGTTATTCTAATATTCTTCACCTGCTTGCTTCATTCAAGACTTGGGCTACTTCAGAGTGTTACAAGTGTAATTCTTCTCAGAGTTTGAAACATTTTTTATTATGTTTGTTATTTTGAATGTTAGCAATAGGTACTAGGTAATTACATTGCCACTGACATGTTGATTTTCTTGCTGTAAGGTGTTTGTTGGTGATGGCCTGCCAGCTCAAGTGTGTGAACGTTGTGTTCACCAAGTGAATGAATCGTTCACCTTCAAGCTGCAGTGTGAGCGTTCAGATGCCACATTACGGCAGTTCATCAGATCTCAGGCCATGGAGGTAACTGGATAATTTAGTTACATATTAGTTTTGGAAATGAATGCCATCCCTTAAGTGTTAAATAGCTGTGTGTAATAGCCATATAGGCTTTCACTGTACAGTGATACTTCGGCTAACGAAGATAATTCATTCTGGAATCACATTCATTAGCCGAAACGTGATTTCCTATAGGTACATCTCGAACGTAAACAACCCAGTCAGGTTGGTGGGTCTCCCCTATGTGATGTGGTCAGCTCATTTCTTTGTCACACACATACAGACGGAAAAGATTAGCTCCTGGAATGGCCTGACCGTTCATGTTTGCTGCTTTATGTTAGCGCGCGCATCCACTAAAACATTCGTTAGCTGAATCCATATTCGTTAGCCAAGTCTGAAAAACAGCGAAAAAATTCTTTGTTAGCCGAAAAATTTGTTAACAGGGTTACTTGTTAGCCAAGGTATCACTGTATTAATATGTGCCTACACTTTGCACAATGGTTAATATAGGATATTTAAACTCCACTAAAAATGAGATATATAGATGTGGCACATCTTTTGTTTATATTTTGAATATAAGACATTGGTAGAATTTTTCAAACAGTTTTCTTAGATTTTCACAAATCACCCTTCTGAGAAACTATTTTGTTATTCAGCTTCCAGATAATCTTGCAACTTTGGAAGAGTAAAGATTGTTCCTATAACCCTGTGGCACTGGGGTTAATTGCTCGGTGTATTCTGCAAAAGACCCAGGATTTAAATGGCTGCCCATAGTCCGCATGTTCTTCGCTGACAATTTTAGGTGACATTTGTTTTTCCCACCATTTCACTGGGCATTGGCTACAGTCATCTGTTGTTGCCAAAGGGTTAGATGCCATTATGATTACAATGAGAAGTTACAGCACAGATTTCACAGAACTTTAGAGCATATTTCATGTCTCATAGTATGTTTAAACAAACATTTGTGAGTTATTGGGGTCTTTGGAGTTGAATAGAATCTGCATACTCTTTGTATGTTCTTATGATAGCCCCATGATCACCAAACATTACGTTCGGAAAGGGACAGGAAGCCGTGAGTATACCATAAACATGTACCGGTGGAGCAGAGGAAATGCATGTTTTTCATATAAGAATGACTTTGTTTATTTTCAACATAAAAAGTTTTAATTACACAAAAAAAGGTGTTTTAATGCATTTTTAAAGTATGTACCAAATTACATATGGAAAATAATGTTAGGCAGATGACGTCCTTCTTGCCAGACACACATTTGGAGCCTCTCCTCAAAGTCCTGCATCGCACGCTTCAACAGTTTTTGCGGCACAGCTGCGATTTCTTGATGAACGGAAAGTTTCAGCTCTTCGATCGTGCGTGGTCTGTTCATGTACACTCTTCATGACAGATCCGGTAGTTTTAAATGCTTCAAACCATTGGAGTATATTGTTTTGATCTGGAATTGCACCTCGATGTTCAACGTTGAACTTTTGACGGAAAAGATGTTGGATAGTAACTACGGAATCACTGTTTCTAAAAAAACTGCTCAACGGCAAACACACGATGCTCTATCTTCCAATGCACCATGGCTACTGAAACTGCATTGTCTGAGCTGTCCGCCGTCTCACGCCCAACTTCATCAACCCCACCCTTGCCGAGTACTAGCCATTTGAAAAACATGCGTTTCCTCTGCTCCACCCTGTATCATTTCATCTGGGTGTGATACAGTGTTATGTTTACCAGAAATAATATTTGTGCATTGAAAATATGTGACCTAAATCTGTCCACTGATTATGATCAGATTTCTTGTTTTCTGTTTGCAGCCACCTACAGCTGGAAATGTTGATTACTGCTGGACACTTGCAGAAGTCAAAGTTGAAGTTGATGAAGAAACTGGTGCTGAAGAGAACAGTACACATGTGGCAAGCACTGAGGAGCAGAGGTTGGTGGGCTTAAAGTTGTGACTAAATCACACTAATCTGTTTATACAAACAGCAGTTTATTTCATTTGCTGCAAAACATGTTTGACTCAAAGTGATGAAAGTGAAGCTGGTAGCAAATATTTGGAAATGAGTTACATCACCTTGATACATTAGATCGAGTTAAACTCCACAAGAAATGAAAGTGACCAGTTTAGACTTGGCCTGCAGAATGAAAATACTGAAACTTAAAAAGCATTCATTTTGGTATTAAGAAATATAAACTGAGTTTCAGTGGTACAAAACTTTGTTTGTTAGACAATGGCATAATTTTCATTATTGTATGCAAGAGGTTTGGGAAACAAATAGTTTTGAACTTGGTAATAACAAGTATTTCCCAGATGTGCTTTTCTCAACATTAAGACATAACTTCTGTTCTTCAGGTATTTATGTACAGAACTAATATTGTGACATGGCAGTTGTACCATGCATATGTGTCCTGTTTAATTGTAACATCTCTGACAGATTGTCCGAGGAAGTTGGTTTTCTTCACGGCAATGAAAGCATGTGGTCTGATCTTCCTCCTGGAGTGTCCAGTGGAAGCAGTGGCATCAACATAATGGATGATCCTGTGGTGGACAACACTGAAGTAAAGTCTGAGACAGCATTTTCAGGGGGGAAATATGACAAGAGCATTACTACAGAAGGGCAGAAGCATGATGCAGATGCAGAAGCAAAAGGAACTAGCACGTGGCAACCATGTATGGATATCAGGAAGGTCAGGAAGCAGAGCGCTGCGCAATCTGGAAATTTTCATGCAGAGGAAGGTGCTGCACAAAGTTGGTTGGCTGGCAGAAAGATGACAAATGCGAATGATTCTTGTTTACAAGAAGAGAAGTGTATTTCAAATGCCATACCTCATGATATTTTGATTAAGGGTGTAGATGAATTACAGACACAACCAAAACCTGAGGCTGACAGAAAACGGTTTTTATGTCATGACTGTGGAAAGATATTCACTCTGAAACATCAACTTCAGGGCCACTTGCGGACTCATACAGGAGAAAAACCTTATTGTTGTTCCGTGTGTGGGGAGACTTTTGGTTTTGGAAGTTGTTTGAGAAAGCATATGAGGATTCATACACTTGAGAAACCATATCTGTGCACTGTATGTGGTAGAAGTTTCAGCCGTGGTGACACACTCACAAAACACATGAGGGGACACACAGGTGAGAAGCCTTATCACTGTAGTGTTTGCGGTAATAATTTTGGACGACGGAGCACTCTCATTAACCATATGAGAGCACACATGGGAGAAAAACGTTACTTGTGTACTGAATGTGGTTGGAGGTGTGTTCAGAGTTATGACTTAACAAAGCATATGAGGTGCCATGCAGGTGAGAAGTCTGTGCGTTGTCAAGTGGAAGGTAGGGGTTTAACATTTGTATGAGAAAGAACATTTTTTTAATACTGTCACAAGCATTGTGGTCAGTTTGAAACCTTTGTCTGTGGCAGGGGACTTTAAATCCACCAATACTATGGGGCTGATAGCTGCTTTTAAACCTGAGGGTAATGGTATTGGTGTGGGACAAACCCATTGCTGGACTAAGAGCGTACAGTTTGCACCAATGCTCTGCATGGCCAGTAAAGGTTAACACTGTTGTGTCGATCATAAATTTTTAAAGATGGGAGAAAACATTCCTAACTTAACCTAGAATAGGTTGTACGATTCCATATATCTTATATGTTCATAAACCTACACAGATGTGGACTTAATTAAATCATGTTTTATATCTTGTGTACAAGGCGTATTGACTCCAATTACACATCAATACACATTACAATATCCTGCTGTCATAAACCTTTAATTCTTTCTGATAGGGGCTTCAATACAACACACAAAATAATTTTGACCAGTGTTTTGTTTTTGGTTGATAAGTCACCATGACCATTTTTCAAGTGCAAGAGCACTCTTGTATCTATCACTGTTTAATTTCTTGGCAGCAATTTTAATGCCTAATGCCATATCTGTAACAGAACACTGGTCACAGGCAGAACCACATTAAGGGGTGGGCCAGTCAGGCTTTTGGAATAATTGGAAATATGATGGCAGTAAACTCAAGTTGCCACATGCACCTTGTAACTTGATTGGCATGTAGGAGTTGCATTATATTTATGCCTGTTACAATTTAATGTTTGTCAAAATTATTAAATGAATGGACTTATGACAGAAGTCATAAAATTTAGAAAAGGAAATAAGTCTGAAAGAATTTTTTCTAATTCTAGGACAAATTCTATAGAAAACAGAAATAAATATATCATTTTATTTATACAAGAAGCCATACAGTTCATCATAATCTAATACAAATATGAAATGAAATAAATAAAAATTTTATTTTTCAATACATTAATATTATGCTTTAGAAAACCCGTTTTAGTACTTTGCCAAATCACTTGCATCCCAGCAGCTGGTGTGGTTACACACCCCTGATATAGACCTTTAGAAGGAATTGAAAATGCCGACATAGCAAAGTGAACATTTCGAGATGCAAACATTTAATAAGCTGCTAATTATCTGAACAAACACAATGTATAGCTCTAGTGCAATAGTATTTTGTTATATACTACAACATGTTTTGGCTGTCTAGAACAGCCATCATCAGGAAGATGTCTGATACACAAAAAGAAATATAAAGGGAGAGACTCCTCGCTGTACGTTGTTATGAATTACAATAATATTATTCCAAAAACAGAATAAGATTAAAACTAATACGTAACCATGTTACAGGATTCCTTTGGTATAATCTATGTGGAACCCTAAAATAAATGAGATAAAAAGCAAGGTAATATGTGATAAAAGATAAAAAATATGAGTAATGGAAAAGACTTCCCAGTCTGTTTGCCAGAGCATTGCTTAGCGTAGAACATATATTGACGCAAATCCTCGTGCCTCGTTTTGTGAGAACCTTAAAATGGAACACTTGAGTTTTATTGCTTGTTCTTAACCCTGATTTTTGAAAGATTTTTCATTGCTCATGTTTTTTATCTTTTATCACATTTTACCTTGTTTTTTATGTCATGTATTGTACCATTCCACATAGAGTATACCAAAGGAATTCTGTAACATGGTTGTGTATTAGATTTAACCTTATTATTCCATTTTTGGAATAATATTGTTATAATTCATAGCACTGTGAGAGTCCTCTCTCCCCTTGGATTTCTTTTTATGTAGCTCACAGCTACCTGATGATGGCTGATCTGGACAGCTGAAACATGTTTTAGTGTATAGTAAAAGACTATTGTACTAGATCTATATGTTGTGCTTGGTTGGATAATTAGCACCTTATTGAGCAGTACACAAGGGACAGTGTCACCAAAGATAAATATTTGTGTTACTATTAATTGGACAACTGTATTTCCTGGATTCTAAGAAACAGCTTGATCACATTTTACAATGTTATAGATAGGTGTGTGGAAACTGAAGTAACTTGGACTGCTGGATTCTTTCAGATGGGACAGATATGTCGCCATGAAACATAGGTAACTAACAGTCTATACTACGTAACATCCCAGAAGAGCAAAAATATAATCTGAACTAGCCAATATTATTCCTGTGCTTGTTTTGCAAAAAAGACAGTTCCAGATTTTTCTAAGTGAGGTGAATTCAGTGTACCAAGGACTATTTATATGAAATCATGTTTGTTGGTTTAGACAAGGTTCTGTTTGTATAAAATTTCCTCTTTTTGATGAATGATTGTCATCTCAAGATATATGGATGTTTAGATCAATGTTCTCTTAAATATTTTTACTACATTTAAAACATTTGGACACCACATTACAGGGATTTGCAAAACAACCAATGTTATGTTTGATAACATAAAAGCTTTGAAATCAAATTGAAAATTTTAAATCATGTTACAGACCATGGCACTGCTAAATGTTTCCCAAACCCACAAAAAACACATGACTGATCTTGAAATTCATGATAAACCATTCAGAGCCTTCAAATGCAGTTTTCAGGTGTCACTCATTGAACTAAAACCATTCTCTTACTCCACTGGTCATTAGCAGATATTGCAAAATTCATAAAATGTGCAGTGTAATATTAAAGAAAATGGAATTTGCAGAGGTTGCATTGGACCGATTTGAATGGGTCTGAGAGGCATGTGATTTGGGGAGCAGCTGAATTAAGACGCAAAATTTTGTCAATTTAAGAGCTGTACTAGGAAGTATTGAAAGAAATCAGATAAGTACTATAAACAGCAAAACATGAATCTCTGTAAGTCTAGAATGCTAGTCCTGAAATTCTGACTGTTTGAAAATTGCAGTATTTTCATCTACATATTCATGTGATACATTGTTTTAGTAATTAACTGTATCAGATCTCACTGTAAGAGCCTTAATGAAGAAGTTACTGCTGCATGCATGTAGCTCTCAAAATGATGTATGAACCTGGTGTAAAAATCTCTCAATCTTGGTGCAGCAGAAAAAAAAAGTCTCAGTGATAGAAAGTTTATGTCCTCCTTGTTATGTTGTATATTATAGTATGAACCAAGGTTTATAATTTTTTTACTGTTCCAATGACATTTCTTTTGTTGCTTATAAAGGTATTACTGCTAATATTTTCTTTTTAATAATACAATTTAAAGCAATACAAATTACTAATTATTTAAAAAGGCTTCCCAGTATGCTTGTACTGATTTTAATCTCACTGTTATAATTTCTTTTTAGTAAAACAACACAAGTACAAGTAAATACAAGAAAATTAAACAAAATAACAAAAATTAAAAATTCTTTTAGTTTCTTACAGATTATTACTGGTCTCTTATTATTGCCACCATGCCGTTAATTTTGCCTGTTGTGAAGAACTAGTTATAAATAACATTTAATTTCTAAAGCTCTCATTTAAAATAATTCAGAACCATTCCTATTTGCCTAACCTGTGAGTCCTAGTAACACTTTCATGCATTTTGTTCTCTCTCCTTCTCTCTCTGTAATAATTTCTACAACAGCAGCAGCAGCATAAATAATAAAACATGATTACAATATTTAAGTTATATTTATTGTATTAGTCTTTTAAAAATGGAGCAGTAATAGCCTCAGCTGCTTCCCCATTTTCCTCCACACTGCATTTCTCGACAATCCTCTAATAATAGTGAGTAACAATTAACCATGAAAGATATATTATTGTCTGCTCAATATTCCCATGGCCATGCATGCAAGAGGATTATCTGAATATTATCTGGGATTTGTGTACATGTCCTCAAGAAGGTTCACCAGCCCTGTTCTAGGCCAGAAAGTTTAACCAGTGGCAGCTGAAGATACGCCAAGAGCCTGGGGTGGCCATGTGTCTCAGGCCAGCCCTGGTCACGGAACATATATACATTTATAAGACTGTTATAATTTTTATTTTAAGAAATCCATTTGTTATTGGGGAACATCCAACTGATATAAACTGGCACTGAAATCATTAATACAGGATTCCCATTTGTTGTATTAGAGGTCCATATTAATAAATATGAGTACAAACCAGAAGGAGATAATAAAGTTTTGGGGTTTGTGGTAATAAACTCTGATTTAACTGATAGATATTTAGATAATATATCGCTGCTAACCCAGACAACTTTACAAATACTGGCTCATTAATTAAGGAAATCTCTAGAAAGCACCTGAATGTGACAGTGATCCTATGTACAGTATTACATTACTTCAGTTTATGCCCAAGAAAGAATAATATCAACCATATCACTGGAAGAGTTATGAATATAAGAAACTGCACATTGATGATCTTCATGATTTGTATTCCACATCAAATATTATCCAAGTGATCAAATCAAGAAGAATTAGATTGGCAGGGCATGGGACATGAGGTGTGCATACAGGGTTTGGTGGGAATTGAGGGAGAGAGACCATGTGGAAGATCTAGGCATGGACTAGACTGCTCTGGCTGGCGATACGGACAGTTGGAGGGCTCTTGTGAACACAGTAATGAACTTTCAGGGAATTTCTTGACTAGCTGAGGAACTAAGAGTTTCAAGGACTGCTTGCCATGGAATGAGTCAGCTAGTCTTTCAGCACAATGTACAGACTGTAAGGATGAAGAAAGCAATGTCTCAGTACAGCCTAAAGTCATATTTAATACAGCTCCTGACAGAACAATTGTAGCTTATAACAAGAACATTAGAGCAGAAAAATCATAGACATTATCAATTTCTTAACATTACATATATGGAAAGGTATTGCAAACAACAAGGTTTTTTTCCTGGAACTTTATCCATCTCAAGCTAATTATAGCTGGTATGCAAAGGTACTACAATAGACTGAATATCTTTAAGGTATTACTGATTACAATGTAGCGTACTTCCTGACTTGTTCCTCCTCTTTCCATCTGCTGACTAAAGGTGCAACGTCTTTGAAACAAAGACAAAATCAACTGCACAGAACAGCATGATGCTAAATTTGGCATAAGATTTCCTTTTATCCTTCCGGAGCCATACATACAGACAACAAATTATCGCATACATTATAACATTTCACTTTTAATATGTGTGCTAGTTGCTGCTACCAGAGCCCCACTTTTGTGCATGCCTAAGAAGCATGAGAAGTACAGAAGATGAACATTTTAGAGACATTTTTCCATCTTAGCGTGTACTATTCAGAGTTCTACATGTGCACGTGAACAAACCACTTTACTTTGTAGCTTCCAGATGTGACTGGAACTGGGTAAGATCAAGGGTCAAGACCTTGCTTATTAAACACTCTCCAACCTGGAACAAAGAAATGTGTATTACTGGCACAAAATGTCTGGCAGAAGAAACCAGAGTGACTGTGGACAAAGTTCTAAATTAATTCCAGCCACCTTACAATCTGTTTCTCTAAAATCTACTTTAGTACAGGTAGCCCTTGGTTTGCAGTGTTTTTTTGGTGACAATCAAAGTGACAGGTTTTGAACACAATGCCAAAAACATTTAAAAAATCTACAAAAATTTTGAAAAAATGCGCAATTATAAATACTGGATGTGATGTAAAGAAATAGCACAGCCCATCTGAGATGACAGCTATCCTCACCTAACATCTAAGCCAATCAGGGATGAGGTTACTAGATATTACTGAAACGAGAGCCACCATGTTTAGACAGAGAAATGCAGTGAAGCCAAGGGAATGTGAAAATGTTGCTAAAAAGTTAAAAAAAGGCAAGATGCTCAAGCAGGTACTATAAGAGAAGTAAAATCTCTGTATTACGCCATGGTCAAAAAAAGATCAATGCAGGGGCCTTACAGTGGCCCCTACAAAACATTCAATCTAGACTTCAAACATACAAAAGCAACTGCACAAAATTTAATTTTTTATTTCATTAAGTGTAGTTTGGTTATACTGTATTACATTTAATTTATTTATACTCATAAAAATGCTGTTTGCATTCATAACATTTATTTCAGAGCTTTAAATAAAAGACTACCTATTATATTACGAATGTCCATTTTGAGAGGGGCTTGGAACATAACTCACTACCTTCCCACTGACGTACATTATACTCGTATAACAAGGTTCATTTTAAACTTTTTTGTTTGGGCGAAAGGTCCTCAAAGAATGGAACCCAGTTGTAAACTGAGGGCTATCTGTATTATCTTCAAGTCCCCCTTTGAGCTTTGTTTCTTGTCTCAGCTAAGCTGCACATCTGGTTCTTTATCAAGTCCCTCATTTCAATGCCATTACAATAACAGCTGAACTGTAAAAATCACATTATGGTATGCTAGACCTATTGAACAACCCAGCAAATAGCTGAAATCAGTGCTAGGTTTGAATATTCTCAAAAATCCCTCAGATGCTTTGAGAAATTGTCAACATGAAGCTCCCGAAGCAGAAACCATTTAGGACAACAGCAGTTCATGAATTGCAACTGCACTCCCATTAATAGAGTGAAGGGTTGAGATTGCTTCATGTTATGGTACAAATTCACAAAACAGCAAAGACCGTATGTACTTCATACAATGTGATAACAATACGCAAGTTATACTACTAAACTCCGTGGCCTTAGTCCGCACGCGAACTATACCGACAGAGCGGCCGCCGCCGTCGGCGAAGTTAGTGCCAACTTTTGCGGATAGAGGGGTGTCACGTGGTCAGCGCAATGGGTCCCCACAGCCGTTAATCTTTGTTTTCTAGACCTGGAGCCGCTACTTTTTTCATTCAAGTAG